>WNGA01018797.1_pt1 | contig 16195 bp, 7 predicted proteins | sample 5400061 | NCBI WGS metagenome assembly WNGA01 (sample SAMN13153366, study PRJNA577476) | soil metagenome | isolation source: 100 cm soil or saprolite under grassland replicate 2 | place: USA:California | collected 2016-06-15 | reverse complement strand
GAGACGTTCGTTACGGTATACGAAGCTTATTGAAGCGGCCGGGCTTTACCTCAATTGCCGTGCTCTCGCTAGCGCTCGGTATTGGCGCTTGTACGGCAATCTTCAGTGTTGTTGACGGAGTGCTGCTGCGGTCTTTGCCCTACCCCGACGCTCTACGCCTGGTGCAACTCCGAGACCCAAAAAGGTTAGCGAGAACGGGATGAAAAGAGACAGGAGGCATCGATGAACAGCCTGTGGCAAGACTTGCGCTACGGCGCGCGAATGTTGTTGAAGACACCAGCTGTGACTCTGGTAGCGGTCATCGCCCTGACACTTGGTATCGGAGCAAACACTGCACTCTTCAGTGTAGTCAACGCCGTGTTGCTTCGTTCGTTGCCATATCCCGACGGTGACCGGTTGGCAATTGTTTGGGAACACAGGAGGAGCGGCACGGGAAATCCGCAGAACGTGATTAACCTCGGCAACTTCTACGATTGGAAAGAACAGAACCGCGTGTTTGTGGATATGGCCGCCTTCTTTGATCTCAACGTCAATCTCACGAGTGATGGTGAACCGGAAGAAGTGGCGGGCCAGATAGCCACGACAAATCTTTTTTCCGTACTGGGCGTGAATGCTCTTCGCGGTCGAACGTTCACTCCCGATGACGGAAAAGATGGTCAACCGGACGTGGTCGTAATCAGCCACAACCTTTGGCAACGACGCTTTGGCGGCGCAGAGGTGGTGGGACGCAAGATCATCCTAAATAATCGAGAGAACATTATCGTCGGTGTGCTGCCGCCGGAGGTTGGGTGGTATGTCCAAAAAGGTTCGATGATCAATAAGCCACCGGAGATATGGTCGCCCTGGCAGGTCTCAAGTGAGTTGCGACGGCGAAGAGGGAGATTTGCGCGAGCCGTGGCGAGATTGAGGCCAGGGGTCACACTCAGTCAGGCGCAGAGTGAAATGAACATCATCGCCGCCAGGCTCGAGCAACAATACCCCGAGTTCGATACGCAGTGGGGCGTAAACGTGGTCCCTTTGCGCACCCAGTTTACTGGTGAGATACGCAGACCGTTGCTGATCCTTTTGGGCGCGGTGGGTTTCGTATTGCTCATAGCCTGCGCGAACGTGGCAAATTTGTTATTGGCGCGCGCCTCTTCCAGAAAGAAAGAAATTGCGGTGAGAGCGGGGCTTGGCGCCAGTCGCTGGCGTATCGCGCGACAACTGTTAACAGAAAGCGTGCTGCTGTCGCTGATTGGCGGGGCGTTTGGATTACTGTTGGCATGGTGGGGGACCAGGGCCCTCATCTCGCTGAGTCCGCCGGGGCTAATGGACCTGCGGAATGTCGCAGTCAACCTCCCGGTCCTGGGTTTTACCTTCTTACTGACGTTGCTTACCGGAGTTGTCTTCGGGCTCGTGCCGGCGCTCGAGGCTGCGCGTTTCGATCTTAACGATTCACTCAAGGAAGGCGGAAAGCATATTGGCGGCGGTTCGCGAAGTCATCGACTGCGCAACCTGTTCGTCGTTACGCAAGTCGCGCTCGCGTTGGTGTTGTTAGTGGGGGCCGGTTTGTTTATGAAGAGCCTTGGTCGTCTGCGATCGGTCGATCCTGGATTCAACGCAGACAATCTCCTGACCATGCGCGTCAGCCTGCCGCCGCGCAAGTATGACACCGATCAAAAGGCTTTGGAGTTTTTCAGCCGAGCGCTCGAGCAGATACGCTCGCTTCCGGGCGTGCAGACTGCGGGAGCTATCAACACGCTGCCCTTTGCCGGACCACATTCGGGAACAAGGATGGAAGTTGAAGGACAACCAAAGCTGCCTCCCGGCCAGGAACTAACCACGGGAATCTGCGTAACGGACGCGAATTATTTTCAAGCGATGCAAATCCCGCTCAAGCGTGGTCGCCTTTTCACTGAGCAAGAGGCAAAAGAAATGCGGCACGTCGTCGTGGTCAACGAGACATTCGCGCGGACGAATCTGCCCGGCCAGGATCCGCTGGGCAAACGTGTAACGATCGCGATGAAAGATCAAAACGTGCCCACGGAGATCATCGGTATCGTCGGCGATACAAAACATTTGGGGTTGGACACCGAGACCGAGGACATGGCGTATTGGCCGCAACCCGAGCTGGTTTATCCATACATGACGCTGGTCATCAGGACACAAGGCGAGCCTGCCGACATTACACCCGCTGCCCGCAACGTAATTCGCAATATCGACCCTGAACAACCGATTGGTGAGGTAAGCACGATGGAGAACCTGCTGGCCAAATCCATTGCGCGATCGCGGTTCAACGCAATTCTGCTTGCCGTTTTTTCGCTGGTAGCGCTGGTAATGGCGGCAGTCGGAATCTATGGCGTCATGTCCTATTCCGTGCTGCAACGGACGCATGAGATTGGACTACGCATGGCATTGGGCGCGCAACGGCGCGACGTGCTTCGACTCGTGTTAAAGCAGGGAGTCATTCTGGGATTAATCGGAGTGGCTGCGGGCCTCATTGCATCGTTTGGACTAACCAGACTGATCGTGAGCCTCTTGTTTGAAGTACCGGCCACAGATACCAAAACCTTCGCTGCGATCGCGGCTGGCTTGTTTCTGATTACTCTGATTGCTTGTTACATACCTGCGCGACGCGCAACGAAAGTCGATCCGTTGGTGGCGCTTAGGTATGAGTAGATCGGAATTAGGGGCCATGGAAAATCTATTAAAGGACATTCGCTATGGCGTACGCAGCCTGTTGAAACGTCCCGGCTTCACAGTGGTCGCAGTGATGACTCTGGCGCTGGGCATCGGCGTGAACACTGCGATATTCAGCGTAATCAATGCGGTCTTGTTGCGCTCCCTGGCTTACGGGGAACCGGCCAGGCTGTTGACCTTCCGTTCGAACCAGTCGGCCCCTGATCTGGCGGCCGTCGAGAAGCAAAGCCATGTGTTCAGCAGTTTCGGCGGGGAAGTTAAGCAGCCTATGGATTACACCGCAGGCAGCGAGCCCGTGCAGTTTCAGGTCGGCCAGGTTACCGGCGGATTTTTCGAAACATTAGGCGTGAAGGCAGAGCGTGGCCGCGTATTAACTCACGAAGATGACAAAACCGGGGCGCCCCACGTTACGGTGTTGAGTCACGCGTTATGGGTTCACCAATTTGGAGCTGATCCAGAGATTGTCGGCAAGACAATTCCATTAAGCGGAAATGTCTACACCATCACGGGTGTAATGCCCGAAAGTTTCTTATCACCACGCGACAACACCGAAGCATGGACTCCGGTACAAGTATCAAATCCGGTGGCTGCGAATTTTCGCGGCGTGCATTTCCTCCGCACATACGGGCGTCTGGCTGCAGGTGCGAGCATTGAACAAGCGCGCGCTGAAATGCAAGTGATTGATAGGAATCTCGCCGAGCAGTATCCGGCCGATAATAAGAACCGCAGCACGGTTTTGATTCCTTTACACGAGCGCATCGTCGGCCAGTCGCGACAGTCATTGCTTGTCTTGTTCGCAGCGGTAAGTTTGGTTTTGCTGATTGCGTGCGCGAATTTTGCCAACCTGCTGCTGGCACGCGCTGCTGAGCGTGAGCCCGAGTTTGTAATTCGCACGGCGCTGGGCGCCGGCCGCTGGCGGTTGATTCAACAACTCTTGACTGAGAGTTTGCTGATCTCGTTTGCCGGAGGCGCCATTGCAGTGTTGCTGGCAATCTGGGGAACCAATTTGCTGGTTGCGCTGCAGCCGGAGGATATACCTCGCTTGCAGGAAGTTGGCGTTGACGGGCGCGTGCTGGCTTTCACCTTCGTCGTCTCGTTGTTGACCGGAATTATTTTCGGCCTGGTGCCGGCATGGACCGCGTCCCGCAGCGGTGAACTCGCAGTTGCTCTTGTTTTGCTTATCGGTGCGGGTTTGCTGATCAAGACATTTTGGAACCTGCGATCAGTCGAGCCGGGGTTCAATCCTGATCATCTTTTGACGATGCGGGTTGAGTTGCCCGAGGCACGTTACAAGGAAGTAGACCAGCAGACGCGCTTCCGCACACAGGCGCGCAACAGATTTGGAGGGTCGACTCTCAACTACCGGTGAGCAAGTTAAAAACAATGAATGACGTCGCCGCCGCGTCGTTCGCCGCCCGCCGTTTCAATATGTTGCTGCTGGCAATTTTTGCCGGCCTGGCCCTGGTTTTGTCGGCGGTGGGTATCTACGGTGTGATGTCTTACATCGTGACGCAACGTACCCAGGAAATCGGTATTCGTATGGCCCTCGGCGCACGTACGAATGACGTGCTCAAACTAATCCTGAGAAACGGCATGACACTTACGCTACTGGGAGTCGCTATCGGGTTGGCCGGTGCGTTTGCATTAACTCGGTTGCTGACGACATTGCTCTTTGGGGTCAGGCCGACTGATAGGCCCACCTTTATTGCGGTCTCGATGGTACTAGTCTTTGTGGCATTACTGGCTTGCTATCTGCCCGCACGTCGCGCAACGAAAGTCGATCCGTTAGTGGCGCTTAGATATGAGTGACTTTTGGAGTGCGGTGACCTGTCACCGCTTTGGTCCTGGGCGGCTTGACGCCCAAGGCTTTCGGTGGTTCGTGGCCGCGACAGGACGCGACCGACTAAAGCGGTGACAGGTCACCGCACTCCAAAGAATCGGGAATCGGACGGGAGTGAGTTTTTATGAATGCATTTTTTCGTGATCTTCGTTATTCGCTTCGCCTATTGCTTAAGAGCCTGGGATTTACAACTGTTGCCCTGATTTCAATCGCACTCGGTATTGGCGCGAACACGACAGTCTTCAGCGTAATTAACGGCGTACTGCTGAAATCATTGCCTTACAAGGATCCAAGTAGTCTGGTCCTGATGTGGGGCGATGGCCGAACTGAAGGCAGGCTGTCAAAACACAATCAGGTGTCGGCCACTGACGTGGCCGACTTTCGCGCACAGTCAACGGTGTTTGAAGACGTCACCACCTATTCCGGTTGGTACCCCCTCATGTCGGGCGATAGAGAAGCAGAAAGAATTCCCGGCATTCAGGTCGGCGACGGTTTTTTCAAAGTCATGAAGGGCGAGCCACTGCTTGGTCGCATCTTTACGCCTGAAGAACAAGAGGACGGAAGAGACCGGGTGATCATTTTGGGGTACGGACTATGGCAACGCCGTTTCGGTAGTGACCAGAATGTTGTGGGCAAAACAATCTCACTTAACGGGCGACCTTACAACATCGTCGGGGTCATGGGCCCCGACTTTCAACCGCTTCCTAAATCGCTGGTTTCACCAGAAGGTCAATTCTACCGGCCAGTCGCCGAGAATTATGACGACTCAGCGCGCGACTCGCGTCACCTGCGAGCGATTGCCCGTCTCAAGCCAGGAGCAACGGTGCAGCAGGCGCAAACGGAAGTGAATATTATTGCTCAACGCCTCCAAGCCGCACATCCACTAACCAACAAGAACCAGGGCGCGGCGGTGGTCTCCATCACGGATGAGATTACCGGCGGGATACGCGAAACCTTGTGGCTCATTCTCGGAGCAGTCGTACTGGTACTGCTTATCGCTTGCGCGAACGTCGCGAACCTGTTGCTCGCACGGTCGTCAGTAAGATTCAAAGAGATAACTATTCGCTCAGCGATCGGCGCCGCCAGGACTCAACTGGTTCGTCAGTTATTAACAGAGAGCTTGCTACTCGCGCTGGTGGGCGGAGGTCTTGGCTTTCTGATCGCTGTTTGGGGAACCAGCCTGGTGGCGACGTCAGGCGCAACTATCAATCCCATGTTCAGCAACATTCGCCTGGATATGAGGTGCCTGGCCTTCACGCTCGTCGTCTCAGTGTTGACGGGTTTCGTATTCGGACTCGCGCCTGCCCTGCAGATCTCAAAACCAAACCTCGCTGAGTCGCTGAAGGAATCCGGGCGCAGTTCGGGGCCTGCTACCAGTCGCAACCGTCTCCGCAGCGTACTCGTGGTTTGCGAGATCGCAATGACCCTGGTTTTGCTGGTCTGTGCGGGTCTACTCATCCGAACAGTGCTGCGCCTGAGAAATGTCGATACTGGGTTCAACTCGGAAAATGTGCTGGCAATGAACATCGGGCTGCCCGGCATCAAGTATCCGAAACCCGAAAATCAGATCGCTTTTTATAAGCAAGTTGCAGAACGAATCTCGGCCCTACCTGGTGTCAAGGCAGCCGGTATAACCAGTGTGCTTCCGCTTAGTGACAATTTCGATGGCCGCGGCCTGAGGGTTGAGGATTATCCAAAGCCGCGCGGCGAAGAACTCTCGGTAGACCTTTATGTTGCTACGCCCGGATACCTTCAGGCCATGGAAATCCCGCTGCTTAAAGGGCGCGCCATCAACGATCAGGATACTGCTGACTCATTCAAAGTCGCACTGATAAACAAAACTATGGCTGCCCAGCTGTGGCCCAACCAGGATCCTCTTGGTAAGCGCATAGGATTTCCGGGTAGTGAAAAGAATCCGCAACCGTGGCGCACGATAGTTGGAATAGTCAGCGACGTAGAGCAATACGGGCTCGACAAGACGCCGCCCATGCAGATTTACATACCACACTCGCAGTTCCCAACCCCCTTCAACACCTTAGTCGTAAAAACTGAATCAGATCCGCTGGCCATGATTGGTGCGGTTCGTAGTGAGGTCTTGGCAGTCGATAAGGATCAGGCAGTGTTTCAGATTACGACCGTGGACCAGCTGATGGGCGAAGCCATCGCGATTAGAAGATTTTTCATGTTCCTGCTGCTCATTTTTGCAGCCCTGGCCCTGACCCTGGCGGCGGTCGGAATTTATGGCGTTATGTCGTACGTAGCTGCGCAGCGAACCCATGAAATCGGAATACGGATGGCGCTTGGTGCGCAGACCGTTGACGTTTTGAAACTGATTTTAGGGAAGGGAATGGCTTTAGCTCTGATTGGCGTCACTGTGGGACTGGCAGGCTCATTTGCGTTGACGCGCCTGCTGGCCGGGCTGTTGTTCGGCATCTCCGCCACCGATGCCGTCACGTTTCTGGTCGTCTCGATGGGATTGACTGTGGTTGCTTTATTCGCTTGCTACCTGCCGGCGCGCCGCGCGACGAAAGTCGATCCACTGGTCGCGCTGCGATACGAGTGAGAGCTGAGTAGTTGGAAGCTAATTGGGGGTCCAAGAAAAAATGCAAACACTGTGGCAAGACCTGCGCTACGGCCTACATAAGTTGATAAAGAATCCCGGCTTCACAATTGTTGTCGTGCTGGCGCTGGCTCTCGGCATTGGCGCTAACTCAACGATTTTCAGTTTGGCGAACTCAGTCTTCTTGCGAGACTTACCAGTGCCAGGCTCCAACCGGCTCGTTTGGCTCTTTACTGACCAAGAGGACAACGTCTCTTATGCCGATTACATTGACTATAGCCACCAGACTGACATCTTCTCCGGCGTTCTCGCCTACGACTGGGTCGCCTTGAACATGGGGAACAACGGTGAGGCTAATCGGATCCAGGGCGCGTTGGTTTCCGCCAATTATTTCGACGTTTTGAGCGTGAATGCCGAAAAAGGCCGAACGTTTCTGGCTAACGAAGACCAAACCCCCGGCGCAGATCCGGTAGTTGTGATCAGCCATGCGCTCTGGGAGGACCGCTTTGGCAATGATCCGGATGTCATTGGTAAGACGGTGGTTTTGAATGGACAGCAGTTCACGATAGTTGGTGTGGTTCCGGCGGGTTTTGTCGGTACCGAAGAAGCTTTCCCGCGAGACATCTGGGTTCCTCTATCGATGCAGGCGCAGTTGCGGTCGGGAATAATCGGGACGGTTGGAAACCAGAATCTATTAACCGATCGAAATGCCCGCTGGTTCACCATCATGGCTCGTCTTAAGCCCGATGTCAGTTTGCGACAAGCTCGGAGCAGAATGGGTTATCTCGCAGCCCAGCTTGCGTCGGCGCATCCAGAGACAAACGCGAATCGCTACATCAGTGTCTACGGCGCGGGTAATGGACGACCCATTTTTCGCACGATGCTCTTGCCTGTTACCTGGATCCTGCTGGCCACTGTCGGACTCGTATTGTTAATTGCCTGCGCTAACGTTGCGAATCTTTTGTTGGCTCGCTCAACCTCGCGTCGTAAGGAGATTGCCATTCGATTGGCGCTGGGAGCGAGTCGTGCTCGCTTGGTCCGTCAGTTGATGACTGAAAGCGTGTTACTAGCCTTCCTCGGTGGATGCGCGGGTTTGGTCTTCAGCTTTTGGATTACGAATCTGTTGATGGCCCTAAAGCCCTCGGTCCCGTTACCAATCAACATCAACGTGCGCACCGACTGGCGAGTATTCGTCTTCACATTTTTGTTCTCACTGCTGGCCGCCATCATCTTTGGACTGGTGCCGGCTTTGCAAGCCTCGAAGCCGGATGTGGTGCCTGTCCTAAAAGATGAAAGGAGCGCCTTCGGCCATCGGCGCTCTCTATTCAGTCTGCGGAATATCCTTGTGATCGGTCAGGTGGGAATGTCATTGGTAGTGCTTGTTGCGGCGGGTTTATTCGTCAGGAGCTTGCGCAATGCCCAGGCAATCCGTCCTGGCTTCGATGCCACGCAGGTGCTCGCCTTGTCACTCGATACAGGCGCACAAGGTTATGACGAACCCAGGAGCAAAGTATTTTACGAGCAGCTGGTAAACCGTGTGCAAGCTTTGCCCGGCGTGCAGGCAGCAAGCATCGCGCAGTCAGCGCCGCTCAGTTATTTCTACGCTCCGGCGCTGGCGGCACCCACGATTGTTGAAGGTCACGAACCCCCGGCCGGGGAAGACCCACCTTTCATCGGTAAGAACACGATTGGCCCAAACTACTTTAAGACGCTCGGCATTCCACTGCTTCGAGGGCGAGATTTTGCGGCTGAGGTGCGTGAGGGTGGGCCAAAAGTCGTGATCATTAACGAAACAATGGCGCGCAGATTCTTTGCCAATGAAGAGCCCCTGGGACGGCGTCTGCGAGTGATGCGACCCGGCGGCGAGGCCGCCTCCTACGAGATCATCGGCGTGGTAGGAGATAGCAAGCATCTTTCTTTGGGTGAAGACGCGAGACCATACATGTTTGTTTCTTTCCAGCAAAACTCCTCGCCCGTGATGACGCTGCTGGTACGTACCCAAGGCAATCCGAAAAACCTGATCGCCGCACTGCGCCAAGAGGTGCAAACGCTGGATGACAATTTGCCTCCTTTCAACGTAGTCACGCTGGCCGAGAACATCGACATCTCCCTGTTCCCAGCTCGTTTTGGTGCGCTGCTGCTGGGTGGCTTCGGAATGCTGGCGTTGGTGCTGGCTACTGTCGGCATCTACGGCGTGATGAGCTACACCGTTAGCCAACGAACACATGAAATCGGAATTCGAATGGCGCTCGGTGCCCAAGTCAACAATGTGCTCAGGCTTGTCATCGGACAAGGCATGCTCCTCGCTTCAACTGGCCTGGCAGTTGGGCTGGTCGCGGCCCTCGCGCTGACACGCGTAGTGAAAAACTTGCTCTACGGCGTGAGCGCAACTGATCTAGCTACGTTTGCGGTCATTACGCTGTTGTTGTTTGTCGTGGCGGTACTCGCTTGCTACCTGCCGGCGCGCCGCGCTGCAAAAGTAGATCCGTCGGTGGCCTTGCGTTATGAGTGAGCATGGATCTCGGTGGTAGGTGTTAGCCAATGAGCGTGTTGAAAAACAGATGGAAGTTCTCGGAATTTAGTCGACCGAATTCTTCGAAGTGAGAACATTCATGGACGGCCTCTGGCAAGATCTAAAACACGCAGTACGAATGCTGGCGAAGAAGCCAGGGTTCACGTTGGTTGCCCTCGTGACTTTGGCCCTGGGCATCGGCGCGAACACAGCTGTCTTCAGCGTGGTGAATGCGGTATTGCTCAGGCCTCTGCCGTACCCGAACGCCGACCGCCTCGTTGCAGTTTCAGAAAATTCCCTCAACGCTCCCGATATCTCGGTCGCCTATCCGGATTATCTCGACTGGCGAGCCCAGCAGTCAGTGTTTGAAGAGATGTCAGCGCGTATGCCCACGGGGGGAATAATCAGCGGTGCGAACGAGCCTGAGAGAGTCATAGGCCGTCTGGTGACCCCGAGCTTCTTTTCAACTCTTGGCGTCCCGCTGATGCTCGGCCGCGCGTTTTCGGAAGCGGAGAACAGTCCCGGAGCACCACCGGTCATGGTGATCAGCCATAAACTTTGGCAGCGTCAATTCCGCGGCGCTTCAGACGCCATTGGTAAATCGATCACATACAACGGTGAACCTTGGACCCTCATCGGCGTGACGCCCCCGTGGTTCGACTTCTACGGGCGGACGAATATCAACAATGACGTTTTCACTCCGCTTGGCCGTCTCAACAACCTGGAGTTTATGCAGGATCGAAACTCGCACACGGTCCGCGTAACTGCCCGGCTGAAGCCAGGTATGAGCATCGAGCAAGCGCGGTCCGAACTTAGCGCCGTGGCGGCTCGGCTGGCTGCGCAATATCCCGCGTCGAACACGGGTGTAGGCGCAACCACTCGATCCTTTCTCGATGATTACGTCGGAGATTCTCGCCAATCGTTACGAGTAATCTTTACCGCGGTAGCGTTCATGTTGTTGATAGCCTGTGCGAATGTTGCCAACCTCATGTTGGCGCGAGCCACGACCAGACGCAGAGAGATTGCCTTGCGTCTCGCACTTGGTGCCTCCCGCTGGCGAATAACTCGTCAGTTAATAACAGAGAGCCTGATCCTCGCGGTCGTAGGTGGTGCGTTCGGAGTTTTGCTGGCGGCGTGGGGAGTCAATCTGCTCTCCAGACTCAATACCGGAGAGTGGTCGCGTATAGACGAGGTCTCGATTGACGGGCGAGTCCTGGGCTTCACGTTTCTTATTACGCTATTTGTTGGGATCGTATCCGGTTTATTCCCGGCGCTACAAAATTCACGGTTTGGTTTGAACGAGGCGCTTAAGGAAGGGGACCGCATCTCGTCCGCGGGTGCAGGCGGGCGGCTGCGCCGATCATTAGTGGCGGCAGAAGTTGCGTTGGCGCTCATGTTGTTGGTTGGAGCCGGGCTTACGCTCAGAACTTTTGAACGTCTGACATCAGTCGAGCCGGGTTTTGATCCGAGCAACGTCTTAACCTTCCGGATGCGTTTGCCCGACGCCAAATACAAGGAAGCATCACAGACTTTTGCGTTCTGCCGCGAGGCGATGTCGCGAGTCTCAGCGCTTCCGGGCGTGGTACGTGTAGCCGTGGCCACGGGCTTTCCACTCGGCCGCGCCAGCGATAACGGTTACCTGGTCGAGGGGCAACCGGAACCTTTGCCGGGCCGTGGGCTAGCATCATTCAGACAAGACGTTAGCGAGAACTATCACAACGTTCTGAAGATTCCTTTGCTTGAAGGGCGGCTATTCAGTGCGCAGGACACCGAGAAGAGTCCGCTGGTCGTGATCGTGGACCAGGAATTTGTCGCACGAAGTTTTCCAAACCAACCCGCGCGTGAAGTTCTTGGCAAGCGGCTCCGTTTCGGCGGGGACAGTGACGGCTGGCGCGAGATCGTGGGCGTCGTTGGACATGTCAAGCAGAGCGGATTGAACGAGGAAAGCCGTGCCCAAATTTACCGGCCCTGGACCCAAATCACGCCGAAGTGGAAGGCCGACTTTACACGGGCGACCGACATGATAGTAAAGACCTCCGTCGATCCAGTGGGCCTTATCGGGGCGATCAAGCGTGAGATTCAAGCAATTGACAAAGACCAGCCAATCGCCCAGGTGCAAACGCTCGATGACAAGCTGAGCGAGTCCATCGCTCCGCAACGGTTTACTCTCCTTCTACTTGGCATCTTTGCCTTGATTGCGCTGTCGCTCGCTTCGGCGGGCATTTATGGCGTGATGTCGTACGCAGTGGCGCAACGCACTCATGAAATTGGCATGCTTGATGGTCCGTCAGGGAATGAATCTGGTTGTGATTGGTGTGATGTTCGGGCTCGCGGGTGCATTTGCAACAACGCGCCTGATGACGACGTTGCTCTTTGATGTGACCGCAAAGGATCCAGTTACCTTTGTGGTGGTGACAGCTGTACTGATGATCGTTGCCTTGCTCGCTTGCTATATCCCAGCGCGGCGCGCCGCGAAAGTCGATCCGCTGGTGGCGCTGCGATATGAGTAAGCGACTTTAAGTTTTGAAAACTTCACCGGGTGATTTGAGGGGAAGTGGGAATGAGTCGAATTATCGAAACCATCTGGCAGGACCTGCGGTACGGCATTCGAATGCTGTTGAAGAAACCTGCGTTCACGTTAATTGCCTTCTTCACGCTCGCGCTTGGCGTTGGCGCAAATACAGCAATCTTCACCGTCGTTAATGCAGTGCTATTGCGTTCGCTGCCTTACCCCGAATCTGAAAAACTGATGGAGGCGGGCCGCGTCTTCGCTGGCAGCGACGACGTATCTGCCCTCAGCGAGCCGAAGTTCGTCTTCCTGCGTGACCACAACCAATCGTTTGAAGCCGTGACTGCCACTCAGGGGATGGGATCGAATACCTATCTGTCCGATGAAACCCAGACGGAATACATCAGCGGCTTGATGGTATCGGCTGATTTCTTTCGCGTGTTGGGTGTTCTTCCTGCCCGGGGACGCGGCTTTACGAAAGAAGAAGACAGCCCCGCTGGTGAACGAATAGTGATTCTCGGCGACGGATTGTGGCGTCGTCGTTTCGCGTCTGACACTGGGTTAGTCGGCAAGTCCATAACTCTTAATGGCAACGCCTATGCGGTCGTCGGCATTATGCCTCCCGCTTTCGAGTATTTCGGCGCTCAGGATGTCTTCGTGCCGATGGGTGTCAATCCTGCGAGTAAGAATGAGGGACACAACTGGACGGTGATCGGCCGCTTGAAGCCGAGCGTCACAACAGCTCAGGCGCGTTCTGAACTGAATCTGGTGTTTGAAAAATTTAGCGCTATCTACCCGAAGCAGGTGCAAGAAAAAGAGACCTTCGGAGCGCGAAACTGGCGGCTGAATATGACGAGCAGCGTGCGGGAATTGCTTTGGATTCTACTCGGCGCTGTCAGTTTTGTGTTGCTCATCGCGTGCGCGAACGTCGCCAACTTGCAATTGACGCGGGCGGCAGTGCGGCAGAAAGAAATGGCGATTCGAATGGCGATAGGAGGCAGTAGTTGGCGTTTGATTCGTCAACTACTGACCGAGGGGGTGGTTCTTGCGCTGATGGGCGGCTGCGGCGGACTTCTGTTGGCAATCTGGGGATTGGATGCAATGCGAATGCTGCTTCCAGAAGGCATGATTCCGCGCGCTGACGAAATCAGTTTGGATGCGCGTGTATTGGCCTTTTGTTTGGCGGCAAGTCTGCTTAGCGGAATCGTCTTCGGTCTTGCCCCGGCCTGGCGCATGTTGCGCGTTGATGTAAATAGCGCGCTCAAGGAAGGCGCGAGCAAGATGGGCGCCGGCAGTGCCCGCGGACGTTTTAGTAGCGTATTAGTCGTTGTCGAAGTCGCGCTGGCTCTAGCGCTGACAGTCGGCGCGGGCTTGTTGCTCAGAACCTTTGCCAATTTGCGCAATGTTGAGCCGGGCTTTGAGACGCAGAATCTCCTGAGCTTCCAGATATCACCTCGAGGAAAGAACTACGACACCGTAGCGAAAGTAAATGATCTTTACTCGCGTGGGCTCGAGAGACTTCGCGGTCTGCCTGGAGTCGAAGCCGCCGCAGTTACCAACAAGTTGCCGCTCGATAGATGGCTCAACATGCCTTACCGGTTAGCCGGACAGAGCGAGTGGACTGGCTCGGTGGAGTACCGTCTGATTTCACCCGACTATTTCCGAGTAATGAAAATGGCCGTGCGCGAGGGCCGACAGTTCGATCAGAACGACGCGATCGGCGCTGAACCCGTTGTCATCGTCAATGAAACGTTTGCGCGCCGAAACTTGGCCAACGTTGAACCGCTCAGCCAGGAACTGTACGTCGGCTTTGATCCGGCGATGCGGCGCGTCATCGGCGTGGTTAACGACACGAAGCAGAGAAATCTGGGCGAAGCTCCTCCCGCGACGGTTTTCATTCCCCTGACCCAGGCTGCCGAAGGGGTGAGCGCGACATTGCGGCAATCCAGCTTTGTCCTGCGCACGACGGGCGATCCATTGCTACTAAGCGCCGCGATCCGAAACGAGATGAGCCGCGTCGATCCACGCTTACCGGTTAGAAATCTTCGCTCGATGGAACAGCTGGTAAGCCGCTCAATTGCGCCGCAACGGTTCAATCTGTCTCTGCTGAGTTTGTTTTCTGCTCTTGGGCTGATGCTGGCAGCGGTCGGAATTTACGGTGTGATGGCTTACAGCGTTTCGCAGCGTACGCATGAGATTGGTCTGCGGATGGCGTTGGGCGCGCAAGCACGTGACGTGTTGAAGTTGGTTTTGAAGCAGGGCATGGCTTTGGCGGTGATTGGAGTGGCGATTGGGTTAATTGCTTCGTTCGCTTTGACCCGATTGATGAGGAGCCTGCTCTTTGGGGTGAGCGCTACCGATCCAGCAACGCTTGCGGGCGTGGGACTGCTGCTGACCTGCGTGGCAATGCTGGCTTGCTATATCCCGGCGCGACGCGCAACGAAAGTCGATCCGTTGGTAGCGCTGAGATATGAGTGAAGATTACAGATTTGGTCTTAGGTCTTTGGTCTTTGGTCTTGGGTCTTTGGTCTTGGAATCTACTAACGGTACGAGTGGGAAACGCGACAAAGACCCAAGTACAAAGTTCAAAGACCCAAGACCAAAGTCCAAAGACCAATTCGAGAATTGGAAATACATCATGGAAACACTGTTACAAGACATTCGCTTTGGCGTTCGCATGCTGGGCAAGAATGGTGCCTTTACTTTCGTCGCGCTCTTGACGTTGGCACTGGGCATCGGTGCGAATACCGCGATCTTCAGTGTAGTTAACGCAATTGTGTTTCGCCCCTTGCCCTATTCCGCACCACAGCAACTAGTCGGTGTCTGGACCAAAGATCTAAAACGGCCAGGCTCTCAATATCCGGCGGCGATGCCGACCTTCCGCGACTGGCAGCAACAGGCGCAGTTATTCAGTGGCTACGCTGCCTACGCATTTAATCGATTTCACGTATCCGGAAACGAAGGGCCTGATGAAACGCGCGGCGTCCTCGCTACCACGAACTTCTTCGACGTGATGGGAGTGAAACCAGTGCTGGGGCGAGCGTTGCAGCCGGCCGACGAGCGCGAGCGTGTAGTAGTAATCGGAGATGTGCTTTGGCGCAGGCGATTTAATGCTGATCAAAACGTACTTGGCAAAGCGATAAACCTCAACTCCGAAACTTTCACCATCATCGGCGTAATGCCTGCTTCGTTTCGCTTCCCGACGCCCGATATCGAACTCTGGAGCAGCCTGGCTCCGCTCTACAGTCTCGACCCGCGGTCATCAGTGGGAGATTGGATTAATAACCGTTCATTGCGTGGGTATCGAGTGGTGGGCCGTTTGAAAGACGGCGTATTACAGGAGCAGGCACAGGCCGAAATGAATACCATCGCCGAGCGCCTCGCCAAAGAGTACCCGGACTCGAACGCCGGAACGGGCGTTGTACTCGTGCCCTTGCGCACACAGATGATCGGTGACTACCAAAAAGCACTGGTTGTGTTGCTGGTAGCAGTGGGTTTCATTCTGCTGATTGCGTGCGCGAACGTGGCGAATTTGATGATGGCACGCACGGCAGCGCGCGATCGCGAGATCGCGATTCGCCGGGCGATGGGGGCAGGCCAGTTCAGACTGATCCGCCAGATGCTTACCGAGAGTGTCCTGCTTTCCAGTCTCGGAGGACTGATCGGATTGCTTCTCGCTACCTGGGGCGTGCAGTTGTTACTCGGCCTCACACCTAAAGACATTCCCCGACTCGAAGGTGTAAGCGTGGACCGCGCCGCGTTGCTGTTTACTCTCATCGTTTCGCTTGGCACTGGCGTGTTGTTTGGCCTGGCGCCGGCATGGCATGCGCGCAACCTGAGTCTGAACGAATCGTTACGCGAAGGTGGGCGTGGCATAGCCGGACTGGCGCGGGTGAAACGTTTGCGAGGCTTGCTCGTCATGAGCGAGATTGCTTTGGCAGTCGTCCTGCTGATTGGGGCCGGCCTGATGCTCAAGAGTTTTCAACGATTAACTGACGTGGATCCAGGGTTCAATCCGGATAAATTGTTGACGATGGCCGTCGGTCTGCAGTTCGTTCGTTATCAGGATCCGGCAAAGCAGGTTGCGTTCTTCGA
>WNGA01016128.1_pt2 | contig 16195 bp, 9 predicted proteins | sample 5400061 | NCBI WGS metagenome assembly WNGA01 (sample SAMN13153366, study PRJNA577476) | soil metagenome | isolation source: 100 cm soil or saprolite under grassland replicate 2 | place: USA:California | collected 2016-06-15 | reverse complement strand
ATTGGCGATGTCAAACGCGGCGAGGCTGCGTTGAAGTTGTTCGTCGATGCCTCTGGACCCGGACAGGATCCCGGGCTGCGCGAACAGGCCGCCGTGATGGCCAAGGAGCTCGAGGCGCTGCTGGCGTTTGCGCGCGGACGCCAGGCCGAGGCCTTTGCCGTAATGGATCAAGCGGCGTATCTGCAGGGACAGATGCCGAAGCCCATAGGCCGACCCTATCCGGTCAAGGGCGCGGACGAACTCTACGGCGAGTTGCTGCTCGCCGCCGGCCGGGCGAGAGATGCGATGTCGTGGTTTGAGAAGGCGCTCGCGCGGACGCCGAATCGCAGCCGCGCCGTCCTGGGTCTCGCGCGTGCGGCTGCAAAGGCAGGCGACGCCGCAAAAAGTCGCGCGGCGTATAAACAATTTCTGGCGAATTGGAAAAATGCCGACGCTGGCTTGCCGGAGCTGAAAGAAGCGCGCGCAGGCGTCATGTAGTGGCGGGGCTTTAGCCCCCCGGCTTCGGCGCCGCGTGCCTTCGGGCGGCGCTAAAGCGCCGCCACTACACCTCTTCGATCTTCACCTGCCGCACGTAATAGCCGCTGTCGAGCCGTCGCTGCGGCACTGACGCATCCGGCACTTTCAGAGCAATGTTGTAGAGACCAGGTGCGGCCGGCTTCCATCGGTACTCCCACAACGCCCACATCTTGTGCGTTTTCGGCGGCGGACAAATCGCAAACGGCTTCCACTCGTCGTCTGCGTTGAATCGAATGGCGAGGCGATCCACCGGCTTCTGTCCACCCCACACGATTCCCACGATTCGATATTCCAGCCCCGCTTGCCTGCGCCGCTTCTCGACGCGAACCGGCGTGGCAGCGGTGTGAATGTCGGCAGGCGCGTAGTCGCGCGCCAGCGCGTGCTGGTCGGTTTGATGCGTACGGTTCGCAAACTCGATCATCTGCGACGTCGCGGGCTCGTCGGAACCGACGAACCGGATTTCGTTGACCCACTTGATCCAGCTGCAGCCATACCAGCCGGGGTTCACGAGCCGCAGGGGCGCGCCGTGATCCGGAGGAAGCGGCTCACCGTTCATGCGAGTGGCGAGAAACGATCCCATTCCATCGAGCGACGACAGCGGAAACACCCAGCTCGCGCCGGGGACGGAGCGGCCACTCGGCGAGCTTTCGTGATCGAAGCCGCTCACGAGCACCGCCGCGGCGGTTTGCGGCGGCCTCAGACGCTGGACCACTTCGGCAAACGGAACTCCGTGCCATTCGGCGACGCTCATGAGGCCGAAGTTGGAAGGGTTGGCATTGCCGGAGCACTCGAACAGGTGCGACCCCATCGGTTTTGCACGTGAGATCAAGTCGTCGAGCGTGAGTGTGCCTTCGCTCGCGCCCGGTCCGCCGGCCTTGATTGACCAGTGCCCTTGCCGGCTGGCCGCGGCTGGAGGCATTTCCGTACGGATGTAGGCAAGCTCGTTGGGCGTGATCAATCGATTGGGCTCGAGACGAGCGAGATCGGTGACGAGACGCGCGTCCAGACCGTCGCCGAATTTTTCGCCAAAGGGCTGCGCCTGCGATCGCTCTCGAAAGAGCGGCAGCGTTCCGAGCAGCTCGCCGAGCGACGCCGGATCGCTGCAGCGCGCGGCCGCGGCCATCTGCGCCAGCACCGGACCGGGATCGACGAGCGTTGCGGCGCCGGCAACAGTGAGGGTGCCGAGCAGCTCTCGCCGCGAATAAAGGGTGGATCGCATCGCGCTCATTATAATTATCGAGTGATTGCCGGAAAGTACCGCGGGGCTCACCGCTGTCGCCAGGGCCAGGGCGCTCCGCCGAAGCTTCACGCGAAAGCGACAGCTCCGCGCTACAGCCGATGGGTTGTGCGCCCGCGCTGCGTCCTTCTCCTGTTGATCGTCTCTGGGATCGGAGTCGCGGCGCAGGCGCCGCAGCCAACGTTTCGATCCGGCGTCGCGCTCGTCTCGACCGATGTGATTCCGCGCGACCCGAACGGCCGGTTCGTCTCGGACCTGACGAAACAAGACTTCACCGTCCTCGAAGACGGCGTCCCGCAAAGCATCGTCTCGTTTGCACTGGTGCACGGCGGTCGAACGTTTACGTCGCTCGACGCCGCTCCTGCGGCGGTGCCCGAGGGCATCGTGTTGCCCGCGGCACCGCGACGGCCGGCGGATGTCGCGGGCCGGGTGCTGCTGATAGTGGTCGACGATCTGCATTTCGAAGCGGAGTACACGCCTCACGTTCGCCGGCTCATCGAAACGCTCACGGCGAATCTCCTCCACGAGGGCGACATGGCTGCCATGGTCTCGACCGGCCCCTCGGCGATCGAGATCGGTCTCACTTACGACCGCAAATTGATTGGCGCAGCGGCCTCGAAGATTCGGGGCTCCGGCATCACGCCCTCTGAGATCTTTCAAATGTTTGAGACGTCGCAGGGGCCCGCGGACGTCCGCACCCGCGCGCAGGTGGCCTTCTACACGGCGTACAACGTCATGAGTGAGCTGGAGAAGGTCACCAACAAGCGAAAGGCGGTCATTTACATCAGCAACGGCTACGATTTCGATCCGTTCGCGGAGGCGCGGCGTGGCCGTGATCGCATCCAGGGCGGCCGCTTCGCGGAACCGTCACAGTTCTTCATCGACGAAGACAACCCGTACTTCGCGTTGCCCAAGGTCACCGCCGACATCGATCTGTATCTGCTGATGCGCGAGCTGACGCTGGCCGCCAACCGCGCCAACGCGACGCTCTTCACCGTAGATCCGCGCGGTTTGTCCGGAATCGTCGACGCAGGGCAGTACCTCGATCAGAGCGAATGGCGCACATTTCTTCAGAAGACGCAGAGCTCGTTGCGGTTTCTGGCAGAGGAGACGGGCGGATTTGCCGTCGTCAACGACAACGACTTTGCCGCCGCGTTCAAACGCATCGACGCGGAAACCAGCGACTACTACGTGCTGGGCTACTACTCGTCGAATCCTGATCCGAAGAAACGCGTGCGACAGATCGAAGTCAAAACCGATCGCCCCGACGTGAAGCTCTCCGCGCGCACGGCATATTCGCTGAAGCCCGAAGGGAAACCGCCGGCGCCGCCGCCCCTGCCGACGAAGAAGAAGTAACCGCTGGTCCAAAAGATCGCCACGAAGTTCACCAAGCGCACGAAGCTTTCACAAACGCGACCACGAAGGGACGCGCCTGCCTTCGTGATCGCCGCGCGCCGGACTCGGCTTTGTGTCCTTCGAGACCTTCGTGGCTATCTTTTCGACGCGATATCGAGCCACTCAGCCACCGTCGTCGCGTAGCGCGCTTTTGCGGTGATATAACCCTGCGCGAGAGCACGGAACCGTTCTTGATCTTCTGAAGTCGTGCCCGATCCTCTCGCATGAACGATGCTGGCAAACAAGGCGTGAAGCATCACGTACTGCGCTTCCAGATCATCACCGTGTTCGGCCAGATGCTTGTCGAGCAGTGCGATAGCAGCGCCTTCTCGTCCTTCAGCTATGTGAACCGTCGCAAGCGCCCGGGCGAGGTTCGATTGGTCGCCGCCATTCGCGACCGCCGCCCGCGCGAGCTCGCCGGCACGCGCAATCTCGCCGAGCCGCAGATGCGCGTCGACAATCAGCGGGGTGACGATCGCCGCCGGCATATCGGCTTCAATCGCCGACTGCCAGGCGGAAATCGCGTCTCGATCGTTTCCGTCGAGCGCACGGCATGCGCCGAGATACAACTGCGCGGCGGCGTTCGGTGACAGCTGAAGCGCCTGCCGAAGCAGCGTTACGGCGACGCGCGGATCGCCTAAAGCGAAGAGTCCAATGCCGCGCAGCGTCGTTCTAAGGCCCTGTTCTTCAGGAGCCACCTCGTCCTCGCGAAGCAGATCGACAAAGCGTTTCGCGCGCGCCGCGGCGAGGGCGGTCGACAGCGCGGGTGTCATCCGATCGCGCTGAAGGCGGGCCGCGACTGCCTGCAGCACATCTGATTCGAGCAGGTAGTCGCGTGGGAGCGGGGTAGAAATCGGCGCGGCCGCGAGCAGGGTCGCCGGCGTAGCGACGACGTGAAAGGTCGCGTCCGTAAGGGCATTGCGGGCCGCGAGCTTATCGGTGACGCCGATTCTCAGGCGATACTCACCGCGCGGCAGCGTCTTCAGCGGCGCGGCCAGCGCGACGAATATCGGGTGGCCTTTCGTGAGATCGAAATCGGCGGGGAGCGTTGTCCCGTTGTAGTACTGCGGGTTGAGCATGCCGACCGACCGCTCGCCGCCGTCAGTGATTCGCAACAATTGGAAACCCACGGCGATGTCGGGCTTGCCCAGATCATTTGCGCGCGCATTGAACACTTGAAACACCACTGCCAGCCGCTGATCGTTGGTGAAGCCGTCCCGCTCCGCAGGCACGATCTCCATAGGACCGATCGCATACGGATGCGACGACTGCTGATCCGGAGGATACGGCGCCGCGCGGACGCCGACCTCTTCGGCCAGAATGACGCTGCTGATACCGAGCTGTGTGGTGAATGCAGGTGGGAGGCTGACCGATCGCTTCAAGACGTGGATGGCGGGTGACTTGCCGCGCGCGGGAGCTTCCGACCAGGCGACATAGAGATCGTAGTCACCGGCGCCGGCCGTCACCGATCGCCGCAGCAGCCGGGCCTCGGCCGACGTTGCGATCGGCACGCCGACGGCGAAATCCTCAAATGGAAACAGTGGGTCACGCGCACGCGCCGTCGACTTTCCCTCGAGGGCCACCTTGCGCTCTTTTTCCGCGGCTTCCTTTCGCTCGCGCGCGCGTTCGCGCTCGAGACTGAGCAGCGCGAGATCTCCCGCCTGCTGACCCGGCCCGCGAGTGGCAACAGCCCCTGCGCCGAAAACGGGCATCTCGCCAAACGCGATGCCGCGCTCGGTTCGCGACACGCGCGGATCGCTTCGCATTCCCTTCAGCCAGTCCATGACTGCTGAATGTTCAACGGATGCGTCCGCGTTCTGCGGATCGATGCGCGTCGCCAATCGTACGTAAAGAGTTGCCATTGCAGGGAGCGCGAGCGACTCCGAGGGACGCACCGTAAACGCCACGTAGTGTGCGCCGTCTGACGTGCGCAGGACGTGCGTGTGCCATTCGGCGTCAGCGGTAGCCGGAGAAGCCGCTGCGGCATCGACGGCAGACACGAGGGCCTGGAGGAGATCGCGCTGCGTCTTATTCAGCTTGGGCGCGGCGCCCTGCCGCGCCATCGCTGGAGACGCGACGATGGCCGCGCAGAACACGATGGAGGGAATCAACAGCCGCATCCGCGCCTCCTGCAAGGCGCCACACTAACATGTCCCGTGCTCTCAGGATGGTCGCTTACAATTGATTGGCTCATGCGTCGCTCAGTTGTCTGTATTTGTCTCTCGGCTGCGATGTCTTCGTCCGCGGCCTTTGCGAATCCACCCGCTGCTGTCAGCGTACCCGCCGGCAAGTTGGCGCCCGAAGCGCCGGCGCCGACGATCGACGGTCACGTCGACGAAGACATCTGGCAAACCGTCGAACCTCAGAGCGACTTCACCCAGCAGGATCCGAACGAAGGCGCGCCGGCGTCGGAACGGACCGAGGTGCGCGTTCTGGTAGGGCAGGGGAACGTCTACGTCGGCATCATCTGTTTCGACAGCGACCCGTCGAAGATCATCGTCTCCCAGGCGCGGCGCGATGCGCCGCTGACCGACACCGATTCGATCATTCTCGTCTTCGACACGTTCAACGACAGACAGAACGGATTCGTGTTCGGCACCAACCCGCTGGGTATCGAATACGACGGCCAGGTTGCCAGTGAAGGACAAACCGGCGGCAACAATTTTTCCAGCCTTGGCGGCACGACGGGCAACAGCAACACGAGCGGCCAGCAGCGCGGCGGCATCAGCGCCTTCAACGCAAATTGGGACGGCGACTGGACCGTCCGGGCCGCGATCACTTCTCGCGGTTGGGAAGCGGAGATGGCGATACCGTTGAAGACGCTGCGCTACGCGACGGGAGCGAATCGCACGTGGGGCTTCAACGTCATGCGGAACATCCGTCACAAAAACGAGCAGGTGTACCTCGCAGCGATTCCGCGCGGCTTCGAAATCTATCGTGTGTCGCTCGCGGCCAAACTGACGGATCTGGATCTCCCCGCCCGGCGCGATCTGAAATTCATCCCGTACGGCCTGGTTTCCGCGAACAAGGACTACACGATTCACACGGACGTCGACAACGACCTGCGCGGCGGTCTCGACGTGAAATGGGGCGTGCGGCCGAACCTCACGGCCGACTTCACGATAAACACGGATTTCGCGCAGGTGGAAGCCGATGAAGAGCAGGTGAACCTCACGCGCTTCGATCTGTTCTTCCCCGAGAAGCGCCCGTTTTTCCTCGAAAACGCGTCGACGTTCCAGTTCGGCAGTCCGCAGAACATCGATCTGTTCTTCTCACGCCGCGTCGGTTTGTCACGCTTGAGCGCGCCTGGGGTGCCGGTCGGAACGCCGATTGACATTCTTGGCGGCACGCGAATGAGCGGAAAGGTGGCGGGGTGGAACCTCGGTCTGCTCGACATTCAAACCGACGATCTTCAGAGCGCCGCGACCGGCCTCACCGTCGAACCGAGCAACAATTTCGCGGTGATCCGTTTGCAGCGCGAGGTCGGGCGATCGAGCTACGGCGGCATCTTCGTGAACCGGCAAGCGGCATCCCGGCCTGGCATTGGAGAATCGTGGACGCAGTGGAATCGTTCCTACGGACTCGACGCGAATATTGCCGTCACCACCAACTCGAAGATTTTCGCTTTCACCTCCGGGACGACATCGCCCGGGGCGCTCGGGACAGACACATCAAGTCGTGTGGTGTACGACTTTCGAAGCAATCTCTGGCAGATTTCGGGCGGCGTCTCGGAAGTGGGGAAGCGCTTCAACCCCGAGGTGGGCTTTCTGCCGCGCGCGGGCTACATCCGGCCCGAGTTCCGCGTGTTCCTCACCGCGCAGCCCAAGCGCTGGCACTGGATTCGACGCATTTCGCCGCACACCAGCTACAACGCGTATCACGACATCGACACCCGCAACATTCAGTCGTCGATGGCGCACCTGCACTTCTTTGAAATTCAGCCGCGAATGGGCGGCCGGTTCGGCAACTTTGTGGATGTGTTCAGCGACCGGCCGCTCGCCAGTTTCGTCGTGTTCAACACGGCCGGCCGTCGTGTGGTGATTCCGCCCGGGTATTACGTCTGGCGCCAGTTTGCCACCGAGTTCTTCAGCGACCCGAGCGCGGTTGTCTCGGCCTCGATCCGCCATCGCATCGGCGGTTTCTACGACGGCGATTTCAATTCGATCGACTTCAATTCCGCGTATCGACTCGGGTCGCGGTTTATTGCCACGCTCGGCTGGCTGCGGCAGCACGCGGAGTTGCCGTACGGCACGTTCACGTCCAACCTCGTCCCCATCAAAGCGAGCTACTCGTTCACCACTCTCGCGAGCGTCCAGGCGCTTTTGCAGTACAACAGCCAGACCTCGCAGTTCTCATCGAACATTCGCGTCGCGTTTCTGAATCGCAGCGGCACCGGCCTGTTTGTGGTTTACAACGATCGCCGCGACACGTCTTCGTTCACGCCGGAAGAGACGCTCGGTCGATCGTTCATCGTGAAATATAACCGGCTGATCGACTTCTAATGTTCAAGGGTTCAAAGGTTCAAGGGTTCAAAGGTTCGAGGGTCAAAGGTTAACTCTTGAACTCTTGAACCTTAATTCAGGCGGCGCGGCCTTTGGACTTCCGCATCTTCGCAACAGCACCGGCTTCGATTTGCCGCACGCGCTCGCGGGTGAGTGAGAGCCGCCGGCCGATCTCTTCGAGTGTGTATTCGCGATCGGTGCCCAGGCCGTATCGCAAGCGCAGAATCTCCTTCTCGCGATCGTTGAGCGACTCCATCGCGCGTTCGACCTCTTCGGCGAGCTGCCCTTTGATGGCTTCCTCTTCGGGCGATTGCGCCTTGACGTCTTTCAGCAGATCGCCGAGCTCGGTCTCTTCGCTCTCGCCAACCGTCGCTTCGAGCGACGCCGGCTGGCGCGCCGCTTCGAGCAACAGCTCCACCTTGTTGACGGGCACACCCATCCGATCCGCGATCTCGTCGGGGCGCGGCTCGCGTCCGAGTTGCGAGCCGAGCGCACGCCGCTCGCGCGTCAACCGGTTGAGCGACTCGACGACGTGGACGGGCAGACGGATCGTGCGACCGTAATCGGCGACGGCGCGCGTGATGGCCTGGCGAATCCACCACGTGGCGTAGGTGGAAAACTTGAAGCCGCGCCGGAACTGGAACCGATCGACCGCTTTCATCAGCCCAATGTTGCCCTCCTGAATGAGGTCGAGCATCGACAAGCCGCGGTTGACGTAGCGCTTCGCGATCGACACCACCAGACGCAGGTTGGCTTCGAGCAGCTGACGCTTGGCGTCGAGCATCCGCTCTTCGTTCTCGCGCACCTGCTCGAACCGCTTCTGAAACGCCTTCCGTGACAAACCAGCGCGCTCTTCGAGCGCGTCGAGCGCCTGCTTGTGCTCGGGCAAGCGGCTTGTGTCCCTGTCCAGCGCGCGGAATGCGTGATCGAGCTGCGTCAGCTCCACGACCACATCGTCCACGACCGACGGCCGGATCGGAAGCTCGCCCAGCACGCGCCCGATTTGGTCTTCCAGTTCCGCGATCTCGCGGGCGTACTGCGCGCGCGTCGCGCTGGTCGAACGCTTGTCGCCGAACCGTTCGCGCAAATCCTGAATATGTTTTTCGAGCCGCCGGATACGGGCGATCGCCTTCATCACCGGCTCGATCTTGTCCGGCTTCAACTCCCCGCCGTCTGGCAGCAGAATCAGCTCGGCCGCCGGTACCTTGCTGTGCCGTACATCGTCCGCAAGGCTGAGAAACGTGCTGCGCGCGCCGGGAATCGTTCCCATGGCAGCCAGAAGATCTCCGCGCGCCCGTTCGATCCGCAGGCCGATTTCCTGCTCGTCTTTTGCCTTCAGCAGCTTTCGTTTGCCGATGTGCCGGAGATACACGCGGACCAGGTCGATGTCTTCAGAGGCAACGGGTGTGTCCGCAACCGCCTCACATTCTTGATTGGCCGAAGTCGTGAGCACGAGCGCGCCAATCAAGAATGTGCGCATTGCTTTCGGGTTTTTCCCAATCAATCAGCGAGTCAGCCGCCCGCGGGCTCCTCGCCCGCCCACGTCCGTTTGGCGGCACGGGACTCGATCGGGATGTCGGCGCACCTTCAAATCCGGTGACTCGTGGAGACGGTGCACCCTTCGGCTTGCCGGCTAAGACCGCCGACTGGGCTTTAGGCCTGACCGGTTGCTTTACAGTTTTCGACTGGTCCTTCTTCGCCATGGGGAGCTCCGCCTCAACTCGTTAAGCAAAATGGATGCTGAGGTGCTGACGTGGCGCGGACCTCGCGCGGCATACGTAGCGCAGGCGAGATTCCGCTAAACAGGACAGGTAACTGAAACGACTCAGCGCGGCCTGGCCGGTTCAGCCTCAGTCGCGAGCACCACTAAATTCGTGCTCGCGAAGGAATTCATACACCCTTTTGATGATAGACGGGATGACACGGTGTCTGGTCGGGCCGGTTTCGCGGCCGCGCCTGGATTCGTATTTTGTTCGCGCTTAGAACCGCTACTCAGCACTCGGCACTCGGCACTTGGCACTTGGCACTTAGCACTTAGACTAGTCCAATTTCCTTCGCATACCGTTCGAGGTCCGGGCGCCTCGCCACATTCAGCTTCCCGTAAATGTGATGCAGGTGAATCTTCACCGTGCCTTCCGAAATGTAGAGGCGCTCGGCGATCTGCGCATTGCGCAGACCGGCGGCCGCCAGGCGGGCCACTTCAATCTCGCGGCCCGTGAGCATCTGCGAGAGCTTTTCGATGGCGGCTTCGCGCCGGAGCATTTCCTCCATGGCGCGTCCGGCGAGCTGCGTTTCGACCCACCGGCCGCCCGCGTGGACCTTTCGAACGGCGTCGACCAACAGCCGGGGCGCCATCTCCTTGAGGACGACACCCTGCACGCCTAAGCGGATTGCCTCCAGAACTTCGCGCTCGTCTACGGCGGCGGTGAGCACGACAACGCGCGTACGGAGCGAGTCGCCCTTGAGCTCGCGCAGGAGCGACACGCCATCCATGCCGGGCATCCGCAGATCGAGCACTAGTACATCCGGCTCCTGCTTTCGTACGTCCTCGAGCGCCGCCGCCCCGTCCCGGTGACGGCCAATGACTTCCAGGTCTGGCTCGGCCTCGAACAGTTGTTCGAGCGCAGTCAGGACAAGCGGATGATCGTCGGCAAGCACGACACGGATAGACATGTGCAAGTAGGAATCAGCGATGTGTGACGGGAAACGAGATCATTGTGCGCGGCACCCTCTGCCTTGTCAAACAGCCGCCATTCGAGCGGCTGCTGGGTATGGTGTCCTGGCCTTCATTCAATTGCGCAGCCTGTCGTGCGAGACTGGGCCAATCTTTATGCCTGCGCCGAGGCGGGCTGGTCGGCGACCGGCAGCGGCACGGTGATGGCGAGGCGGGCGCCAGCGGGGCTCGATTCGATCACCAAATCACCGGCGAGATCGCGGACGCGATGCTTGAGCGAATCGGGACCCACCTTCATCTGGTTCAGCGTCTCGAGATCGTATCGGCCTCGGAACGCGAACCCATGACCATCGTCCGCCACCTCGATGCGCGCCTGACCGTTCGAGCTCGAGAGTTCCGCGGACACGGTTGACGCCTGCGCATGACGGGCCGCATTGATGAGCGCTTCGTTCACAAGGTGATAGATCTCCTGCGCCAGTGGCGCACAGGCCTTGTCGTCCAAATCGCGCGTGTTCAGGGCCACCTGCAGTCCCCATTGCATCTCGATGCGCCGGCGGAGCTCGCCAAGGCGCGACGTCAGACTTTTATCGCGCCGCTCGGTCGTTGGGAACGGCCGCAGCTCGCTGATGAAATTGCGGAGGCGATGCTGCTCGCCGGCGAGCGTTTCCTGCATCTCGCGAAGCCGGCCCTGTGCCGCGGCCGGATCACGCGGGAGCAGTTGACGCGCAGTTTGCAACTGAAGCGCGACGCCGGTCATTGACTGCAGGACGCTGTCGTGGAGATTGCGCGCGAGACGCACGCGTTCTTCTGAGGCCACCGCTTCGCGCAGTCGGCTCAGCAGGTACAGATGATCGAGCGTCGCCGTCGTGAGGTGCGCCGCCACTTGACCGATGGCGACGTCGTCGAGCGTCAAACGCTCTCGGCTTATGCAGAAGAGCAGCCCCTGAGCGCCTTCGCCTTTCAGCGACCATGACGGCGCCGTCGTCACACCGAAGCGGTCGATGACGATCGCAGGCAGCTTTCGGTGTCGCCCCTCGCCCAGATGCAGCGGCACGCCGGGCAGTCCCCGTTCGGCTCCAAACGGACTCGTGTGGATGTGGCCGGCCGTGGCAGTTTGTCCGCCGTCGTCGAATTCCATCGCGTCCGGCGCTTCATGCGTCCACTCGAACGTGCCGTCCTGCCACATGGCGATGTTCGTCCACGGCTCCTCCGGTTGTTCCCACGCAACCGCCACGTGAGGCGCCCGGAGGACCGATGAAACGCGCGCGAGCAAGTTGCGGACGAGCGCGTGTCGTTCGCCTCCGACGTCCCGTGGCCAGTTCGCGAGCGACGCCAGATCGCGCTGTGTGCGTTCCTGATACGCACCCATGTGCGCGAGGAGCGCCGCAGCCACGGCCAGGTAGACGGCGCGAACGAAGAACCGATCAGGTTCGAAAGCAGGATCCCCCGTGAATCGGCTATAGAGCGCAAGCGCGACCAGGACTCCCATTGCCACCGCTGCCGTGGACACGGTGCCGCGCCAACCCCAGCGGAGTGCGGCGCATATGAGCGAATAGACCAGATACACGAAGAACGGACTCGCCGGCCCCTCGGTCAGAAACATGAAAACGCTGAACATCGCGAGGTCGACCACGTGTGTGCCGAATGCCCAATCGAGCGGAATGGGAGCGGCAACCCAGCCGATGACAAACAGAACGACGGAGTACACGGAATAAAGCGTCGTCAGTGTGAACGCGCTTTCCGCGTATTTGGAAGGCTCCGACGGATCAAGCCAGACCGTCAGCAGCGTGGAAACGGCCAGGACCACACGGCTGCCCGCGATGACGCGTTCGGCGCGGCTTTGAGGCGTATATGATTTCTGAAGCTGACTTGATTCCATGTGTTTCGGCGTTCACAACGCGGCGGCTCGTCCAAACCCGTCCGCGTAAGAGTACTTCGCGGTTTCTCGGTCAGGTAAAATTCTCGGTAATGCCTCCACTGCAGACCCGATGGAGAGTTCTTCTTCCCTGACGCTCGCCACATTCAGTGATATCGGTCTGGAGCTCGCGTGGCCTGAGGCCGTCGCCGTGACGCTGGAGGTTGCCGATCGGGTGAGCCGTGCGGGCGGCGCGCTCGTCACACCGGATGCACGTCACGTAGTCCTCGACGCGGAAGGCAGCGTGAGCATCGTTCCTGGCAGCCCGATTCCGGCGCACCCGGTGCGCCAGGCGGCGACTCTCCTGCGCGATTTGCTGGACGACGCCTCGGCGCCGGCCGAACTGCGCGATTTCGTTGCGCAGAATACCCGTGAACGACCCGCATGTGCATGGATCGAGGAGTTCACCACAGCGCTGCATTACTTCGAACGCCCTCGCCGCCAGGAGATCCTGGCGGACGTGGCGCGGCGTGCGATCAGCGCGCAGGAGTCACTCGTGGCTGCAGACGCGGCCGCTGAGACCCGCGAAGACGCCGGCGGATCTGCGGATGCGCCGCGCGGGTTGTGGAGCACGCTGGCGCGGTTGTTTGGGCGAAGCTAAGACCCCTCGCTCACGCGCGCTCGCAGGACTCGCTGCACGGTTTTTGTATACTCGTTATCTCGCCGCTGGCCAGGTAGCTCAGTTGGTAGAGCACGTGACTGAAAATCACGGTGTCGGCAGTTCGATTCTGCCCCTGGCCACCAGCCTCAACAAGGTTCAAAGGTTCAAAGGTTCAAAGGTTCAAGGGTTCAAGAGTTCGACGGTTCAAGGGTTCAAGAGTTCGACGGTTCAAGGGTTCAAGAGTTCGAGGGTTCAAGGGTTCAAGAGTTCGAGGGTTCAAGGGTTCAAGAGTTCGAGGGTTCAAGAGTTCGAGGGTTCAAAAGTTCAAGACCGAAGGCGTCTCAGACGGTTTGCAAGTACTGATGAATCACGCTCACCGTCGCTGATCCTTCGCCCACGGCCGACGCCACCCGCTTGCCGGACCCTTTCCGAGCGTCGCCGGCAGCAAACACGCCGGGGACGCTCGTTTCAAACAAGAACGGATCGCGATCGGCGGTCCAATTCTTCGGCCGCTTGCCATCGACGATGAGATCGCGGCCGGTGAGGATGAACCCTTGCTCGTCGCGTTCGACAACGCCCGCGACCATTTCCGTGCGCGGGGCCGAGCCGATGAAGATGAACATCGCGTCGGCGGGCACATCACGCGTGACGCCGCTCGCGGCATCCGCGAGCGTGATCGCCTCCAAGTGGCCACTGCCGCGCACGGCGGCGACCAGCGTCCGTGGCAGCACCTGCACGTTCGCCGTTTCCTTGATCCGTTCGATCAGATATCGCGACATGCTCCCGTCGAGCCCGCGCGCGCGAACGACAAGCGTCACCTGTCGTGCGTAGCGCGAAAAGAACATCGCACCCTGCCCGGCGGAATTTGATCCACCGACCACGTAGACGTCGCGGTCCCGATACGTCGACGCCTCGGTCAGCGCTGCACCGTAGTACACGCCCGCGCCGACGAGATCGGCCACTCCGGGCACGTCGAGTTGACGCACCTCCATTCCGGGCGCAATCAGCACCACGTAACACGGCAACTCGGAGCCGTCCGCGAGCTTGACGATGCGATAGGGATCGTGGCGTGTGACGGCGACGACATCCTGCGCCGCGATGATTTCGGCGCCGAATCGTCTCGCCTGCGTGGTTGCCCGGCGCGCGAGGTCGGCTCCGCTGACCCCTGCCGGAAACCCGAGATAGTTTTCAATGCGCGAGCTCGTCGCCGCCTGACCGCCAGTTGCACTGCGCTCGACGAGCGCCGTGTGCAGTCCTTCCGAGGCCCCGTACACGGCGGCAGCCAGACCCGCGGGGCCACCGCCGACGATGACCAGATCGTAGAAGTGTTGCCGGGCCCGCGTCTGCATCCCGAGCTTGTCCGCGAGCTCGCGAACGCTCGGCTGCACCATCGTTGTCCCGTCGCTGAAGAACACCACCGGCAGACGCGACGTGCCCTCCGGCAGCGACGCGACGAGCGCACGCGCATCCGGCGCGCTCTCGAGATCGATCCACTGATACGGCACCTGATTGCGCGAGAGGAAGTCACGCGCTGCGTAGCTCGAGGCCGAGAGTGCCGCGCCGACGATACGCACGCCGTCGAAGGAGGGGCGCGCAAGCGCCAGCCAGTCGAGCAGCACGTCGTCGAGCGCCGGATATAGACGCTCTTCCGGCGGATCCCATGGCTTGAGCAGATAGTAGTGAAGCCCGATCTCGTTGATGCCCGTAATGGCGGCCGACGTGTCGGCATACGCGGTGAGCAGCACGCGCCGCGCGTCGGGATAGAGCTCGAGCGCTTTGGCGAGAAACTGCATCCCCGTCATGCCCGGCATGCGTTCGTCCACGAGAAATAACGCCACTTCAGCGCCGCGCTGTTTGAGCTGGCGTGCGGTGTCCAGTGCCTCGGCGCCAGACCTCGCCTTCATCACGCGATACGCGGAGGAAAAGTGGTGCCGCAGGTCGCGTTCGATCGCGTTCAACACCTCGGGTTCATCATCGACCGCCAGAATGACCGGTTTGGCTACCATGAGACGATGGCGGCGTCAGCGCTCTGGCTTCTCGTCAATCGGCAAGGTGACGCGAAACTCGGTGCGGCGCGGACGTGAATCGATCTCGATGTCGCCGTTGTTGCGGCGCGCGAGCCGGCGCGCGATGTCGAGTCCCAGGCCCGTTCCTTGACCGACCGGTTTGGTGGTGAAGAACGGGTCGAAGATGCGCTCACGAAGCTCCGGGGGAATTCCAGGACCGTTATCGATGATCCGCACCACGACGGTGTCGAGATGACGCGCGGCCGTGACGGAGACCTCACCGGAATCGCCGGCGGCGTCGAGCGCGTTGTCGATCAAATTCATCCAGATCTGGTTCACATCGCCGCCGATTGCCAGCACGCGCGGAAGATTCGGCTCGACGAGCACGCTCAGCGCGATCGATTTGTGCCGCGCTTTGTGCATGAGGAGCGTCACCGAATCGCGCAGCCCCGGTTCGAGATCGATCGCCTCCGGCGCCGTCGCCCGGTCCATATACGTGTGACGCTTGAGCGCTGCCACGAGGTTCTGCATGCGCGACGCGGCTTTCTCGATTTCGGAGGCCAGGGCGCGAGATGAACAGCCGGCCGATACCCACCGCACCGCCGCGTCGAGCGTGTCACCGTCGAGCGTCGAGCTGAGCCTGTCGAGATCGTCAATGCTGATGACCGCGTCCACCAGGAAAGCCGCGACGTCGCCGCCGATGCCATGCGATTCGAGCCAGCCGCTCAACGCCTCTTCTCGATCGGAACGTTCGATGGGCGTGAGCGGGGTTGATCTGACCGCGACACACGTTTGCCGCACGCGATCGATCGTCGCAAGCTCGTTGGGACCAAGACCGGCCTCCACAAGCCTGCGCACGGCGGCTTCCGCTTCGACGAGCGTGCCCGTCAGCAGCTTGGCACTTCGTGCGGCGGCCGAGGCCGGGTTGTTCAACTCGTGCGCGAGGCCCGCGGTGAGCCTGCCAAGCGACAGCATCTTCTCGTCCTGCAGGTCGCTCGACGTGAAGCGCCTCGCGCGATCGATCATCGCGTGCACGAGCAAGGTCGTGATCGTCGGACACTCGCGCGTCATCTCCGTGAAATGGCGACGATCGACTTCGAAGATCTCCCCGGGTTCGTCCACGAACACGTCGGCTGGCGTCTTGACCATGCGCGAGTAGGGCAGCAGACCCGTGACGTCGCCCGGTCCCCAGTCCATCACTTTGCGCGGCCCCGCCCCGCGATCCACGCGAATGGCAAATTGCCCGGAGAGCAGGACCACCAACGTCGTGAACGCGTCGTTCTTGCGCGCAATCAATTCGCCCCGCGCGATGGTGCGCAACTTTCCGTGTGCGGCCAGCCACGCCAGTT
>WNGA01007050.1_pt1 | contig 16197 bp, 16 predicted proteins | sample 5400061 | NCBI WGS metagenome assembly WNGA01 (sample SAMN13153366, study PRJNA577476) | soil metagenome | isolation source: 100 cm soil or saprolite under grassland replicate 2 | place: USA:California | collected 2016-06-15 | reverse complement strand
TCCTCGTGACGGTGATGCTTGGCTCTCCGAGGTTAAGAGCGTAGCCCTACGGGCGGCTCGCGGGCCGAGAGACGTGTTCCGGACCCCACCACGATCGCGAAAAAGCACAGTTTAACCAGCTCAATTACCCATGTTTCCGCTGCTTAAGAGCCCTCGGCTGGGCCCTTTCTTTTTTCGGCCACAGGCGCAGGCCTGTGTTGCCTACCGTCCGGATGATATATTGACAAGACCAGAGAAAAAGCGTGGAATAACGCAACTTTTCATGTGAGTTGCAAGGGAGAAGGAATGACGAGTCTTCCGAAACACAAAAGCCACGACCTCACGGACGGACCCGGGCGCGCGCCGGCCCGGGCCATGCTGAAAGCTGTCGGATTCACCAACGACGACTTGGCCCGCCCGCTAGTCGGCGTTGCGAATACCTGGATCGAGGTGATGGTTGCGAATACCTGGATCGAGGTGATGCCCTGCAACTATCATCTCCGGCGGCTTTCGGAGAAAGTCAAAGCCGGCATCCGCGCCGCCGGCGGCACGCCCATTGAGTACAACACCATCGCCGTCTCCGACGGCATTTCCATGGGGACCGAAGGCATGAAGGCCTCGCTGATCAGCCGCGAGGTCATCGCCGATTCAATCGAGTTGGTCGCGCGCGGGCACCTGTTCGATGCGGTGGTGGCTCTGTCGGGATGCGACAAGACGATTCCCGGCACCGTAATGGCACTGGCCCGCTTGAACCTCCCCTCACTCATGCTCTACGGCGGCTCCATCATGCCGGGACAGTTCCAGAACCACGATGTGACGATTCAGGACGTCTTCGAAGCGGTCGGCAAGCATGCGGCCGGCAAGATGACGGATGCGGAACTGCGCGATCTCGAAGATCACGCGTGTCCTGGGCCGGGAGCGTGCGGCGGGCAGTTCACCGCTAATACGATGGCCATCGCTTTCGAGTTTCTGGGCATCTCCCCCATGGGGTATAACGGCGTTCCGGCCATGGACCCACGCAAGGATGAGGTGGCGTTTCGATGTGGCCAGATGGTGATGGAGCTGCTGAAGACGGATCTGCGTCCACGCCGGATCATCACGCGCAAGGCGTTGGAGAACGCCATCATCGCCGTGGCGACGACCGGCGGCTCCACCAACGCCGTGCTGCACCTACTGGCCGTCGCACGGGAAGCCGGTGTGCGGCTGACCCTTGACGACTTTGACAAGATCAACCGGAAAGTCCCGTTGCTGGCCGATCTCAAACCGGGCGGCCGTTTTACGGCGGCCGATCTCTATGCGGCAGGCGGCACGACGCTTGTGGCCAAGCGGTTGCTGGATGCGGGTATCCTGTATCCCGATCAACCCACCGTCACGGGACGGACGATCGGAGAAGAAGCACGACAGGCGAAAGAGACGCCAGGCCAGCACGTTCTGCGGCCGCTCGCCGATCCCATCAAATCCACCGGCGGCCTGGTGATTCTCAAGGGCAACCTGGCGCCGGAAGGCTGTGTCGTGAAGGTGGCGGGGCATGAGCGCATGTCCCATCGAGGTCCTGCTAAGGTGTTCGACCGGGAGGAAGATGCCTTTGCCGCAGTCCAAGGCGGGCAGATCAAAACCGGCGATGTCGTGGTGATTCGCTATGAAGGCCCGCAGGGGGGACCGGGCATGCGCGAGATGCTGGGCGTGACGGGCGCCATTGTGGGGGCGGGGCTGGGGGAGTCGGTCGCGCTGCTCACCGACGGCCGCTTCTCCGGCGCCACGCATGGCTTGATGGCCGGGCACGTCGCTCCGGAGGCGGCGAAGGGCGGCCCCATTGCGGCTCTTAAAAACGGCGACATCATCGTCTTTGACGTCGCCGCCCGCAGGCTGAATGTGGACCTGACCCCAAAGGAGATCAAAGCCCGACTCAGCAAGTGGAAGCCGCCGGTGCCCCGCTATACCACCGGCGTCATGGCCAAATACGCGCGGCATGTTTCCTCGGCGGCGGAGGGGGCCGTGACGAGTTAGGGAGAGAAGAGAGAAAGGAGAATCGGGTTGGCGCAGGAAGCCGGTACAGGGGAAAAGCCGAAGACAACGGTGTTGGTTGTGGATGACGAGCAGATCATCTGCGATCTCCTCCAGACCGTCTTATCGCGCGCCGGCTACGAGGTGTTTACGGCATGCAACGGCCGCGATGGGCTGGCGCAGTTCCAGCGTCGTCGTCCGCAGCTCACGCTCTTGGACCTCCGCATGACGGAGATGAACGGGATCGAAGTGCTCAAAGACATTCGCAAGCTGGATCCCCAGGCCAATGTGATGATTCTGACGGCGTGGGGGTCGGATGCGTTGGAGCGTCAAGCCCGGCAACTGGGCGTCACGGATTTCTTGAGCAAAAGGATGACGCTCAATGCGGTCATGGCGTCCCTGGAACGGATGCAGCAGCGCCAGCACAAGCCGGCGACTGCGAAAGCGCCTGTTGCCGCAGCCACGGCAGCCATGCCCCCCACGTCTCCGACTCCGCCAAGCGCCTCCATTTTAATCGTGGATGACGAACCGCAGATCTGCACCACGCTGGTGAAAGCCATAACCCCGCTGGGCTATCGAGTCCGATCCGCTGCCAGTGGGGCAGAGGCGTTGGCCCTGGTAGAACAAGAGACGCCTGCGCTCATCATTCTGGACATGCACATGCCAGAAATGAACGGCATCGGGGTGTTGCGGGGTTTGCAGGAGAGAAAAATCAGAAGCGGGGTTATTCTCCTCACCGGGAGCCACGACGAGAAGTTGATGACAGAAGCGTTGGATCTGGGAGTGGTGGACATCATCGGCAAGCCGGTGAGCATGGAGCGACTGACGTTGGCCATCCAGCTCGGGTTGATGTTAAATGACCGCTGAGTCCGTCGTCAGGAAGGCGGGCGTTTCCCCAGTAATCGAGTCAAACGCTCCGCATCCTGTCCGGACTGGGGCAGCCCATAGCGTGTATTGAGGAGCCTCACCCGCTCCAGGCAGCGGACGGCGGAATCCACATTCCCCGCTTGCTCATACAGATCGGCCAGCAGGCGCAGTGCAGCCGCTTCACCAGGTTCATTGCCCAGTTTGATAAAGTGCTCCGACGCGTTGTTCAGACACTTTTCAGCTTTCCGCTTGTCGCCGACTTGCAGGTAGGTTTTCCCCAGCTGGCTGTAGGTGACGGCCAAGCCGTCTTCGTCGCCGACGGCTCTATGTAGTTCCAAGGCTTTTTTGAAATTGGCGATCGCGTCATCGGTGCTGCCGGCCGCCGCATCCTGAAGTCCAAGGTTCGAATAGAGGATGCCGAGCGCGCGCCGATCCTGAAGCGGTTCCAGGAGGTCCAGCGCCTCCAGGTAGTATGGGCGGGCCTTCTGAGGCTGGCCGGCCTCGGCGTGGATGTTGCCGAGATTGACCAGCGTCTGGCCGATGGCGTTCCAGTCCTGCTGGCCCCGCTGAATCTCGAGCACTTCCCGGTAGCAGCGCTCGGCGTCTTCATAATCGCCCATCATCGCGCAGACATTGCCGAGATTGCCCAGCGAATCCGAGAGTGCTTGCATGGCCCCGCTCTCCCGGTCATCCTTTACCGCCCGCTCGTAGAAGACACGCGCCTGCGGTGTATTCCCACGATGCAGAAAGATGCGCGCTTTGTGCTTGTCTTCGTCGGACATGGTCGCTAGCTCAATCCCAAGCGGCAAGGTCTGCGACCCGTTTGAGTGTTGCCATTCAGATGATCTGGAACGAGACCTGAGTGACAGTTCCTTCCACGATACGAAAGGCATTGGCCACGGGTTTGGCTTCATCCATCAGTGAAACAATGATGTGAACAATATCGGGGTAAAAGGCCAGGGCCTTAATATCGGTCGGAGATGGCCGAGCAGGCGAAACCGGGTGGGAGTGATAACTGGCGAGCATGTCGGCGCCTTGGGCGCGCATGTCTTTTTGCGCCGCAAACATGCCTTTGGTGTCCATCCAGAATGCAATGTCCGCCCGTTCCTCCGGAGACAGTCGCTCTAAATGCATGAGCTTGGCATCGTCGAACATCGCTTTGACTGCGGCCTCATCGGTCGCCACGATGTTTTTGATCTTGTAGTGGTGGGTCACCCGGCCGTCTTTGCCGGCCAGCAGCCCGCAGCACTCGTGCGGGGCCAGCGCACGTGCGTGTGCGGTCATTTCGGCGAGGATCTGACGAGGAATGATCAGACTGAACACGAGACCGTGTAGTCGCCGGAGAGATCCGTGATGCGAGGAGTGGGACCACATAGAGGACAGGAAGGATCCTTCGGAATGCGGGTCGTGCGAAAGCTCATCTCGAGGGCGTCGTAGATCAACATTGAACCGGCCAGGGACGTCCCGATCCCCACGATCTCTTTGATAGCCTCGGCGGCCTGGAGTACGCCGATCGTTCCGGCCAGGACTCCCAACACCCCGGCCTCCTGGCAATTCGGCACGAGGCCGGCCGGCGGTGGCTCTGCATAGAGGCATCGGTAGCAGGGAAAACCGTCATGGGGCTTGAGGGTGGTGAGCTGTCCTTCGAACCGGAAGATGCTGCCGGAGATCACGGTCTTGCGGGCAAAAAAGCAGGCGTCGTTCACCAGGTACCGGGTTGTGAAGTTGTCCGACCCGTCCAGGACGAGATCATACTCCGCCAGAATGCCCATAATATTTTCGGCGTCGATATTCATCTGATAGGTCTTGACTGTGACGTCGGGATTGATGGCGGCGAGCATCTCACGGCCGGACTCGACCTTCGGCTTGCCGATGGTGGCCGTCGTATGGAGGATCTGGCGCTGGAGGTTCGACAGGTCCACCACGTCGCCGTCCACGAGCCCGATCGTCCCCATCCCGGCGGCAGCCAGGTAGAGCGCAGCGGGGGAGCCGAGGCCGCCGGCGCCGATCACGAGCGTCTTGGACGCGGCCAGTTTTTTCTGGCCCTTGCCGCCGAAGTCCGGCAGGATGATGTGCCGGCTGTAACGCTCGATCTGGGTCTCTGTAAAGTCCATACCCTTATTCCACCACATTCAGCTCAATGGGGTCCACGATGACGCCCTTTTTTCGGATGCCGTCAATCGCCCGCTCGATCTCGGCGGTATCTCCGGCGAATTCGACATCCATCCACCCGGTTTTCTCGCGGACGTCCGCGCGGCGGATGTTCGTGTCAACTCTTGGGAATTCCCGATTGATCTGGCACAAGACCGGTTCCTTGATCTTGTCTTCGGGAAACCGCAGATGGAATCGGAGGTGCGCCATTACGTGGTTCCTTTATCAGGAGGGGCTCCCCCCGCAATGGCGGGCACGATGGAAACCTCGTCGCCGTCTTTCAGCGGCGTGTCCTTGCCTTTCAGGAAGCGGATATCTTCTTCGTTGAGATAGATATTAACAAACCGCCTGATCTCGCCCTTGTCATCGCAGACCCGCTCTTTGAGGCCGGGGAACTGTGTATTGAGCGACTCGATCATGGATTGGATGTCCGAGGCCGGGGCCTCCACCTCGCTTTTCCCCCCCGTCAACGGCCGCAAGGGGGTGGGAATGCGCACCTTTACCATGTCACGATTTACTCTCGTGCTTGCCGAGGTGGAACGTCTTCTGGAAGTCGACCAGGCTCGCGGAGATCCGCGTGGGACGGCCGACGGCGTTCATCACGGCCTCCTGTGTTTTCAGGCCATTGCCCGTGATCAACGCGACGGTGGTATCGGTCCGCTTGATGACTCCCTGTTTCACCAGCTTCTTGAGGACCCCGATCGTCACGCCGCCCGCCGTCTCGGCGAAGATGCCTTCGGTCTGCGCGAGGAGCGTCATGCCTTCGACGATCTCATCATCGGTGACGGTGTCCATGGCGCCGCCGCTCTCGGCCGTGGCCTTCAGCGCGTAGTAGCCATCGGCAGGATTGCCGATGGCCAGCGATTTAGCGATGGTGTTCGGCTTCACGGGCTTGAAGAAATCACGGCCCTGTTTGTACGCCGCGGCGATCGGAGAACAGCCCTCGGCCTGCGCACCGTGCACCTTGGTGGACAGACGGTCAATCAGGCCCAGCTTGTGGAACTCATGCAGCCCTTTCCAGACTTTCGTCAGCAGCGAGCCGGACGCCATGGGTACGATGATGTGATCGGGGGCAATCCACCCAAGCTGCTCGACAACCTCGTAGGCCAGCGTTTTGGAGCCCTCGGCATAGTACGGGCGAATGTTGACGTTGACAAAGGCCCATTTGTGCTCGCCGGCGATCTCACTGCACAGGCGATTCACATCGTCGTAATTGCCCTCGACCTCCACGACGTTGGGCCGGTACACGAGATTGCCGAGCACCTTGGAGGCTTCCAGATCGTGCGGGATGAAGACGTAGCACTGCATCTTGGCCGCGGCGGCATGAGCCGCGACTGAATTCGCCAGGTTCCCCGTGGACGCACAGGCGACCGTGTCGTAGCCCAACTCGCGGGCACGGGTCAGCGCCACCGAGACCACGCGATCTTTGAACGACAGGGTCGGGTGATTGACGGTGTCGTTCTTGATATAGAGCTTGTCCAGGCCGAGCTCCGCGCCGAGATTGTGGGCCTGCACGAGCGGTGTGAGGCCGGCGTGGAGTCCCGCGGTGGGTTCACCCTGGATGGGGAGGAGGTCTACATAGCGCCAGAGGCTTTTGGGTCCGGTCTCGATCGTCTTGCGCGAGAGAGCCCCTTTGATCGCCTTGTAATTGTACTGAACCTCCAAGGGGCCGAAGCACATGTCGCAGACATGGAGGGAGATGGCAGGGTATTCCTTCCCGCACTCCCGGCAGACCAGCCCTTTGATCTTGTCTGTCGTCTTTGTAGGTGGCATCGGCGCACTCACGCGGTCTTCACCGCGCAGACCTCCGGTTCGTGTTCGAAGAGCTTGATAATTTCGGGCTGGGTCCCGCACAACGGGCACTGCGGGTTCTTGGCGATCTTGATTTCCCGGAAGCGCGTCAGGCGTGCGTCGTAATCCAGAAGCCGATTGGTGAGGAGGCGGCCCTTCCCCAGGATCAGCTTGAGCACTTCGGTCGCCTGAATGGTCCCGATGACACCCGCCAGCGCCCCGATCACGCCGGCCTCCTGACAGCTGGCGACGGTCCCCGGCGGCGGCGGTTGTTTGAAGACGCAGCGGTAGCATGCGCTTTGGCCGGGCAGGATGGTGAAGACCCGTCCGTCGAACCGGAGGATGCCGCCGTGCACCAACGGCTTGCGTGCGAAGAAGCACGCATCGTTGATGAGAAACTTCGATGGAAAGTTGTCCACGCCGTCCACGACAATATCGTACCGACCGATGATGTCCAGCGCATTCTCGGCCGTCAGGCGTGTGGGGTAGGTCTCGACTGCGACGTTCGGGTTGAGATCAAGAACCTTGGCCTTGGCGGAGTCCACCTTCAGTTTCCCGATGTCTGGGGTCTGATGAATCACCTGGCGCTGCAGGTTGGAGAGGTCCACCGCGTCGCTGTCGATCAGGCCGATCGTGCCGATCCCTGCCGCGGCGAGATAAAACGCTGCGGGTGAGCCCAGCCCGCCGGCGCCCACGATGAGGACCTTGGCTTGCCCGATCTTCTGCTGGCCTTTCCCGCCCACTTCAGGCAGAAGGATGTGCCGGCTGTAGCGGGTGACCTGCTCTTCGGAGTCCGGTATGAATGGCATAGGCGATGTCGAAGCTTAGACGCTTCTATTAGATGTTGAAGTACTTTTCAATGCTGATGTAGCGCTCGCCGGTGTCGCAGAGGACCGTGACCACGCTTTTGCCGGGACCGAGTTCCGCCGCGACTTTTTGGGCGGCGGCGACGTTGGCGCCGGAAGAAATGCCGACCAAGAGACCCTCCTTTTTGGCCAGGAGCTTCGAAGTCTGATAAGCTTCGTCGTCCGTGATCGTGATGACGCCGTCCAGGAGCGAGCGGTTCAGGACCTTGGGAATAAACCCCGCGCCGATTCCCTGTATCCGATGCGGACCCGGGTCTCCGCCCGAGAGGACCGGCGAGCCGGCCGGTTCCACGGCGATGACTTTGATCTTCGGGTTGCGTTCCTTGAAGACTTCGCCGCATCCTGTGATCGTGCCTCCGGTGCCGACCGCTGTGACGAAGGCGTCGAACCGGCCGTCCATGGCTTCCCATATCTCCGGGGCTGTCGTCTTGCGGTGCATGGCCGGATTCGCCGGGTTCGAGAACTGATCCGGCATATAGTAGTCCGGGTTCGCGGCGACGAGACTCTCGGCCTCCTTGATGGACCCTTTCATACCTTCCCACGCCGCCGTCAGCACAAGTTGTGCGCCGTAGGAGGACAGCAGGCTGGCCCGCTCCATGCTCATGCTCTCCGGCATCACGAGAATCAACTTATACCCACGCACGGCACTGATCAGGGCTAAGCCGATGCCCGTGTTTCCGCTCGTGGGTTCGATGATGGTCGCGCCGGGTTTAAGCTTGCCCTGTCGCTCCGCCTCATCGATCATGTTGAGGCAAATCCGGTCTTTCACTGAGCCGCCTGGATTGAAGTACTCCACCTTGGCGTAGATGGTGGCGGCGCCTTCTTTGGACAGGCGGTTCAGACGAACAAGGGGCGTGCGCCCGATGAGTTCGGTGATATTCTGGCTGGGCCCAAACACTTACGAGCCTCCCCCCATGTAAAAGAGCAGCTCAATGGCGTCCCCCTCTTTGACCACCGTGCTGCCGAGCTGGTCCCGCTCCAGGATCTTCGAATTGAGTTCCACGGCCACCATTTGCGGGCTGATGTCCTTGGCCTTGAGCATCTCCAGGACGGTTCTCCCGGAGATGTCATCCGGCTTTCCGTTGATTGTGACCCGCATAGCGTCTCGGACCTTCAAGAGAACCGGAAAATCCTCTAGGAACACACACTCTATCGAAGCCTTGCGGGGGTTGTCAAGAAAACGGGCGGGATGCCCTCATGGTTGACATGCCCTTGGTGTTTCCCTAGAATCCACCCCTTCTGGCATGCACGCCTCGTTTCCCAGGAACTCATGAATCTCCCCAACTCCCTCACGGTGCTTCGCATCCTCCTGATCCCCTTCTTTATCGGGTTCCTTACCTATGGACGGTACAATTGGGCGCTGGGGACACTTCTGCTCGCCGGGACGACGGACATTCTGGACGGTGTGATCGCCCGCCTGGCGAACCAACGCACGAAACTCGGCACTTATCTGGATCCCCTTGCCGACAAGCTCCTTCTGACCTCGGCCTTCGTGACGCTGTCGATTCTCCATCTCGTGCCAGGGTGGGTCGCGATTGTGATCGTCAGTCGGGATCTCATCATCGTGGCCGGCACGCTGTTGTTGCATGTAACCCAGACTCCGATCGAGGTGGTCCCGACGATGCTCGGTAAGAGCACCACGCTGGTGCAGTTGTCGTATCTCGTGATGGCGTTGGTCCTGATCTATCGCCACGAGGACGTCGGTCAGTTGAGGCCGCTCTTGGTCGTGATGTTGACGCTGACCATAGTCTCAGGGCTGCAATACGTGTACCGCGGCATCCGCGCCTACCATCCGGACTTGGTCTAAGAATGCCGGATTTGGTCGGAATCGTGACAACGTGGTCTCGGCGATGCGGCTACATTCGTTTTTCTGTCGAAAAAATGAGGCGGACGTTTGACAAGGGGGGCATGACGCAGTACACTGTTTCCCCATGTTTATCATGGGCTTTCTTGTCGGTCGAACCTTTGCATTTGTCGGAGTAGGCGATGGCTGTTATTGTTGACAAATTAGGCAAGCTGCTCGTTGAAGCGAAGCTCATTACTGAGCAGCAGCTCAGTGAAGCGCTGGCTACCATGAAACAGGCCAAAGGCATTGGCAGGCTGGGCAGCACGCTGGTCAAAATGGGTTACGTGCCCGAGGAGCAACTCCTCCAATTCCTGGCCCAACAGTACCGGGTATCCGCCGTCGACCTGAAGATGCATCAGCACATCGATCCCGCCATCATCAAGCTCGTTCCCTTGGAACTGGTCAGGAAGCACATGGTCCTGCCGTTGAAGCGGGTCGGAGCCACGTTGACCGTGGCCATGCTGGACCCCACGAATATTTTTGCCCTCGACGATCTCAAGTTTCGCACCAACTACACCATCGAGCCAGTGATCGCCGCCGAGTCGTCCCTCATCGAGGCCATCAAGAAGTATTACGGCGGAGGAGCTGCCGCCGGTGGCGGGGAGGCCAAGCGCGCGTCGGCGGCCATTCTGCAAGCCAAGGATTACACGCTCTCTGATGGCCAGGATTCTGATGATCTGTCTGGTCTGGACAGAATGGACGAAGGGCCCATCGTCGATGTCGAGGACTTCGATAAGACCGTGGGTGATGCGCTTGACTCGGTGGAAGTCGCAGACTCCGAGCAGGAAGGCTTCATCAGTGGTGAGGTGGAAGCCCCCATCGTCAAGCTGGTCAACGGCATCCTGGTCAACGCCATGAAGGTGGGAGCCAGCGACATTCACGTCGAGCCGTACGAGACCGTCTTCCGGATACGGTACCGGGTCGACGGCGACCTGCAGACAGTCATGAACCTGCCCTTGAAGGTCAAGAACGCGATTCTCTCCCGTATCAAGATCATGGCCAGGCTAGACATCGCCGAGCGGCGACTTCCCCAGGACGGGCGCATCAAGCTGAAACTGGGGCCGAAGCGCGACATCGATTTTCGCGTCTCCACCCTCCCCACCCTCTTCGGCGAGAAGGCCTGTCTCCGGCTCCTGGATAAGGCCAGCATCGAGGTGGACAAGGACAAGCTCGGCTTCGATGATAAACAGGCGGCCGATATCAATGCCGCCTTGGCCTGTCCGTATGGGATGATTCTCGTCACCGGGCCGACCGGAAGCGGCAAGACGGTGACTCTCTATTCATGTCTGCAGGCCCTCAACAAACCCGACGTGAACATCTCCACGGCTGAGGACCCGGTCGAGTTCAACTTCATGGGGATCAACCAGGTGCTGGTCCAGCCGGACATCGGGCTGACCTTTGCGGCGGCCTTGAAGTCCTTCCTCCGCCAGGACCCCGACATCATCCTGATCGGAGAGATCCGAGACTTCGAGACGGGTGAGATCGCGGTCAAGGCTGCGATGACCGGTCACTTGGTCCTGGCCTCGCTGCACACCAACGACGCGCCGGCCTCGATCAACCGGCTTCTCAACATGGGCATCGAGCCGTTCCTGGTCGCCTCCTCCGTCATTCTGGTCATCGCCCAACGTCTCTGCCGGCGCATCTGCAAGGACTGTAAGGAACCGGACCCGAGCGTGACGGCGGAGGTGCTGCGCAAATGGGGCATGAAAGATGAAAAGGAAATCGCAAGCGCCACGCCGATGAAGGGAAAGGGATGCACGACCTGCAATAACAAAGGGTATAAGGGACGTGTAGCCCTCTACCAGATCATGTCCGTTTCGGAACAAATCCGCCTGGGGATTCTCCGCGGCGCGTCGACCGATGAGATCAGGAAGATGACGATTGAAGAACGCGTCAAGACGGTCCGCATGAGCGGTCACACCAAGGTCGCTCAGGGCATCACGACCATCGATGAGGTCGAGGGCGTTTCGGTCGAAGAGTAATTCCTAGGCCGCTGCCGGCCATATGAGGTGACTGCATGCCAGTCTTTGCATACGCGGGGAAAGCCAAAGGAAAGCCCGTCACAGCGGAAATCAGCGCCGCGGATCGTACTGCGGCGATCGACCAGTTACGCTCCCAAGGCGTGACCGTCACCACCATCGAGGAGAAGAAGAAGGCCAAGTCACTCCTCGGCGAGAAGAAGCAGAGGATCACCGACAAGGACATCGTCATTTTCACCCGCCAGTTCGCGACCATGATCAATGCCGGGCTTCCCCTGGTGCAGTGCCTCGAGATTCTCGCCACGCAGTGCGATAACAAGACCTTTGGAAAGCTGATCGGCGAGGTCAAGATGGATGTGGAATCGGGGGCGACGTTTGCCGATGCTCTGAAGAAGCACCCCAAGACTTTCTCCAACCTCTACTGCAACATGGTACAGGCCGGCGAAGTGGGGGGCGCGCTCGACACCACCCTGCAACGCCTGGCGAACCAATTGGAAAAGGCTGCCAAGTTGAAGGCCCAGATCAAATCAGCCATGATCTATCCTTCTGCCATCGTGGGCGTGGCCATCATCGTGGTGTCGGTCCTCATGGTCTTCGTGATTCCGATTTTTGCGAAGATGTTCACCGACTTCGGCGGTTCTCTCCCGGGGCCCACCCTGCTTGTAATCGGCGTCAGCGATTTCATGCAAAAGTACATCATCTTGATGATCGTCGCGGCCGGCGCGGGCGTCTGGGGACTCAAGAAGTACTATGCGACCCCCCCCGGCCGCCTCCAGATCGATACGCTGGCGCTGAAGGCACCAGTGGCCGGTGACCTCATCCGTAAGATCGCGGTCGCACAGTTTACCCGCACCTTCGGGACTCTGTTGCAGAGCGGCGTCCCGATCATGGAGGGACTGGAGATCGTGGCGCGCATTGCCGGGAACAAGGTCGTGGAGAACGCGATTCTTGCGGCGCGGACCAGCGTGGGCGAGGGGAAGAGTCTCTCGGAGCCGCTCGGCACAACCGGCGTCTTTCCTCCGATGGTGGTGCAAATGATCAACGTGGGAGAAGCGACCGGAGCGCTGGATGCGATGTTGAGCAAGATCGCCGACTTTTACGATGACGAAGTCGATACGGCAGTTGCAGCGCTGACCTCACTCTTGGAACCCATCTTGATGGTATTCCTGGGGACTGTGATCGGATTTATCGTGATCGCAATGTACCTGCCCATCTTCAAAATGGCCTCGGTCATTGGTTAAAGCCCAGGGGCGGTTCAACGAAAGCTGAGGTACGGCATATCCCGGCATGGTTGATCGAATGTCGGGTCGAGCACGTTATGTATGGAGGCCCTCCGAGATAAGCTGAAGTGGCTCATGGGCATCAGGGTCGCCGTGGTGACCCTGACGCTGGGCGTGTCCATCTATTTCCAGATCGGCAAGAATGCCCAGTCCATTCCCGCCTACTACAGCCTGATCGTTGCGACGTATCTCCTTACCATTCTCTACAGCCTCCTGATCAATCGGATCAAGCGGCTCGTTCCTTTTGCTTATTTCCAGATCGGGGCGGATATTCTCTTCGAAAGCGCCCTCGTGACCATCACGGGAGGGGTGGAAAGCCCCTTTTCGCTCCTCTATATCATTTCGATCACCGCCGCGAGCGCGATGCTGTCGCGCCAGGGAGGGCTCGCCGCGGCTTCAATGGCCGGCATCTTCTATGGCGCGATCGTGGATGTCCAGTATTATCGCTCGATCTATGAGGTGCTGCCGGCGCTCTCCGTCCTGCGGAAGACCGATCTGCCGGTCCCCGAGGTCTTCTATAACCTGGCCATTAACGTCCTCGGTTTTATCATGGTCGGTTATCTAAGCGGCACGCTTGCGGAGAAACTGAAGAGCACGGGCGAGCGGCTCGCAGAGAAAGCACGAGACCTCACCCAACTGCGGGAGTTTCACCGCTGCATTCTGGAAAGCATCGACAGTGGGGTATTCACCACTGATTTGGAAGGCCGGATCCTGTCCTTTAATCGCAAGGCGGAGCAGCTTCTGGGGTACGCGGAAGCAGAGGTCCGGGGTCGCTCGTGGGCGGAGGTGTTTGCCTGGCCGGACTACGCGCGCGACCAACTGCTGGCCGCCACGCTGCCCCGTCGTATGGAGGAGACCGGTCGCCGCAGAGACGGGAATCAACTGATTGTGGGGATGAGTCTCGCCCCTTTACATGTGCATGGCGCTCAAACGGGGATAGTGGGGGTGTTTCAAGACATTACGCCGTTACGGAAGATGGAAGAAGTGGTCAGACGGAAGCAATGGCTGGCTAGAATTGGAGAAATGTCGGCGGGCATGGCGCATGAAATCCGCAATCCCCTTGCGGCCCTCTCCGGTTCGATGCAAGTGTTGCGGAAGGACTTACGGACGTCCAACGCCAATCGGTTGCTGCTGGACCTGGCTTTGCGTGAGACCGAACGGTTGAACGAGATCGTCTCAGATTTTCTGCAGTATGCCCGTCCCCGTCCGCTCAACCTGAAACAGTGCGATGTCAACGAACTGGTAGACAACACGCTTCACATGCTGGAACAGTCGCCTGAATATGGCAAGACCATCCGCTTTGTTCGACACCTGATGCCTGAGAATGTCACGACCATGTTGGATCCCGATCAGATTCGACAGGTGTGCTGGAACCTAGGACTGAATGCCTGCCAAGCGATGCCTGCAGGAGGAACGTTGATGGTTTCAACACAGCGGGTCCGTGGCCCGGTTGGTGGTGAGGAAGGCGAGGCAGTTGAGATTGTCTTTGAAGACACGGGCGAGGGTATTCTCAGAGAACATCTCGACAAGGTGTTCTACCCGTTTTTCACGACGAAGGAGAGAGGGGTTGGACTTGGACTCTCGATGGTCCACCGCATCATGGACGAGCATCGGGGAAGCGTGCATGTAGACAGCGTGCCTGCCGAGGGAACCTGCGTGCGGTTGATGCTCCCGGTCGTCGGAGAGATGGCTCAGGAGACGAGATGATGGTGACGGCACAAGCCAAAGTTCTCATCGTGGAAGATGAACGGCTCATCCGTGAGGTTTTGAGCACCGAACTCAGAAAAGCCGGGCACAACGTGGTGACCGCCACGGATGGTCAGGAGGCGCTGCAGATCGTTGGAACAGACATTTTCGATCTTGTCATTACCGACCTGAAAATGCCCGGGCGGCTTGGAGGGATGGAAATTCTCAAGGCCGTCAAGGAAATTTCCCCCGAGACGGTCGTCATCGTCATCACCGCGTTCGCCACGTTCGCCGTTGGAGTCGAGGCGATGAGGCTGGGGGCGTACGATGTTTTTCCGAAGCCATTCGATAATGAGCATGTGGTCCTGAAAGTTCGCACGGCGCTGGAAGCCAAACGGCTCACTGCGGAAAATCTGTTATTAAAACGTGAATTAAAGGGACAAGCTTCGTTTGAGAATTTTATCGGGGCTAGCGAGGCCATGCAGAAAGTTTTTGCCCTCATCCGACAGGTTGCGGACGCTCCGACCACGGTCCTGATCTGCGGGGAGAGCGGGACGGGCAAAGAATTGGTCGCGCGTGCCATTCACTACAACAGCCCCCGCCGGGATCGCGCCTTCGTGACGGTTAATTGCGGGGCCCTGCCCGAAGCCTTGCTGGAAAGCGAGCTCTTCGGTCATATGCGAGGGTCCTTTACCGGGGCCGTATCCAACAAGGAAGGGCTGTTTGAAGTCGCCGACGGCGGCACGCTCTTTCTCGATGAGATTGCGGAGGCGCCGCCGGGAATTCAGGTCAAACTGTTGCGCGTGCTCCAGAAGCCGGAGTTTCGGCGGGTTGGGGGAACGCGGGATATCAAAGTGGATGTCCGGATCATTGCGGCCACCAACAAGGACCTGACCAAGGCGGTGGCGCAAGGCCTGTTCCGCGAGGATCTGTATTACCGTTTGAACGTGATTCCCATCACACTGCCTCCTCTGCGGTCTCATCCAGAGGATATTCCCCCGCTGGTGCAGCATTTCCTGACGGTCTTCGGTCAAAAGATGAGCAAACCCGCGCTGGCGGTGGCACCTCCCGCTATGCGGGCGCTGCAGCAGTATGGATGGAAAGGAAATGTTCGGGAACTGCAGAACGTGTTGGAGCGGGTCGTCGCCATGGTGTCGGGCACTGAAATTACGTTGAATGATGTGATCCAATGGATGCAGGAATCGTCGATAAATGCTGAATCCAAGGTTCCGTCGGAGATTCCGTCTGAGGGACTGGATCTGGAGTCTCTGATCAATGGCATCGAGCGAGAGCTGCTCGTGAAAGCCTTGGCACGCAGCGGGGGCGTCAAAAAAGAGGCCGCCCGTTTGCTGAAGCTCAATGCACGCTCCCTCCGCTACCGTCTGGATAAGTACGAGATCACCCTGGGGAACGGCGCGAACCCTGTTTCGGATGAAGACGAAGGTGAGGAGGGTGGCTAGCGGCAGCGTCGAAGTGGCGGCGCACGGGAAAGTCAACCTCATCCTCCGGGTGCTGGACCGCAGACCGGACGGCTATCACAATCTCTGGTCGGTGATGCAGGCCTTCGATCTGGCAGACACGGTTGTTGCGGAGGCCGATGGCGCCTCGGGCATCCACTTGGTCTGTGAAGGCGCCGACCTGCCGGCCGATTCCACGAATCTGGCCTATCGGGCCGCAGAACGTGTCCTGGCTCGGTTGAACGAGCGGCAGGGAATCCGCCTCCTCGTGCGCAAGCGATTACCGGTGGC
>WNGA01011897.1_pt1 | contig 16208 bp, 15 predicted proteins | sample 5400061 | NCBI WGS metagenome assembly WNGA01 (sample SAMN13153366, study PRJNA577476) | soil metagenome | isolation source: 100 cm soil or saprolite under grassland replicate 2 | place: USA:California | collected 2016-06-15 | reverse complement strand
TCTTGCATTTATTGATACCGTCAACATTGATAAAAGAATATTTGCTGTTGAATTAATTATACTATGCGATGTTGAGAATACATTGTTAGGAGAATATGGAGCCGCAACTGTTTTTGGTCCGCAGAAAGGTGCTTCTTCAGGAGATGTAAAAAAACTTGAAGCTGCTCTTGAAAGATTCAGCGATATTACGTTTCAGCAAACAGGAAAGGATATGGCAACTATCAAACATGGAGGCGCTGCTGGTGGTGTTGCTGCAGGCATGTCAGCTTTTTTAAATGCAAAACTTGTAAATGGAATTGACTATTTTTTAGAGATCACTTCTTTTGATGAGGCATTGCAAAAAGCAGATCTTGTTATAACAGGTGAAGGAAGCATTGATGAACAGACGTTGCATGGTAAGGGTCCTTTTGGTGTTGCAAAAAAGGCAAAGCAAAAAAATATCCCGGTGATTGGTCTTGCAGGGAAAGTGCCATTACAATCGAATGAAGCATTAAAAAAATATTTCGATGTATTGATTCCGATAAACAATGAACCTTCTTCGGAAAAAGTTTTGCAGCAAACAAAGGATAATTTAATAAGAACTGCTATGGAGGTAGGTAATTTGCTGTCATTAAATTTTTGATCTCACTTTACATATTTCCAATTTCTTACTTTCCCTTCAGCTATCCATTCAATTTCTGTTTCTAAACGCTTCACTCGAGTGGTTTCTGTTTTAGCATCTGTGATCCATTCAATATATTCTCGTTTATTGGTAGGGCTAAACTTTTCAAATGTAGTTTGTGCCTTTTTGTTTTTCTTTAATGTTGCTGTAAGACCATGAGGCACTTCTATTTTTTTTCTCCGTTTTTTGTTTCGCAGGTAATTTATTTCATCGTCGTTTAATCGCGCTGCATCTTTTATATGTGAGATCATCACTTTGTCGGATGGCAGATCTTTCAACGATGTTATCCTGTCAAAATTTCCCCGCGTTTTAGTATCTAATTTTAATATGCCTTCCGGATCTTTCATCAATGATGCTTTCCAAAATCCAAATGCACAATGTTGTTTTTGAATGCTGCCATGTTGCACATTATTCCTTTGTAATCAAAATGAGGGACACTCCACGCAAAAAGATGAACAAAAAACTAAAGGTACAAGAGTGCGACGCAACAAAAGAATTATAGCAGTATCGATGTCGGGTTCATAAAAATTTTTCGCGAAATCAATCAATGTGAAGTATAACTTTAAATTGTTCCGGTATCTTCTGCAACACAATTTTGCTTCACTATTCACACTCACCAGTCACTCACATAGAAACCCAGAAAGCAATTAACTGGCAAAAAGCGCCAACAAGCACGCCGCCATATATATCAAGGTTGGTATGGTCTGAGGCAATAAATCTTGCTGTGCATACAAGGCCTGAGATAAAAAGGATAAGTGATAAATCCGCGCCAAGATATGTTTGATAATAAAAACAGGTAAGTATGGCAAAAATAATTGAACCACCAACGCCTATTGCATGCATGCTTATTTTGAAAAAATTATTCAGCATCATTCCTAAAATTGTAGCAAAAAAAATTCCGAGGAAAAAAAATCTTAAAGCAAAAGGCTGATCGGAAAAGTTGCGGCTTAAATACCATAACCACCAATAAAATATCATGGTGATTATATAAGGAACTATCCGGTCTTTCTGTGTTTTAAGAAAAATACTGTCAATGAATTTAAGCCTCCACAAAAGAAAAACGGAGAATGCAGGAAAGAATGCCGTCATCCAGAATACAGTTATTTTTCTGAAAAATAATCCGACAGGCGTGATGCCAGCAAACTCAAAAGGAAACCTTGATGCGAGCCATAAAAAAATATAAGTTGGTATAAAAAGCGGGTGAAAAATATAAGAAATAATTTTTGCAATTACCCTTAAAAACATCGGTTGTGCAGGAGCGTTTAATATTTGTTGTTGCATGGAGAGTATTGAATATTGAACAGGGAACAACGAATATTGAATTATGAAGTAAAACCAATTCCTTAAATATTCGAAATTCCTTAATTCCTGTTCATGATTCTCAAAGTTCTTTTCTTAGTCGTGCTACCGGTATGTTCAATTGCTCACGGTATTTTGCTACCGTTCGTCTTGCTATGTTATAACCTTTTTCCTGTAGTAATTCGGTGAGTCGTTCGTCACTCAATGGTTTTTTCTTGTCTTCGCCTTCAATAAGATCGCTAAGGATTTTCTTTACTTCACGTGTGCTTACTTCCTCGCCGGTATCGGTACTTAATGATTCACTAAAGAAAAATTTTAAACGGTAGGTTCCAAATTCTGTTTGTACAAATTTGCTGTTTGCTACGCGGCTTACGGTAGATATGTCGAGCCCTGTCATTTCAGCAATATCTTTCAGGATCATTGGTTTCAGGTTTGTCTGATCACCGGTAAGAAAAAATTCTTTCTGGTAATTCATAATAGCATCCATTGTGCTGAGCAAAGTGTGCTGACGCTGTCTTATCATATCTATAAACCACTTGGCAGAATCAATTTTTTGTTTGATAAAAAGCACTGCTTCTTTTTGCCGCTTATCTTTTTTACTGCCTTTATCATATTCTCTCAGCATGTCGCGATAACCTTCGCTTATGCGCAGATCAGGCGCATTTCTTGAGTTGAGCGTTAATTCAAGAATGCCGTTATTGTTAACAATAAAAAAGTCGGGAACAATATAACTTTCGGCTTTATTTATTTCGCCAACATTGCCGCCGGGTTTTGGGTTCAAACGAATGATGGCGCCAATTACATCCTTAAGATCATCATCTGACAAATTAAGTCCTCGCTGAATTTTTTCATAGTGCTTTTTGGTAAACTCTTCAAAGTATTTATCCAGTACCATTATGGCTATTGAAACATCCTTACCTTCTACAAGCTGCCGCTGCAATTGAAGCAGAAGGCATTCTTTTAAATCTCTTGCGCCGATTCCGGGTGGGTCAAACTGCTGAATTTTTTTTATAAGAGCTTCAATTTCTTTTTCACTTGCTTCTACGTTTTGCCGAAAAGCAAGATCATCTGCAATGGATGAAATTTCCCTGCGCAAATATCCATCGTCATCTATGCTACCTACTATTTGCTCCGCTATTTTATAACTCTTTTCATCCAGTGATAACATGCCCAATTGATCGAGCAGCAATTCATGAAAACTTGTTTCGACTTTATACGGCAATGTTTTTTGTTCATCCATTTCGGGATAATTCTCATCTCTCATCTTGTAATCTGCAATCTCATCATCTCCGTCATTTATGTAATCACTTATGTCAATATTATCATATTCATCCGTACCGCCATCCACATCGTAATCTTCTTCTGTTGCCGGCGCTTCTTCAAATTCCTCGGTAGTATCTTTAATTTCAAATTCCTCTTCGTCATTTTTTTCCTCTTCACCTACTTCCAGTGCCGGGTTCTCTTCCAACTCTTCTTTTATGCGCTCTTCAAGATGTGCAGTGGGTATTTGCAGCAGTTTCATCAATTGGATCTGCTGCGGAGATAATTTTTGTAATAGCTTTTGTTGTAATGATTGACTTAATGCCATGAGTTTATTAATCCACAGTTCTATATCTTAAAATATTGATACCAGCTCCATAGTCACGGTTTAATCCGGTGTTATCAAGATTGTATTACATTCTTCTAACTAACGGCGTACTGCCTCCGTCTTCCTTTTCTTTAAACAGACAATTAAGATGCAGTTCCGTTTATAGAAATACTCCTCGTTGTGCTCACTACCAGCAGTTCCTTAATTAATATGCGCAATATATAACTGTCGCCGTAAATTTACACACAAATACACATTACAATTTGTGAAGAAGATTTGTTTCTTTGTGAATTTATTGCTAATGCTCGGCTTATCGGCTACAGCACAGTTGCATACGCGTATGGATTCTTCTACAATAGAACGAAAAACACTTAACGATAGTATTATATACGTTCCGCTTCGTTTGGTCCCTTCAAATTTCTACTCTTTAGACTTTGGCTTTTTTTGTAAAAAGGAACTGAAAATAGAAAATGCAATTAAAGTGCCACTGCGTTTCAGGCTGGGTAGTGTTGCTTATTGTGATGCTTTGGAAGGGAAAAATAATACACATCCATAATAATGAAGTGCGGAAAAAATGTTGAATGATTACAGTGAGCTTATTAAATGTTCGGCATGATAAAACCTCTCGACAAATCAGTAAACAATTTCTTTCCCGTTCGCAGATAAAATCAATTCCTTTTTAGCTGATGCTTCAACCCTGCCTGCAATTTTTGCATCAATGTCGAATTGTTTTGCTGTATCAATCATTTTTAAAGCAGAATCTTCGTCAGTAAAAATTTCGAGGCGATGACCCATATTAAATACCTGATACATTTCCCGGTCATCTGCGCCGGAGTTCTCCTGAATTAATTTGAATATAAAAGGCGGCTCAAATAAATTATTTTTTATGATGCGTAATGGCTGAGGCAAATATTTCATACACTTGGTTTGACCTCCGCCGCTGCAATGAATAACGCCATCAATTTTATCAAAATATTTTTCCAATATTATCTTCATTAGCGGAGCATAAGTGCGGGTAGGACTTAAGAGTAATTTGCCAATGTTAGTTTGTTGTTTGTCCGCAGGACTCTGTGAGTGCTTTGTCCGCAGGGCTCTGTGAGTAGTTTGTTCATGGGACTCTGCGAGTTGTATTATATCCGTTAATTTATTCTTGCCAATGTAAACAACATCATTGCTAAGCGCCGGCTCAAAAGTTTCAGGATATTTTTCTGCATAATACTTGCTCAATACATCATGCCTTGCACTGGTTAAACCATTACTGCCAATGCCACTGTTGTATTCGTTTTCATAAGTTGATTGCCCATAGCTGGCGAAACCAACGATTATATTACCGGGCTTTATATTACTGTTGGTAATGATTTTATTTTTTTGCCAGTGTGCCACTGATTATCTGCTCAAGCACTTCACCCGGAATTATCGTTTTATTGCGGTCAATAATGGACGAGAACAAAAGATTATCATATATTCCCACACACAAAAGATCATCAAGATTCATCGCTACGGCATCCTGTGCAATTCCTTTCCACACGCTGGTATCGCCTGTTTCCTTCCAGTATAAATAAGCGAGTATGCTTTTAGTGCCTGCACCATCAGCATGCATGATGTTTATAAAATTTTCATCATCGCCGATAAAGTCAGGATACATTTTACAAAAAGCATATTCATATAATCCCTTGTCTAATTTTTTTATGGCTGCATGCACTTCTTCCTTCTGAGCAGAAACACCGCGTTTAGAATATAAACTCATGCCCTTAATCCCTAAAGGGAAATTTTAATTGGTTGTACTTAATTATTTTAAACAACTTTCTTCGCAAAAGTAAGTGATGGAATAATGAGGCAGTTTATTAATTTAACTAACTCCCTTTGAAGCGGCGGCTTTATATTTGCGCCACTTTATGCAGGTTCACCGCAATATATTCAGCTTACCTGTTTTTAAAAATGCCGTTGTCACCATTGGCACTTTTGATGGTGTGCATACAGGGCATCAGGAAATTATTACACAACTAAAACAAGAGGCTGCTGCGATAGATGGAGAAACGGTTATCATCACTTTTCATCCGCATCCAAGAAAAGTTGTTTCGGGAAAAAAAATTTTTATACTCAATACACTTGAAGAAAAAATTCACCTGCTTGAAGAAAAAGGTATTGACCATTTGGTGGTAGTTCCCTTCGACGAAAAATTTGCACATCAAACCGCTGAAGAATATGTTACAAACTTTTTGTTTGAAAAATTTCATCCTCATACAGTAATCATAGGTTATGATCACCGCTTTGGAAAAGACAGGCAAGGCGATTATCATTTGCTGGAAGATTATGGGAAGAAATTAGGATTTACAGTAAAAGAAATTCCTGAACATTTGCTGCACGAAGTAATTGTAAGTTCTACAAAAATTCGCGAGGCACTTCTTGCAGGAGATATAGCAACTGCTAATGAATATCTTGGTTACGATTATTTTTTTGAAGGCACTGTCGTGGAAGGAAATAAATTAGGAAGAGAACTTGGTTATCCTACAGCCAATCTTAAAATTGAAGACGCTGAAAAACTTATTCCGGGAAATGGGATATATGCAGTAACTACCGAGTTTCCAGTTTCCAGTTTTCAGTTGCCAGTTAATACCGGTAACCAGCAACCTGCAAGTGGCAACAAACACAGTGGCATGATGAGTATTGGCGTTCGCCCCACAATTACAACAGATGCAACAAAAAGAGTGATTGAAATAAATATTTTTGATTTTGATAAAGATATTTACGAGCAATCGCTTCGCGTGTTTGTAAAACATTACCTGCGTGCTGAAGTAAAGTTTAAGAGCCTTGAAGAATTAAAACTGCAGTTGGAAAAAGATAAAGAAGAAGCATTGTCTCTGTTGAAATAAATAAAATTAATTATCGCATCAGGCAGCCATAATTTTTACTACTAATTCTTTCAATAATTCTGCATCCTCTGTTCCTGTATCATTAATACCAATGCTTCTCAAATTATAATGATGCAGCAGCAGTAAAATTTTTTCTACTCCGTCATAACCATAATTGTTGCATGCCTGTAAAGCCTGTTTTGCGGCAAATGGATTTCTGCTAAAAACCGGCATAAGTGATTGCTCACTTTTATTCTCCATTCCAAAAGTGGAATATACTTTACTGAAATAGCTGTATAATGTCGGCAGTATTAATTGTATCGGTGCTGCTTTGGGGTTCGCTGCAAAATATTGTATGATACGAATGGCTTTAGCCAAATTTTTTTGCGCTATTGCATCCTGCAGTTCAAATACATTAAACTCTTTGCTTACACCGATAAATGTTTCAATATCATCTTCTGTGATATTGTTCCGGTCTTTCAGGTTTACAGATAATTTTTCTATTTCATTTTGCAAACGGCTAAGATCATTTCCTATATGATCAACCAATATTGCGAGTGCCTTTTGATTAATGCTTAATCCATGCTGCTGTATCATTTGCGATGCCCATTCGGGCAAGTGGTAATCATATAATTTTTTGGTCGTAAGCAGTTCACCTTTTTCTTTCAGCAGTCTTGAGAATTTAGTGCGACCATCCACTTTTTTATCTTTATAACTCACGACAAAAACAGTAGATGCAAGGGGCCGCGCAACATAATTTTCAAGCTTCTCTATTTCCTTCATGTGCTGCGCTTCTTTTAACAGCACTACCTGCCGCTCCGCAAACATAGGATAGCGCATGCAGGCATTTACAACGCTTGCCCAGTCTGTATCGCGTCCATAAAAAATTGTAAGATTAAAACTCGCTTCACTTTCACTAAGAATATAATTTTCGGCATAGTTCACTACCATATCAATAAAATATGGCTCTTCACCTTCTAACCAATAAATCGGTTTAAAGTTTTTCTTTTTCCAATCGCTGATAATTTTTTCTGCTGACATGTGGCAAATATAAAATAAGCCTGGTACTACTGATAAAATTTATATCTGGCAAAAAATATGAATAATTATTTCACGCTGCAGGATTCTTATAAGAGCATATATTGAAGTTACATTTCAATTCAAAATCATTGGCCTGCTAATTGTCGAAACATTCTTCATGAGCAACAATTTATTTCAATTGCCCGACAGAAGAAAACTTGGATATGCTTTATATGGTCCTGATGATGGACAGCCCATTTTTTATTTTCATGGCACACCCAGCTCAAGACTGGAACCTCTTGTAATAAATGCTTACAATAAGGATATTGAAGAGCTACTTCAAAAATTTCACCTTCGCTTAGTTGCAGTGGATCGACCCGGAATAGGTCTTTCTGATTTTAACCCTGCCGGCGACTTTCAATCATTCGCAAGAGACGTATATAACTTAGCCAGGCATTTACAGATACTAACAGCAAAGGTTCTTTGCTGGTCTGGCGGAGGACCGTTCGCTCTTGCATTTGCTTTTTATTTCAGACAGCTAATAAAAACTGTGTACATCATTACAGGGTTTACACAAAGCTTTGGTGATCCAAATATTTTCAGGCATATGCATGCAAACAAATATTATTTTATGGCAGCAAAAAAGTTTCCATGGCTTCTGAGAGCTTTTATGAATTGGGCAGCGAAAAAACCAGTGAAAAAACCCTTTCCCAAATTTCTATCAGGTCTGCCGTCAGTTGATTATAATTTATTGGCTGATGCACAAAAGATAAAACATTTTACAGAAGTCACCATTCATGAAGCATGCAAGCAGGGAAGCCGCGGACTGGTGTATGAAGCAGCGCTTTATTTTAAACATCCCGGTTACGATTTGTCACGTATTACACAACCTGTACATTTTTGGTGGGGCTATCATGACAAAGCTATTACCAAAATACATGCGCAAGAATTGGAAAAGCAGGTTTCAAACAGCATTATGCATTACAAAGAGAATGAAGGCCATCTTTCCATTTATATCAATTGTATGGAAGAAGTACTGGAAACAATTGAAAAATATTGAGAAAAGAACTTATTATGCAACAGGCAGATGTTCTGCTATGAAACTTTGTTGTGTTGTCACTCTCTTCAACGCTTTTGTCTTTATTGAACATTTAAAAAATTTCAATGAAGTAAATAATCAATCCATAATAAATTTCTAAAACTATTTATCAATAACTTAAAAAATAATTAAGCAGGTTGTTTGTAATCAATTGTGTAGTACTTTTATCATTCACCAAAGAAAAGGAGGTATTCATGCAATCTACAGATAAATCATGGACACCTTCGGTTATTATCGCGTAACCGGGTAGCTCCATAAAAATAATCTGCCCCGAATAGCGGGGAAAGCCACTAAATAAATTTAGTGGCTTTTTTATTTTTTACAATTATTAACTGCGCGCTTTGCCCTGCTTTATTCCTTCTGTTGCTTTATTTCGTGGATGCTCTGCTTCTTTGCCGGGCAAAGGCCGGTTGCTATCGGCAACATTTTGAGCTTCCTGTGGATTAATTGGATTTTCCAGGGCATTTTGTTTTACTATCTCTTTGTTTCGTCTTTTATTTTTATTTGTTTTCATTATTGAGTTTGGTTAAAAATGTTATACAAAAAGAACATACAAAAATTTTATGCCAGATTATATATAAGATATGCTCAGGCGCTTTGCCCTATTGAATATTTCACATTTGCCGTTTTAAATAATTTTACTCTCTCAACAAAATTTAACGCTGCCAAAGAACGTGGGTCCGAGCTTCCTCATTGACATAGAATTTAATTTCCAAATCGTGCTGCCATGCTCAATAAAGTTTTGAATGCAAAAGTGAGTGACACAACGAAAGTCTGATAGTAGTAATAACGCTAAGTACAAAATCTTCTTTGTCTTGCTTAAACATGAATTTATTTTTATACTCATTGTTATCAACTTTCTCCTTCCCCTTACAGAAGGATGGATAGGGTTTCAGTAACTTGCACCTATGATTGATTACCTGAAGGGATTAAATGAACCGCAGCGTAGGGCCGTGCTGCACATAAACGGCCCATTAATGATTGTGGCAGGAGCAGGCAGCGGAAAAACAAAAGTGCTTACTACACGAATTGCTCACCTGATGGCTAATGGTGTGGATGCGTTTAATATTCTTGCGCTAACTTTTACCAATAAGGCTGCAAAAGAAATGAAGGCGCGTATTGAGCACATTCTTGGAAACAACGAAGCACGCAACTTGTACATAGGAACTTTTCACAGTGTGTTTGCACGCATACTTAGAAGTGAGGCACCAAGACTTGGTTATCCTAACAGCTTTACCATCTATGATACAGATGATGCAAAGAGTGTGGTGAAAACGGTTATCAACGAACTAAGCCTTGACGACAAATTGTATAAACCCAATACAGTATATAACCGTATTTCTTCAGCAAAGAATGCATTAGTAGGTCCTGAGGAATACCGTAATGATTATTATATTCAGCAGGAAGATATGCGAAGTAACCGCCCTGCCATTGCCCAGATTTATGAAGCGTATGGCAAGCGTTGTTTTAAAAACGGCGCAATGGATTTTGATGACCTGCTGCTGAACATGTACAAATTGCTCAGACTATTTCCGGAAGCTTTACTGAAATATCAAACCAAATTTCGCTACATATTGATTGATGAATACCAGGATACAAATCCTGCACAATATGAAATTATAAAACTGCTGGCCGCACAGCATGAAAATATTTGTGTGGTGGGCGATGATGCACAAAGCATTTACAGTTTTCGCGGCGCAACCATACAAAACATATTGCAGTTTCAAAAAGATTATGATGATGTTACCATTATCAAGCTGGAACAGAATTACCGAAGCACACAAAGCATATTAAATGTTGCCAATGAAGTAATCAAAAACAACAAAGGCCAGATTCCAAAAGCTTTGTGGACGGAGAATGCAAATGGAGAAAAGATACGTCTCGTTCGCACCATGACTGATAATGAGGAGGGCAAGTTTATTGCCGATGCAATACAGGAACAAAAGCTGCGAAATCATTATAGCAATAAAGAATTTGCCATTCTTTACAGAACGAATGCGCAAAGCCGTGCATTTGAAGAAAATTTGCGAAGAATGGGAATTCCTTATGTGATTTATGGGGGAATCAGCTTTTACCAGCGTAAAGAAATAAAGGATGTGCTTGCTTATTTAAGAGTCACTGTAAATCCAAATGATGAAGAAGCACTGAAAAGAATTATTAATTTTCCTGCAAGAGGCATTGGTAAAACATCGGTAGACAAAGCCATTTTGTTTGCCAATGAAAATAATATTTCGATGTGGGAAGTGCTGGAGAAAGCACCACAGTTTGGATATAAGGCCGGCACACTAGAAGCGATTGAAAATTTTGTAACGATGATCAAAAGCTTTCGCAGCATGCTGCCGCACAAGAATGCTTATGAAGTTGCTGTACATGTAGGCAAGCAGACAAATATTGTGAAAGAGCTATTCAATGATAAAAGCACAGAAGGAGTTGCACGGTATGAAAATATCCAGGAGTTGCTCAATAGTATAAAAGAATGGATAGAAACACCTTTGAATGAAGAGGGTGAAGTAGGTGATAAAAGTCTTGGTGCTTACCTGCAGCAAATTACATTACTTACTGATCAGGATGAAAAAGATCCAAATGCCGATGTGGTGAAAGTAATGACGGTGCACTCTGCAAAGGGTTTGGAGTTTCAATGCGTATTTGTAGCGGGCCTTGAAGAAATGCTTTTTCCTAATGGTATGAGTGTAAATACAAGAGAAGAACTTGAGGAAGAACGCCGGTTGTTTTATGTGGCTATAACAAGAGCAAAAACTAAATTATGGCTTACTTATGCGAATAGCCGGTATCGCTTTGGCAGTCTTGTACAAAATGAACCGAGCCGTTTTATTAACGAACTGCCTGAAGAGTTTTTGGATAGAAGTTTTTCAGGTGGCGGTGCAAGAAACCAAAGTTTGTTTGGCAATTTAGGTTCTGCCTTTGACCGCATGAACAGGGGATTTGGAAGTGGTGGTCTCATTCCTAACCAGCAACCAGTAACCAGTAATCAGAAGCCTGCTTATTTAACTCCAAATGCAAAACCTCAAACCGTAGAACATAAACCTTCTGCTGATTTTGTTCCCAGTGATACTTCCTCGTTACAGGTAGGACAACGAATCGAACATCAGAAATTTGGTTTTGGCGAAGTGATAAAAATGGAGGGCAGTGTACATAATCCCGTAGCCACAGTGAAATTTGAGCACAACGGAGAAAAAAAGATAATGTTAAACTATGCAAAATTGAGGATAGTAGAATAGATGGAAGAGTTTATAATTCCAGATTATGCACTTCAATAAACATAATAAGCCTTTGCATTAACGAGCGAGATTGAAATTTAGACAATGAAGTTTCATGTGTCTAAAATAATTCTGATTGTTAACGCAAAAGCCTATAATGCTTTAGCCTATCAAATTTACTCTGGCAAAAATTAATATACTGCCGGAGCATGGAAGTTTTACGATAATTATCTGCTACCTCAACGCGTAAAGTTGTGGTTTATGTGTAGTATCGCTTGTATCAGGAGGAACTGTATCCTTGATATTGTTCCAAACCACACTTCCGTAAAATTGTGGCTTATGGGTAGTGTCAGTTGTATCAGGAGGAACTGTATCCTTAATATTGTTCCAAACTACACTTCCATAAAATTGCGGCTTATGCGTAGTATCAGTTGTGTCAGGAGGAACTGTATCTCTGATATCATTCCATGCATAAAACTGTGGTTTATGCGTAGTATCAGTTGTGTCCGGCGGAACAGTATCTCTTACAGATGTCCATTGACTTTGAGCAAACGCAAGGCCAGTTTTCCCTTTTTCAGAAGATGCTTGTATAGCGGCCAAAGACATTAACAAAGCACCTGCGATGAGTAATCTTTTCATGGTTACCTTTTTTTGAAATTTGAAGTTTAGAGCATTAAACCCAATTATTATGCCAACAGGAAAAAAACCAGAAAAAATTTTTTAAAAGGTTTTTTTGCAATAAAATAGGAGAGAGTATTAACAGAAATTATTGTTATTAAAATTATTCATTCATTCACTTTACATCTGTTCATTTTCAATAACGTTTATATCATTTCAATTTCCTTTTCAGCCGCTTCATAAATTTTTTTCTTTTTCCAATCATACCATTTAACAGGCGCCGTCTTTTTCATAAGTGTATCAATACTACGCATACCAAGCAGGTTCCACGCACCTTTTAATTTACCGCTGATACTGTTGTTGAGTGCACGAAGGCTCATCGCAAAACCACTGTCAAGGTATTCCATATGATGCCAGTAACCTCCAGGCATAAAAAGCGCATCTCCATGTTCAAGCGTAATATCAAATCCCTGTGCAAACTGAACAGCCGGAAATTGCATCATATCGAGTTTACTTTTTTCTATGTCATAATAATTACTGAAATCGGCAATGCTAAGCACTTCAAAAGGCTTGCGGTAAAGTTTATATTGTTCTGCATAGGGAAATAATAATACGCGCTTACGACCGGCAAATTGTGTATGAAGAATATGGCTGAGATCAATGTCAAAATGCATATGTGTAATTGATCCTTGCCCGCCTACAAACAACATAGGGGCACGTTTTACAAAACCCTTCATAAGATAATCGGGCCATGTAAAGTCCTGTGTTAACTGCGGAGCGTGAGAAAAAATATTAAACAGAAAGATACGCCAGGCCGCCGGTCCTTTGCGTATCATATTAATGTACTCACTAAAAATTGTGTAGTCGTCGGCTTTGTTGATGGGCGTATAAGCATCACTTTTAATGTTATTGTAAATACCTACTTTTTTATTTCCTGCCACTTCTTTAAAATAATCCCAGTTCCATTTGTTATAAGCAGCCCATTGTTTGGAAAGATCTTTAATTACTACCGGTATTTGAGGATTGAAATAATTTTGTTTAAAATCTTCTGCAGTAATGTTTGATACAACATCAACAGGAAGTAACCGCATAAGTATTCAATTTTGCCAGCAAAGGTAATATGAACAAATTGTTAACGCAATGATTAGATTTTTAAATTGTATCCAAAATTGCTTCGTCTGTTGCATTGCATTCCTATTGTTATGAGGATGCCTTATTCATCATATTGCTATAGGAACTAAAATAGAAGAAGATGTAAAAAATAAAAAACATGAGGAATTAAAGCACAAAAAAAATCAATATTTGTCATTGTCATTTTACGTATTATTCATCTTTTTGATGGCAGAGGAATTGCAGTTTCTTTGTTATTTTGCATTTATATTTTACATTTTCAATTATGCTACTTCACGTACATCCTGATAATCCCAATCCAAGGCATATAAGAACCATCGCAGAATGTTTGCAAAAGGGAGGCGTAATAATTTATCCCACCGATACCATTTATGGATTGGGCTGTGATATTTATCAGCAAAAAGCTATTGAGCGAATCTGCCGTATAAAAAATATTGATCCACAAAAAGCTCAATTAAGCTTTGTTTGTTATGATTTGAGTGATCTCAGCAAATACACCAAAAGCATCTCTACGCCTTTGTATCGTTTACTAAAAAGTCATCTGCCCGGACCATATACTTTTATTCTGCCTGCAAGTAAAGAAGTGCCTAAAATATTGCAGAGTAAAAAAAGCACAATTGGGTTAAGAATACCCAATAATAAAATTGCCTGTGCCATCGCACAACAGCTCGGCCATCCTATTCTTTCTGCTACGCTTCCCGGTGAAATGGTAGAAGAATATACCGATCCTGAACTTATTTATGAAAATTTCAAAAAAACTGTTGACATTGTTATTGATGGCGGTATTGGCAGCATGGTACCTTCAACAGTTATTGACTGTACAAAAGAAGACTATGAAGTAATAAGAATGGGTGCAGGTGAATGGGAATATGCGGAGTGAGTTGAATGATTTGTTGAAAAGTTGATTTGCCTATTCAAACTCAAGCTCTAACTGGTTGGGATCAATATCAAAACTTTTCCTGTGATATTTGCATAAGCCAAATGCTTCGATAGCTTTGCGATGTTCTAATGTGCCATAACCTTTATTGTTTTTCCAGTTGTAATGTGGAAATTCCTGATGCAGATTTATCATATATGCATCGCGGTATGTTTTTGCAAGAATGCTGGCAGCAGCGATACTCGCATAAGTAGCATCACCTTCAATGATGCAATAATGAGGAATGTTTTTATATGGAGTGAACCGATTGCCATCTATTAATAATAATTCCGGTTGAAAAGATAGTGCATCAAGTGCGAGGTGCATGGCTTTAAAAGAGGCTCTTAAAATATTAATGCTGTCAATTTCTTCATGGTCAACCATCGCTACTGCATAAGTAATAGCTTTGGTCTCAATAACAACTCTTAATTCCTCTCTTATTTCAGGGGCAACCTGTTTGCTGTCGTTTAATAACGGATGATAAAATCTTTTGGGTAATACCACAGCCGCTGCAAATACTGGTCCCGCATAACAGCCGCGGCCTGCCTCATCACAGCCGGCTTCGGCTAAATCTTTTTTATAAAAACGTTTTAACATTGCTACTGCGAATATCGAATTCTATGTTGTTGTTCATAATCTTTTATCAAAAAAAAGTTATCAACAATTCTGCCAATACCTTTGCAGGCCATTCCGTTAATTAGGAAGGAAAATGTACGATTTAGGGATTTTTGATTTACAATTTGAAAAAATATTTGATTGGAATATAGAAGTAAGCAACATTATCTGGCGAAGCAGCAAGATTAGAAACAACATGCAATAAGTAAAAATAAAGAGCTGACTAAGAATAATAACTATTGGAAATAACAGCACGCGAAAAAACTATGATGAAAGTTGGAAGATCAAACCGGATTATTGCAAACTGGTTATTTATTGGCGTGGTGATGCTTATTGTGCAGGTGTTACTGGGCGGCATTACACGGCTTACAGGATCAGGACTTTCTATTACAGAATGGGATCCTATAATGGGCATTGTGCCTCCGCTGAATGAACAGCAATGGCAGGAGGCTTTTAAAGGCTACCAGCAAATTGCACAGTACAAATATTTGAACACCAATTTTTCACTGAACGATTTTAAATTCATCTTTTTCTGGGAATGGTTTCATCGTTTATGGGCAAGGTTAATGGGCCTCGTGTTCCTTATTCCATTTATTTATTTTCTTATCAAAGGGTTCTTTAAAAAGTGGATGATCATGCCACTTATTATGCTATTTATACTGGGCGGTATACAGGGAGTTATTGGATGGATAATGGTAATGAGCGGGCTAAACGACGAGAATCTTTATGTGAGTCATTTTCGTCTTGCGATTCATTTTATTGCAGCTATGTTGCTGATTGGTTATACTTTAATTTTTGGCCTTTCTTTGATCGTGCCAAAAGAAGACAGGATACCAAATGCATCACTAAGAAAATTTGTATTTGGCATCACGGCTTTGCTTGTAGTACAATTAATTTATGGCGCTTTCATTGCTGGTCTTAAAGCAGCAAATACAGCACCAACCTGGCCCGATATAAATGGAAGTTTTATTCCCGGTGGACTTTTCGCAAATGGATTTACAAAGAGTATTCTGCATAATCCAATCACCATTCAATTTATTCACCGCTCACTCGCATACATTCTTGCCATACTCATATTAGCATGGTGGTGGAAAGCAAGAAAAGAAAATGCTTCTGCATCATTCAATAAGGCAAAAAAATGGCCGGCCGTTCTTGTTATCACGCAGGTAGTGCTGGGTATTCTTACTGTTA
>WNGA01010562.1_pt1 | contig 16208 bp, 18 predicted proteins | sample 5400061 | NCBI WGS metagenome assembly WNGA01 (sample SAMN13153366, study PRJNA577476) | soil metagenome | isolation source: 100 cm soil or saprolite under grassland replicate 2 | place: USA:California | collected 2016-06-15 | reverse complement strand
TCCATCCGGACGAGGTGGACGTTCTTGCTCACCTCGTCGATCGCGTCCTGGATGCGGAATCGATGCCCGCCGACGGTGACGACGTCCGGGAGACGATCCTCGTCGACGAGGGCCACTCGCGGCTTGGAGCTGCCGTAGCCGGCGACCAGGCCGACCAGCCCGGCGACGAGCAGCGGATAGGCGATGAGCACGGCGAGCAACAGCGGTGATCGCACGAGCACGAGCAAGTCCTTCCGCAGGAGAAGGGTTACCTGCCTCAGGAGAACACCTCCTCGGCGTGCAGCTCGTCGTACTCCCGGATCGGGCCGACGAACGTGAGCTGCCCGTGCTGCAGGATTGCGACGCGGTCGGCGTAGAGGTCGAGCTCTTCGAGATTCTGCGTCGCGAAGACGACCGACCCGCCCTCGTCGCGGAGTGCGGTCACGGTCTCCCACAGCCGGCGCCGCTGGCCGGGATCGAGAGAGGCCGTCGGCTCGTCCAGTAGCAGGACTCGAGGGTCGCCGAGGAGGGCGAGCGCGACGTTCAGCCGCTGGCGGTTTCCGACCGAAAGCGTGTGCGCGGGCCGGTCGGCGGGGACGTCGAAACGTGCGAGCAGACGCTCGGCTGCGGCGGCGTGCTCGGGCTCGCCCTCGAGCCGGGCGAAGAGCTCGAGATTTTCACGGGCCGTCAGGCGGTCGTAGAGCGCGGGGTGCTGCGGGACCCAGCCGACGCGAACGCCGTCCACGCGTTCGACCCCTCCGGCGCTCGGCTCCAGCGCTCCGGAGAGCAAGGACAGCAGCGTCGACTTTCCCGCGCCGTTCGGTCCGATCAACGCGAGCGTCTCGCCGCGACGGACGTCGACGTCCGTCGGCTCGAGCGCGACCTGCGCCCCGAAGCGACGCGCGACGCCGCGCGCGCGCAAAAACGGCTCGGCAGCGCTCACCGGCTTGCGGCGGCGGGCGGCGGAGGTGCTTCTTCCAACTCCACCTCGACGGGTGGGACTCCGCCTTCCTTCCACGGCTCGAGCTCGATCCGCTCCGCGAAGAACTCCCACATCGCCCGGCCGGCCGCCAGCAGCGGCAGCGCCACGAGCGCGCCGGGCAGCCCGTAGATCTCACCGCCGGCGAGCAGGCCGAAGATGACGAGCAGCGGATGCAAGCGCAACGCGCTTCCCATCACGTTCGGCACGACGATGTGTCCCTCGACCTGGTGAATGGCGAGGAAGAGGAGCATCACCCAGACCGCGGAGAGCGGGTGGACGACCAGTGCGTACAGGAAGGGTGGGATCGAGCCCAGCCATGGACCGAGATACGGGATCAGCTCGGTGATCGCAACCCACGCGCCGAAGATGAGCGCGTACTTCTGCCCGTGCGGCAGGCCGCCGACGACGCCGAGCACCCATAACCCAACGCCCGCGCTCGTACCGATGATCAGCGACACGAGCGCCTGCCCTTTCACGTAGCTCGTCAACGACCGTTCCATTCGTATGAGGAGCGAGTCCGATCCCGGATGCGGCGGAAAGCGGCGATCGATCGTGCGCGCCAGGCGCGGGAAGTCGAGCAGCATGTAGATCGAGACCACGAGGACCACGATCGCGCTGAAGAGCAGCTTCCCGAGCGAGACCGCGGCGCCCTCGAGGAAGTCGACAACCTTGGTCGTGTACTTGCCGACGTCATGCTTGCGGATGTCGCGCACGAGATCGTGGCCCCGCTTCCGAACGTGGATCGAGCCCAGGTTGTGGGTGTCGAGCCATGCCTGCAGGCGGTCGACGTCGCGGTCGGCGTCGACCTGGCCGGTTCGTCCGCTCACGTCCGTAAAGTAGGAATCCACCCGTTTCGCGGCCGTCTTGGTCTCACTGACGAGCACGGTCCCGAGCGCCCCGATGGCGGCGATCAACACAACCGCGAACACGAGGTACACGAGCGCGACTGCAAAGCCGCGGGGGATGCGAACCCTCTGCACGATGCTGACCAGCGGGCTCAGTAGGAGCGCGATCAGTAGCGCGACGAGAAACAGGAAGACGACGTGACGGACCGCGCCCGCCACCACCCAGAGGAGGAGCAGCAGGATGGGCAGCCCGACCAGCTGGATCCAGCGCGGGATCTCCATCTTCGCCGCCCGGGCGGGCATGCGAGTGATCGTACAGCGGAGGTCATACAACTCAGACCACCCGCCTGGGATTGGAACTGGGGCCAGGAGGGGAACCTCGCTCTCGACCGACACGAGCTCTGGGAGGAAATCCCGGTTCGATCGAGGATTTCCCCGTCACAAAGTCGGCACCGCGGCCGGTTGAAGGACCCAGTAGGGTTCGTTACCTTGCCGCGAATGCCGGCCCCCTCCCGCCAGGTCCCCGCGGCGCGCAGGCACGCGCGCGCGCAGCCGATGCCGCATCGAACCCGGCGGCTGATCGCGTTGACGGTCACCATCGGCCTGCTGCTCGGAACGCTGCTCGTGACCGCGTTCGGGCAAGGCGCGACCCGCGAACTTTCCCAAGCGCTTCCCGGGCCGGCCAGCCGGCTGCTCCCGGTAGGGCCGCCCATGCCGCTCACGGTTGCCCTGCACAGCGGCCTCCGGATCCAGCTTCCGATCGCGCAGACCCGCGTGACGGCGATCGGTTACCACTCCTCCGGCGACGGCGCGCTGCCCTTGAGCCCTCTCGGCCACCAGGGGAACGAAGGAGCGCTGTCGCGGCTCGCGCACAAGATCTTCGGCGGCGGCCACGGCGGTTTCGTCTACTACCAGCTGAGCGGAGGCGAGACCGATGTTCTCGACGTCGGTGCAGTGCCCGGGACGGACGTGTACGCACCGGTCGACGGCACGATCGTCGGGATCTCGAGCTACGTGCTCAACGGACAGCCGTACGGCTCACGCATTGACATCCAGCCGTCCGCGGCGCCGTCGCTCGTCGTCTCGCTGACGCACCTCAGCCCAGACCCCGCGCTCACTGTCGGCTCGACGATCGCCGCTTCGAGCACCAAGCTCGGTCGTCTGATCGACTTCTCGGGCGTTGAGAAGCAGGCACTCGCAAGGTACACGCAGGACGCGGGAAATCACGTGGCCATCGAGCTGCGCCCTGCCGCGACACTCACCCTGCCCTAATCCGCGAAAAATGCTGCGCATTTTCCGCGGGGCTGGTTAGTCCCTTCGCTTCGCTCGGGAGATGAAGAGAGAATCGGGGTTACATGAGGATTCTCTTCATTGCCGACGTCGTCGGCGTTCCCGGCCGTCGCGCCGTGGAAGGGCGCTTGCCCGCGCTGCGCGAGGAGCTTCGCGCGGATTTCTGCATCCTCAACGGCGAGAACCTCGCGGACGGCGTCGGGATCACGCCCAAGCTCGCCGACCGGATGCTCGCATCGGGCGCGGACGCGATCACGCTCGGCAATCACGTGTGGCGGCGCGGAGAGATCGTGCCGTACCTGAAGGCGAGCGACCGCGTCGTTCGTCCCGCGAATCTCTCTGCACGCGCTCCCGGTAACAGGCTGATGTTCGTTGCCGCAGCCGACGGAACCGAGGTCGCCGTCATCAACCTGCTCGGCTCGCTCTTTATCGGACCCCCGATCGGCCCGTTCGAGGTCGTCGACGAGCTCGTCGACGAGGCGCGCAAGCGCACGCCCGTGATCGTGGTCGACATGCACGGGGAGGCCACGAGCGAGAAGGTGGCGATGTCCCGCTGGCTGGACGGCAAGGTGACGGCCGTGATCGGCACGCACACGCACGTGCAGACCAACGACGCGCGCGTGCAGCCCGGAGGCACCGCCGCGATCACCGATGCAGGCATGACGGGTCCGCACGACTCCGTGATCGGCGTCGAGGCCGAGCTGGCGATCCGCCAGATGCGCACAGCGATGCCGGTCCGCTTCGAGACGGCGTCGGGCGACGTGCGGATCGAGGGCGTGCTCGTGGAGTGCGGCGCGGACGGACGCGCGACGAGCTGCAAGGCCGTCCGCGTGCCGGTCGCATGAACTGGCCGGAAGCGACGTGGGACGGTCTCCCCGTGACCGCGGAGCCGCCGTACGGCGCGGCGATTCTTGTCTGGCGGCGAAGCGAGCGGGTTGAATGGCTGCTCCTCCACCGCGCCCACCACGGACCGGAGTATGCAGGCGACTGGGCGTGGGGACCGCCCGCTGGCGCGAGACAGCCTGACGAGCCGGTGGAGGAATGTGCACGCCGCGAGCTGCTCGAGGAGGCTGATCTCGACCTACTGACGGAGCCGACACCATGCGGCACCGAAGACTGGCTCGTCTTCGCCGCCGAAGCGCCAACCGACGCGGAGGTCTCGCTCTCGGCCGAGCACGACGCGCTCCGCTGGGCGACAACAGAAGAGGCGCAGCAGCTCTGCCTACCTCGCAGCGTCGGCGACAGCTTCGCCTGCGTCGCCGCGTTGATAGCGCAGCGGTAGAGCTAGCAGGACCGCGAGTGCGACAAGCACCAGGTCGCGCCCGAGCAGGAGCCACGACAGGCCCGGCTCGAAGTCGATCGCGAGACGGAAGTAGCGGAACGGGAACCAGAGCTGCGTCAGCACGAGCGCAACGAGAAGCAGCCCGCTCGCCCAGAGCCCACGGCGGCCGCGAACGAGCGGCACGACCGGAATCAGCCAGATCAGGAACTGCGGTGAGAGCACCTTCCCCAACGCCACGAACGCGCACAGCGCAGCCGCGCTCGCACGCACGAGCGCCTCGCGCCCGCCGGGGCCTCGGGCGAACGCCGTCCAGATCCATACGAGCACCGCGATCTGCACGATCGTGAACAGGATCGCCAGTGCATCGGCGCCACTCCCCGCCAGATTCTGCGAGCCGTGGCTCGTCTCGCCGGTCACATCGAGCCCGAAGGCGTGGTGCGCCGCAAGCAGCAGAGCCGCCCCGAGGCTCTCCATCTGCAGCGGCCGACCGAGCTGCACGTCGACGCTCTGCCACACGCCTCCCGGAGCGAGTGCGAGGAACGGGAGGACGATCGCCGCCGTCACTCCGGCCGTCAGCCCGATGCACACGAGCGCCTCGCGCCGACCCCACCGCTTCCAGACGAACGCGACCGCGAGCGGGATCAACACGCCGGGGTAGAGCTTTGCCGCGACGCCCAGACCAAGCAGTGCGTGCCCCAGCCTCGGACGGCCGGAGACGAGAGCCGCAAGCGCGGCGGCGACGATCGCGGCGGGCCAGAGATCGAAACGGCTCAAGATCACAGACCCGAGCGCGAGCGGCGCGAGCGCGGCCACGGCGAGCGACGCCCAGATCGACGCGGCCCCGCGCCCGACGGCGCGGAGCACGAAGGCCATCGCACCCAACGCAGCTGCCCCGCAGATCCACATCAGCGTCTGGAAAGCGCGGCGAAAGCCCGGAGTCACGTTCTGGTCGTGGCCCGGCTCCGCCAGCCCGGGCAGCGCGAACATCGGCAGCGCTCCCGGCGGATACTCCAGATCGAAGTCCCGGTAGGGAACCTTCCCGTCCGCGATCGCGTTCCCGTAGTGCTGGTACACGGGCGTGTCGAGGATCTGCTTGTGCTTGTAGAAGCCGAAGTGAAGCAGTGTCCACGAGAGAACGAAGAGCGCAATCGCCGCAAACGCTGCGACGACGACGGAACGCTCAGACGCCGGACGGCTCTCGGTCAGCGCGACCATGCGTTGCGACGACGGCGAAGATGGCGAAGGGGAAGAACCAGGGGATGTAGAGATAGAACCAGTGCGTCACGACGAGCTCGAACCCGATCAGGAGGGCGCCGGTCAGAGCGGCCAGCTGAAGCGGGGTCTTCCGTGCAGGAAAGAACGCGGCTGCGATCGCGCCGGCGACGAGCAGCCCCTCGAGGATCCATTGCACCACGTGGAGATCCGGAATTCCCCGGGCGTGATATTGGGCCCAGTCCCAGAGCGAGAACGGCGAGTTGCGAGTGATCTGCGTCTCGAGCGTGCGATCGTAAAACGTCTGCGCGGCCTGGATGGGATGCGCGTCGAACAGGAGAACCGAAAACGCCGCAACCGTCGCGAGCGCGAAGCCCACGGCGAACGCGAGCGCAGGTCGTGGACGTCGCACGGGTCCGGGATAGGTCAGCCACAGTGGCGCGACGACGAGCGTCGCGAACTTGGTCCATCCCGACAGCGCGACGAAGATCCCGCGCAGCCACGGCGAGGTCGCGAGCCAGAAGCCCCAGATGAGGAAGACGGGCACGATCGAATCGTTCGTGTTCGACATCGAGACGTACTGCGTGAACGGGAACGCGGCCCACGCGAATGCGAGCGCGCAGCCGAGCCATGGGCCGCCGAAACGTAAGCCGGCGAGCCCGAGTCCCAGGATGCAGAGGACGTCGAAGATGATCGAGGTCAGGTGGACGGCGGGAAGGTCGTCCCACTTTCCCGACCACCCACGGATCCAGTACCCCGGCAGGTAGGCCTCGTAGGCGACCGGCCCATACGTGTCCCCGAGCGGGTTGGCGGATTCGCAGCGGCCGTTGCGCTGGATACGGTCGCGGATCTCGCCGGCTGAGTCGGCAGGGCCGCATGCCTTGAGGTCGTCCTCCTCGGGGAAGTTTCCGTATGGCTGGACGCCGCTCGCAATCCGCTGCGCGCCGATCACGCCCGCGTAGCCGACGTCGATGACGTTCGAGTCCTCGAGGTTGAGGCCGATGCGAAACCCGACGAGAAAGACGGTCGCGGCGAGCAGGATCCACGCCGGCCACAGCGGCCGGAGCGGCGTCGTGCGCCCCTTCCAGCCGATCCACGTGCAGCGCAGGAGCAGGTACACGAGCGGCGGGTAGACGAGCGGAACGCTCGTGAAAACGTCGCCGTGGTTGAAGTACCAGAGCGAGACGGAGAAGGAGAGCAGGACGAGCAGGTCGAGGTTGCGGACGGAGAGCGGACGCCGGAAGTCGCAGAGCCCGAGCAGGAACACGACGCAGAGCGCGAGCCAGACGGGGACCGTGTTGATCTTCTTGCCGCCGAACGCGCCCTCGTAACCGCGCGCCATCTTCCAGGCGACCTGCGGACCCGTCCACGCCTCGGTCACGGCGGCCGTCCGGTCGTCGACCTTGCCCTGCGCGATCTCGCCCGCGTCGATGTCCTTGCTCTTGTTGCTCCACCACACGTGAACCGTCCAGCAGCCGCCCTGAGCGCCGGCCGAACACTTGGACGAGTCGGACTCGTACGTCGCGTCCGTGACGCGCCCCTTGCGCGGATACCGCGCCAGCCAGTCGGCGACCTTGTCGTCCTCGAGGAAGAGCGTGACCGCGCGCTCCTTCGTCAGGCGCTGTTTGGCCGTGGACGCGAATGGAGGCGCCGCTGCCGCCGTGGAGACGAAGATCAATGCCCCAAGGGCGAGAAAGACGCCGAGCGAACGCCTCAGTGCCTTCTCCGGAACGACCAGAGCTTGTTGCCGACGAAGTTGGCGGGCGTTACGAGGACGATTGCGATCGCCTGCGAGACGATCTTCCCGAGCCCGAGCTCGACCAGTACGGTGAGGATCGCCAGGTTGCCCACGTAGACGATCGCCGAGACGATGAGGAAGCGCAGGCCCTGGTGCGCGAAGTGGCCGCGGCGGTGGCGAAACGTCCAGAGGCGATTCCACAGGTAGTTGTTCGTGACCGCGACGAGAAACGATCCCGTCGCCGCGAGGCGGTAGTGGAGATCGGCCCCGTCCAGCAAGGCCGTGTAGACGAGCAGGTTGACGCCGTAGCCCGTCGCGCCGACGACGCAGAACTTCGCCAGTTGCTCCCAGTTGTGCCGCTGGCGTAATGCGTGCGTGGCGCGGGCGCGCAGACCCGCGGCGATGGCGGCGTCCCGCTGCTCCATGACCGCAGCGAGACTAGCGGCTAGGCGGCAGAACGCGTCTCGGGAGCGAACCGCAAGGCGTCGTCGAACGACATGCGCTCGGTCACTCCGTCGTGATCGACAATGACCGCGGCGAGCTCGCCGTCCGCCCTGAGGACGACGTCACGCAGTGTTCCCACCACGCGGCCTTTGCGCTCGACGGAGCGTCCGCGGAGCGCACTCAGCGCAAGCGCACGCGTGCGATAGAAATCGAGCTCGTCCTGCTCGAGCATGACGAGCGGGGAGCGGATCACGATCTCCCCGTCGCTCACCAACGCCGTCGGCAGCGGCAGGAACCGGTGCACCTCGTCGCCGCAGAGGACGTCGAGGCCGATGCCGCGCAGCCCTGTCCGGTCGAGCAGGAGATCGACCGGACGGCCGAGCTCGATCCCGTGCAGGCGAACGGGCAGCCCGAGCAGATCGTCTCCCGCCAGCTCTCTCATCCCGTCGCCATAGTGCCCGGACCGACCGGGCGGAAACCGGGTTGTCAAAACCCCTCCTCGCCGACGAGCGGCACGAACCGGCACGGGACCGACCGGATCACTGCCGGTCCTTCGGGACTGCGAACGATGACCTCGAGCCGCTGAATGCCGTGTCGTCCCACCGGGACGACAAGCCGCCCGCGAGGCTCGAGCTGCTCGTAGAGAGTACGCGGCAGCTCGGGCGCTGCGGCAGCCACCGCAATTGCGTCGAACGGCGCCCGCTCGGGAAGCCCGCGACTCCCGTCGCCGACGTGAACGCGAACGCGCTCGTATCCGGCCGCGACGAGATTCGAGCGCGCAAGCTCCGCGAGCTCCGGAATGCGCTCGATGGTGTCCACCTCGGCCGCGAGCTCCGCGAGCACCGCCGCCTGGTACCCCGACCCGGACCCGACGTCGAGCACACGCTCGTCGCCCTTCAGCTCGAGCGCCTCGCAGATGCGCGCGACCATGTACGGCTGCGAGATCGTCTGACCACCGCCGATCGGCAGAGCCGCGTCGTCGTAGGCGCGATGGCGAAGATCTTCCGGGACGAAGAGCTCGCGCGGCACACGCTCCATCGCGGCCAGCACGCGCCCGTCGACGATGTCTCGGCCACGCAGCTGCTGCTCGACCATCCGTCGCCGAAGCTCCGAGGGATCAGGCTGCACGCGTGAGCGAACGCGCATACGACGGCGGCTCGACGCCGAAGTGCTGAAGGGCGGCCGGAGCGATCTCCACGATCGAGCGGGGCTGCGCCTCGAGGCCGATCGTGAGCATCGGCACCTCCGAATCGCCGCGGCGCAGCGAACCGTGACTCCCACCGCCGGCGTGGTGGCGGCCGGCCAGGTCGGCGAACTCGAAGCCGGGTGCCGCCGAGACGATGACGTCACCGGCGTTCGGGTTGTTCAGAGCGGCCCAGGCCCGCGCGCCGCCGTCGGGATAGCCGAAGAGACGCTCCGCCGGATCGATCCGCGCTTCCTCTCCGTCGCGCCGCGCCAGGGCGACGTCCCCATCACGGAAGAGGACGGTTTCGGCGGCCTCCTCGCCGTCGAGCCGCTCGGCCAACTCGCGGGTCTCGAGCGTGCATCCCGGGAGCCGGTAGATCATTCCGGCGCGGTTCGACGCGGTGACCACGACGCCGGCCACATCCGCGAACGACGCTTGCAGGTTCGCGGTGCGATCGACGTGCGTCTGTCCGTGATCCGAGCAGAGGACGACCGCGTACCGCTCGAGGAACTCCTCGGGGCCGCCCGCAGCGTCGAGGAGGGCGCCAATCGCGGCGTCGCTGCGTTCCAGCGCCTCGAAGGCCCCGTCGGGTCCGTGTGCATGCGACGCGAAGTCGTAGTCCGGCAGGTAGTAGACGAGGAAGTCGAAGCCGTCGCGTGTGACGAGCCAACGCCCGACCGCGGCCGCGTAGCCGTCGATCGATCCCTGTGCGCGCCCGAAGACCGCAAGCGGCGCACCGGTGGGATCCGACTCGAAGAGGTTGTAGAAGAAGAAGCGCTTCGGGCCGTAGGCCGGGATCGTCACGGCGGGTAGCGTCGGGAGATGCCGTGTCCGCCCGCGGTAGCAGGTGATGTTGATCGCGGCTGTGGTCAGTCCCGCGTCCTCGAGCGCCTCGTAGACGGTGACGGCTTCCGAGCCGAGGTGAAGCCGGTTCATGTTGATGATCGCGTCGAAGATGGAGCGGGCCATTCCGGCCGCACGCACCGCGGCGAACGACGAGCCGTACTCGACAATGCGCGCGCGCCCGCGGTCGTACCAGACGAGATGCGGGATGTGGTGAACGTCGGGATGCGCGCCCGTGGCGATCGACGAGAGACAGACGGGTGTGAGCGAGGGAAACGTCGAGACGGCGCGCGAGTAGTGACCGTTCTCGGCAAGGAACGAGAGCGCGGGAGCTCGATCGTCACCGACGGCGTCTTCGAACATCGACGGCGTCAGCCCGTCGATGACGATGAGGATCAGTTTTCGGGCCACCTTAGTCTTTGGCAAGACTGCGAAGTCCGGCGTACCGCTCCGGCGTACGACCGCGTAGGCGCGCCGCGAAGGCCGGGACGAGAGCAGCCTCCACGTAGCCGGCGGCCGGAATCCAGGCCAGAGCGGCAAGCACGAGCGCGGCGAGGCCGACGAAGACCGCCGTTCCGAAGCGTGCTCCGCCGCGCCGAAGCGTCCCCATCACGAGCTGGGCCGCGCCGATCGCGCCAAGCGTCCCGCCCGCCCCACCGCCGATCGCCTCGTCCCACTCACCGATCCCAAATCCCACTGCGACTCCCACGCCGGCGGCAAACACGAGCGCCGCCGTGAGCGCGATCCGCGTGCCGGCGAACAGTCCGGCGAGGAGAACGCCGATTCCGACGCCGAGCCCCGCGCACACGCCGATCCAGTACCAATCCCCCATCACCGGTGAGTCTAGTGACTAGTTTGATTCGCCCGTTTGCAGGGAAAAGAAGAGGTGGCCGCTTCCCCGCGCCATCAAACCTCAGGAGGACGGAAACACGTGATTCACGACGCCACACCGCTGCTCGTCTTCTTCTGGTCCGAGCGCTCGGGCCCCGCACGCCGGATGGAGAGCCTGCTCGCGCACCTCGCGCGCAAGGAGCGCGCGCGTCTGCGCGTCATGCGGGTCGACGTCGAGGAGCAGCCGGAGCTCGCCGCGCGCTTCAGGGTCGAGAAGGTCCCGACGCTCGTGCTCGTCAAGGGGAAGCAAGTGGTCGATCGGATCGAGGGGCGTGCAAGCGCGCCGCGGATCGAAGCGATGCTCGAGCCGCATCTCGCAGTGCCTGTGGCGGCGTAAACGAAAACCGGGGCGACGCTTCTTACGTAGTTGAGGCTGACGCCCCGGCGCCACTGCCCCGGCGCCGGGGCGCATCCTCAGGCCTTAGGTGTGGTCGTCCGAGTCGTTGTCCGCGATCTGGCCGCGAATCTCTCCGCCCGGCCACCTCGTCGAATGGACGTTCACGTAGGTCGCCCCGGCCTCGATCGCCTCGAGAAGCTCGTCGAACTTGCCGGCCTCGATGCCTTGCGCCGTCGGGCCAACGACATCGCTCGGCGTAATCACCCCCGTCACGGTGCCTCCAGGCGTCGGGCACGGCGGCGTCGTGGGGCCGTTGCACAGGAAGACCGAGACGCCCCCGCTCACCCCTCGCCTGGCGAAGTGGATGTGGGAGAACAGCGCGGTCCCTCCCTCGAGCGTGTACGTCAGCTCGTACGTCATCGTCTGCGCCTTCTCATCGATCGTCGCGGTGAACAGCCCACTGCCGGTGGTCGAGATCGCCCCGCCGCCGACTACCTCCTGGTACCCGTTCAGCACCGCTCGTACGTGCCCGGGCGCGCCGCCTCCCGCGCCTGAGACGACGCTGAGAACGACGGCCGCAGCCGCCAGCGTCGCCGTCAGGGCCAACGCGAGTCTCTTCATGCTGCTCCTCCCTCAGAATCGGTTCCCATCCCGACCTGCCCCGTGGTAGCGCCTGCCACTGCCAAGGATGCAGCCGCGAGTATGACCTCAGCCGAGGCGCCGGTCTAGGCAGAGGCGAACTCGAGACGTCTGATCACCGCGAGACCGAACTCGGCCGCGCGCGCTCCGTCGACGACGCGGTGGTCGAAGGTGAGCGAGACGTAGCCCGTCCGGGCGGCGACGACCTTGCCGTCGCGCACGACGGGGCGCTCCGCGATCCTGCCGATACTGAGGATCGCCACCTCCGGGTGATTGACGATCGGCGTCTGGAGGAGACCGGCGAGCTTCCCCGCGCTGGTGACAGTGAAGGTCGAGCCACGCAACTCTTCGGGTTGGAGGCTTCTCGCACGCGCGCCGTCGGCCAGCCGCTCGACCTCGGCGCGTAACTCCTCGACCGAGCGGGTGTCACAGTCACGGATCGACCGAGCGGGTGTCACAGTCACGGACGACCGGCACGACGAGACCCTGCTCCGTCTGGACCGCGACACCGAGGTCGTAGCGGTCGAGATAGACGATCTCGTCGCCTTCGAGGCGGGCGTTCAGCTCCGGAAACTCCTTCAACGACTCCGCGCAGGCCTTGAGCGTGGTGGCGACGAGGAGCCCGAGGTCGACGCCGGAGAAGTCGCACTCCTCGACCCAGGTCACAGCAGGGACCTCGCGATGCGCCCGTGACATGTGCTCCGCGATCAAACGGCGCACCCCGCGCAGGGGCTCGCGCCTGCCTTCACGCGGGCCTGCCGCGGCGCGGACGTCTTCCTCCGTGATCCGTCCCTGCGGGCCGGTGCCGGTCAGCGAGTCGACGTCGACGCCGAGCTCCTGCGCGATCTTGCGAACGAGCGGCGTTGCACGTCCTTTTTCTCCGCGTTTCGATTGCTGCTCTTCGACACGCGGCTGGGACCCGTCTGCCTCGCCGCCGATGACGACGAGCACGGTCCCGACGGGAACGACGTTGCCTTCGTCGACGAGGATCCGGGTGACCTTCCCGGCGGCAGGCGAAGGAATCTCGACGGTCGTCTTGTCGGTCTGAATCTCGACGAGGGGGTCGTCCTCCGCGATCTCCTGCCCCTCGGAGACGAGCCACCGCGCGATCTCGCCCTCCGTGAGTCCCTCACCGAGGTCGGGCAGCTTGAACTCGTACGCCACGGTCAGATTCTTATCGCGTCGTGAGCGAGGACCGCATGGACGCCTTTGACGCCGTTCACGATCTGGGTCACGCGCAGGTCGACCACGAGGCTGGCGAGGGCGAGCGCGTCGCGGCGCCCGAGTTTCAGCTCGCGACCCATGAGCTGGAGCATCGCGTCGGTCGCCATCGCCGCCGCCTCGTCGAGATCCTCCTCGAAGCCGAACGTCAGCCACGCCTCGGGCGTCCACGCGATCGGCGTCTCGAGTTCGGGTTCTTCGAGCACGGCGAGCGTCAACTCGAGCCGGTCGAGGGGACACTCGATCGCGGTCTGCGAGACCTCGCCGTCTCCCTGGCGTGCGTGACCGTCGCCCGCCGAGAAGAGAGCACCGTCGACCGGGATGGGGAGGAGGAGTCTCGTCCCTGCGACGAGCTCCTTGCAGTCGATGTTGCCGCCCCATCTCCGCGGCGGCCCCGTTGAATGGACGCCCGGTTCGGCAGGGGGCATTCCGAGCACACCTGGAAACGGTCGTAGCTCGACCTCGCGGCCTTCGAGATCGCGCCCGAGGCCGGCGCCCGCGTCGAGGCTCCACCGCAGAACGCACGTCTTGCCGTCGCTGACGCCGAGCCGGTCGTTCAAAGACGTCGCCCAGCCGCCGGCGTACGTCGCGCCCCACGTCCCGACACGCACCTCTTCGATGCAGACCTCTAGCGTCTGCCCTCGGCGAGCCCCGCGAACTTCGATCGGGCCGATCAGGGCGTGACCGGCGTCGAGCTCGTCGTCGCGCGGCTCAAATTTCTCGTCCAGCGCGACGTTCCACCCGGCGTGCAGACACGCAAACGCCACCGTGTCGCCACCTTCGACCGTCACGACGGGCGGCAAGTCGCGCGAGAAGTGACCGTGGAGCGTGCGGCGTTCGAGCGGGATCTCGTGGATCACGCGCGCGGGAGCCCGATCCACGCGTCGCGCGGTGCGAACAGGACGCGGAGCCCGCCGCGGCGTCCCTCCTCGAAGAACTCCCAGAGCGAGACCGCCTGCCATTCGCCGGCGTCGAGCTCGTGGGCGATCTCCGCCGGGACGTAGCCCACCTGAACCCGTCGCTCGCCGTCCCAGATGCCGATCGCATGCGGATCGTGCTCGTTGTCCGGCTCCGGCACGAGCGCGAGGCGCTGTCCCGGAGCGAAGGCGTCGTCCTGCAGCGCGTCCAGCCGGTACGAGACCCCGGCGACCTTGATCACGCGGATACGCGGGTCCTCCTGACGGATCAGCTCCTCGGTCGCCGCGTCGCGCAGCCGGAAGCCATCACCGGCGCGCTCGAACCAGATGCGCATGCGCTCGCGAGTTCTCCCCTCGGCCATTCCCTGCCTAGAACTCCAACAGCCGGCGCGCGGCTATGGTGACCCGCTCGACGGAAGGCATGTACGCGTCCTCGATCTGCCAGTACGGATACGGAACGTCGTAGCCGGTCACGCGCAGCACCGGCCCGCGCAGGTCGAGGATCGCCTTCTCCGCGAGGATCGCGGCGAGTTCTGCGGCGAAGCCGCACGTGCGCGGGGCCTCCTGCACGATCACGACGCGACCCGTCTTCGCCGCCGACGCCAGCAACGCCTCCTCGTCCAGGGGCTTGAGCGTTCGGATGTCCAACACCTCGACCGAGACGTCGTCGAGCGCATCCGCTGCGGCCTCGCACACGGGAACCATCGAGCCGTAGGCAACCAGCGTCACCTCCTCGCCCTCACGCGCAAGACGCGCCTTGCCGAGCGGCACGACGTGCTCGCCGTCGGGCACGTCGCCCTTGATCGTCCTGTAATGCAGCTTCGGCTCGAGCACGACCACGGGATCCGGGTCGCGGATGGCCGCAGCGAGGATCCCCTTCGCATCGGCAGGCGTCGAGGGGATCGCGACCTTCACACCGGGCGTGTGCACGTAGTACGTCTCGGGCGAGTCGTCGTGCAGCTCGGGCGCACGCACGCCGCCCCCGTAGGGCATCCGCACCACGAGCGGGAACGTCATCTTCCCGCCGGTCCGCCAGCGATAGCGACCGACGTGCGTGATGAGCTGGTCAAGGCACGGATAGGAAAACGCGTCGTACTGCATCTCGCAGACGGGACGCCAGCCGGCCATGCACAGACCGACCGCCGTCCCGAGGATTCCCGCCTCCGCGAGCGGGCTGTCGAAGCAGCGATCCGGACCGAACCGCTCGCGCAGTCCCGCCGTCGCGCGGAAGACACCGCCCGCGCGACCGACGTCCTCGCCGACGATCATCACCGAGGGATCGCGCTCGAGCTCGACGTGCAGGCAGTCGTTGACCGCTTCGACGATCGACAGCTCAGCCAAGCGTCCTCCGGAGCTCCTCGAGGTCGGAGCCAAATGAGTCCGGCGGATCCACGAAGGCATGCGCGAACAGGAGCTCGATGTCAGGCGGCGCCTCGGCCTCTGCTGCGGCGATGCCCGCGCGCATCGCGGCGGCTGCCTCGGTGCGAATGGAGGCGGCGAGGTCGTCGTGGAGGATGCCCGAGCGCCGGAGATACCCCTCGAAGCGGCCGACGCACTCGCGCTTCTTCTCCTCTTCTACGCGCTCCAGATCGATGTACGCGCGGGGATCGTCGGCGGTCGCATGTGGGGCGGTCCGGTAGGAGACGGCCTCGATGAAGGTCGGACCGTCGCCTGTGCGCGCCCTCGTCACGGCCTCGCGGGTCGCCTCGTAGCAGGCGAGCACGTCCGTCCCGTCCACGCGCAGCCCCGGCATCCCGTAGCCGACGGCCTTGTCGGCAAGCGTCTCGGCGCGCGTCTGCGCCTCGAGCGGTGTGGAGATGGCCCAGTAGTTGTTGTTGCAGAACAGGACCAGCGGCGCGCCCGTAACGGCGGCGAAGTTCGCGCCCTCGTGGAACGAGCCCTCCGACGTCGCGCCGTCGCCGAAGAACACGATCGCGCATGCGGGCTCGCCCTTGAGCTTCTTCCCCCACGCAAGTCCGGCCGCGTGTGGAACGTGCGTGCCGATCGGGACGCAGATCGAAGCGACGCGATAGTCCTCCGGGTTCCACCAGCCGGCGGGATGACCGCGCCACCACGACAGGACGGTCGCCGGAGGCATCCCGCGCAACAGTCCGATCGCGGATTCGCGGTAGGAGGGGAAGATCCAGTCCTCCTCGCCGAGCGCATGGAAGGCGCCGACCTGCATCGCCTCGTGGTTCCAGAAGATCGCGTACGTCCCGATTCGCCCTTGCCGGTGGTAGACGACGGAGCGCTCGTCGTAGGCGCGCAGCAGCACCATCGACCGGTACAGGTCGAGCAGCTCCTGCTCGCCGAGGCCTTCGACCTCGCGGTCACCCGCGCCGTCAGCGTCTCCGATCACGCGCCGCAGATCGCGCTCGGCAGGGAGAACCTGCGCCATTCCA
>WNGA01013703.1_pt1 | contig 16211 bp, 13 predicted proteins | sample 5400061 | NCBI WGS metagenome assembly WNGA01 (sample SAMN13153366, study PRJNA577476) | soil metagenome | isolation source: 100 cm soil or saprolite under grassland replicate 2 | place: USA:California | collected 2016-06-15 | reverse complement strand
CAGCGGCTCACCGCCGACCGTATCGTTAGCGATCTCGTGCCAGATGAGGATCTGGATTGGATAAGCCTTTGCATCCTCCCCGACCTGCACCAGAATGACTGGCTCAAGCGGTTTCAGCCACGCGTCTGCATCCGTAACGGAAACAAATTGCGGGTCTTTGAGAGCCGGAATTCCGTCTTTGGGTGGACCACCTGAGAGGATCTCGCTGTACGGTACGGAGTGCTTGCTGAAGTCGGTCTTGAACTCGGATTCGGCGCGAGCAGGGGGAGGTTCGTCTGGCAATAGGGTTGGCGTCACAGAATTTTCGAGGGATGGAGGATTTTTTGTAGGAACTGGCGATGAAGGAATTTGAGTTGGAATGGCGGTACCGACTGCCGGTGCACATGCTGATCCCATGGATGGAGATCCTGCGACCGAACTCGTGGACCTTCTCCGTGAAGTTCTATCAAGTGGGCTGGTAGATCATGGTGAAAACGTGGATTACGCTGCCTTGCGCGAAAGTCCACTTTATAATGATTTTCGCCAATACACGGGGAAATTGCGCGCTTTTGATCCATCTACTCTGCCTAATCGCAACGCGCGGCTGGCATACCAAGATTAGTAACTGGCCGATGTAAATGGCAAGGATAGGAACTGCTGCGACAGGCATGTCCAGAATGACCAGTCCAATAGCCAAGGCAACTCCTATCACCAGATATTGTGAAAAGTCTCTGATCGCTGCAGCATAAAATTCTCTTGGCGTTGCATAGTAATATCCTGATTGACGAAGAAGCGCGACAACATCCGTAGCGTTGGATGCAAAACATTCATCGAAGCGCTTGGGAAATACAGCCAGCAGAATAGCATCGAGCGTAGTGCCTCGACGCTTCTTCGGAATCTCTAGATCATCTGCAACGCGCGGAGCCTCCAAAATGCTCCGACGAGGACCAAAGATCACGACCTGGATCAGGGCTGCGATTTCATGTTCCACGATTACTAGACATAGAGCCGCCAAGAATGCAAAGAAAACCATTTATTTCTCCTGTTTGAAAGACTGTGTGCAGTCTAGCACGGGAAAAACACGGGTCCTCTGTCAAGTGCCGATCCATGAACCATACAAAGAGAATGGAATCAAAAGACGCTCGGTAGAACAGAAACCGAGCGTCTTTACGAGTAGCTTGAATTTTATTGCTTAAGCTTCAGTTGGGAGACGGATAGTTTTGGATGACATCGTATACCCCGGCGTGTTTCAAGAAATTAATCTGATCGGGCGTGCGTCTCACATTGAACGGCCAAAGTGGTTCTATATGCATGACAGCTCCTGAGCCGACTTCCCAAGTTTCGCCACCAAATGTTGCTGGCCACAAAGGATGCGTGCCCTTATTCCAATCATGAGGAAGACTACCATCCGCTTCCAGTACAGCGCGATACCATTTTTCCAGTGCCTCAAATCTCGCGCCCCAGAATGAGCTTCCCAGCTCATGGCGAATATTAGCTTTCTGCGAAACTTTGAAACGCGCGGCGCAACGGTTACATAATGGAAAGTTATTCTCAGGTCTGAGGAGGTGCCAGGAAATTTCAACGGGCAATGACGGGTCTATAGGCATGATAGGTCTCCATGATGCTCCTCCACAACCAAGGCATACAGCCTTCAATTCTGTTCTCCAGAAAGGTGTCGCTCCGTGAAAAGCCGCAAGCAGCTCATCGGCAAATTCATTTTCAGATTTCAACACATCCGCCGAAAGTGGGATGACACCTCTTGGAAGGGTCCACATGCCGTCCGGGGAAAAGTCAAGTACAAATCCGGTGGAGGCGAGGATCTGAGCCCGCTCCCACGGCGCATAATGTGTCATCAATTTATTTGGGTCAAGGAGCCCATTTTCATTCATGCATGTTGATTTTACGCTGCGCAAATCGGACAGTGCACCCGCGAGCACCTCGAATAACATGTGAGTGATCGAAATACTGGAGTCTATTCCACCAATCGGAAGGTCAATAGAAATCTTGGGCGTTTTGCTTGAGGTCTGCGTGACCTCGGGCAAAACGTTTTTGTAATCGGTATCGGGATCCATTTCCAAGACTAGTTCACCTGCTAGCAATGAAACAAAACGCCAAGGCTCGACGACTTTGTCGAAAAGTACCTTGGCGTCAATTGAATCACTCTCGAGAACAACAATCTTGAGGGGCGGGCACCACATTGGATGGAACATACGTGGGGAGCGATAAGGATAGCGAAAAATTAGAATCTCCCCATTCAGGTTTTTCCTGAATTGAGCGCCTATAAAGCGCTTCAATGATGTGTTCATCCATTGATATCGCATGGCAATTCAACTGGCGTGTCTTGAAATACGCATTCTCGTGTATTAAAGTAACTTGCGGTGATTTGCCACGGTCAAAAGGATGAAGGATCAGCACATTTTTGATAAATCCAAATAGGGTGTGCTTATTTTTTCCAGGATTGACTTAGGTATTGCTGGTTTACATAAGAAAACTCATTGGGGTTTCTGTGGGAGGATGTATATCTATAGGTAACGCTGAAGAGGCGGGTAAAGTAGGATGGAACAAAAGTAACCAAGCCAATTTTGAAAAGCTCTTGAAAAATCTTTAAAATGAGCGCATAATGAAAATACATTCATAGCCAATACCACACGATAATATGCCTGAACCAGTAGTAAATCTCTTTCATAAAGGTGGGCTATATAAGGGATGTCAACTATAACTACTCAGGTTTAATTCTTAGTACATTGGTGCTGACAAAGCAAACCCTGTCCTCAAAACTGAATATTTGAAAGCAGATCACCTTACTGAAGGGAGTCAATATATCCGCTTAATAATGGTCTGGCTCGAACACGAGATCAAGAACAGAAGGAGAATGAGATGACTCGTAGCATCAAATTGCATTCATTGTTCGTTTCTTTGTTGGTGTTAGCAATATTGCTCTCAAGCATAGCCCTGCCGACCGGTGTCGTCCATGCAATCAATACACCTTGGCTCAGCGTCTCCGGACGATTCATTCGAGATCCTCAGGGCAACAATGTTGTTCTGCGAGGAGTTTCGCTGGTTGATGTGTCAGTGGCTAATTCGCGCCCACGCAACGCTGTGACGCTGACAAACATGGTAACCGACGATGCCAACAGTTGGTACGCGCGCGTGGTGCGTTTTCCGGTATATCCCAATGCTATCGATGGTCAACCGGGATGGATTGCTAATCCCGATAGTTATTTCAACAACCATCTGGATCCCGCCATCCAGAATTGCATCAGCCGGCAAATCTACTGTATTATCGACTGGCATTATATCTCGGACTACACCTCCAACACGATCGACACAACGACGCGTGCCTTTTGGAGCTATGTAGCTCCAAGATATGCGAATACCCCCAACGTGATCTTTGAACTATACAATGAGCCAATCAATCCGGATAATTGGAGCACGTGGAAGACCACGGCTCAGCCCTGGGTAAACTTAATTCGATCTTTGGCTCCCAATAATTTAATTCTGATCGGTGGACCCCGTTGGTCTCAGAATCTCTCCAGCGCTGCGAGCGATCCGTTTGTTGGCAGCAACTTGGTTTATGTAGCTCATATTTATCCCGAGCATGGCAGTCAGAGCACCTGGGACTCCTGGTTTGGGAATGCCGCCAATTCCGTGCCGTTCTTCATCACCGAATGGGGATGGCAGCAGGGCGGTGCTACCCCTACGAATGGTACACTGTCTGGCTATGGTGTTCCATTCAGTACATATATGGAATCAAAGGGCTTAAGCTGGACGGCCTGGGTCTTTGACCAGTTCTGGCAGCCAGTGATGTTTGATCAAAATTACAACTTGCTTGGGGGTGAGAACTACATGGGCCAGTATACGAAAGACTTTCTGTTCCAGCACCGTAACGACAATCTCCCCGGTGGTAGTGGACCAACGAACACACCGACGCGCACGAATACACCCGGCGGTCCAACTGCCACTTCTACTCGGACAAACACACCTGTAAGTAGTGGCAATCTAAAAGTTCAACTGCACCTCAGTGGCTCGGATACTGCAGAACGCTCAGATTTTTACTATCGCGTTGTCAACACAGGGAATAGCGCGCAGTCCAATATTTCCGTCCGTATCTACTTTACCCTTGATGGCTCTCAACCTGCTTCCAAGTATGTGCTCGAGAAGTGGTGGGATGGGTCGAATGCAGCTACAATTTCTGGTCCTACGCAAGCCTCAGGCTCAACCTATTACTTCACCATAAATTATGGATCTGCCTCATTGGCGGCTGGAGCCTCCTGGGAATTCCAAACCACATTACACTTGAATGACTGGAGCAGTAGTTACAGCGGCGTAAACGATTGGTGGCATACTACAGGAACTCTTCCTGTGGCCTACACTGATTGGTCTACTATCCCTGCGTATGTCAACAGTTCTCTTGTTTGGGGTAGCACTCCCGGTGACACTCCCGTCCCAACGGCAACATTGACTCGTACCAACACGCCTGTTAGCGCGACAAATACACCCACGCGCACGAACACGCCAAGTGTAGCAACCAACACTGCGACTCGAACCAATACGCCGGTTGGAGCGAGTAATACACCCACGCGCACAAATACTCCAATGACCGCAACGCTAACGCCAACTCGCACAAATACGCCCAGCGGTCCGGCTACGCTCAGAGTCCAATATCGAGCGGCCGACACCAACGCAGGTGATAATCAGATCAAGCCACACTTCAATATCGTCAACACCGGCAGCAGCAGTGTGCCGCTGAGCGAATTAAAGATCCGTTACTGGTACACTCGCGAAGGCACTGTCGGCCAAAACTTCTGGTGCGACTTCTCTGCTATTACAGGCAACTGCGGCAATATTACTGGCACGTTTGTCCCGGTCAGCCCGCTTCGAACGGGAGCAGACTTCTACTTGGAAGTAGGCTTCAATGCTGCTGCAGGTTCGATCCCCGCGGCCGGCCAAAGTGGTGAAATTCAAGCCCGCTTTGCCAAGACTGACTGGTCTAATTATAATGAGACGGGTGATTACTCATTTGATCCGACCAAGACCTCCTTTACCGATTGGGATCATGTCACGCTCTATCGGAATGGAAATCTTGTATGGGGCATTGAACCGAGCGGTGGAGGGCCAACAAATACGCCGACGCGAACCAATACCCCCGGCGGTCCGACTGCTACGCAAACTTCAACTGCGACTTCCACACGTACCAATACCCCTACGGGCCCAACATCTACGCCAACTCGCACCAGCACGCCCAACGGACCAACCTTCACTCCCACTCGTACGCCCACTAATCCTCCAGCAGGCACACATCTGGATAACCCCTTTGTAGGGGCAACCTTTTACCGCAATGTGGACTATGTGGCCTCAGTCAACGCTGCTGCAGACTTGCAGGGTGGTACTTTAGCTGCGCAAATGCGACAAGTGGCAAACTATCCAACCTTCGTCTGGCTTGATAGCATCGATGCGGTCAACGGCACCAATGGCTATCCGCGCAGCTTGGCAGGTCATCTAAATGCAGCGCTCGCTCAGGGTGCCAACGCAATTGGCATTGTCATTTATGATTTGCCCAATCGCGATTGCTCGGCCCTCGCCTCCAACGGCGAACTATTGATCGCTCAGAACGGTCTTAACCGCTACAAGACTGAGTACATTGACGCGATTTTCAACACCATCAGTCAGTCGCAATACAGCAACCTGCGGATCGTTATGGTCATTGAGCCAGACTCACTACCCAACTTGGTCACCAATTTGAGCTTTGCCAAGTGCTCCGAAGCCCAGTCTACGGGCGCATATGTTCAGGGTGTCCAGTACGCGATCGGCACACTGCGCTCCCTGAGCAATACCTATGCCTATATCGATGTGGCGCACGCCGCCTGGCTTGGTTGGCCGTCGAACTTTGGTCGGCGTTGGCATCCCGGGTGGCAACAGCAAAGTGGATGGTTTCATCAGCAATACCGCCAACTACAACCCGGTGGACGAACCATTCATGGATGCCAACACGATGGTCAGTGGACAGCCAGTCCGGTCGCTGCAAGGCTGGTATGACTGGAACGATTATATTGACGAGCAACCCTACATTATCGCCCTGCGCAACGCACTAACCACTGGGAGCGATGCCTATCCAACCAGTGTTGGCGTGATCATCGACACATCACGCAATGGCTGGGGCGGACCCAATCGGCCGACAGGCCCGAGTACCTCCACCGACCTTCGCACGTTTGTCATGGCAACTCGCATCGACAAGCGCATTCACAAAGGGAACTGGTGTAACCAGGATGGCGCCGGTATCGGTGAGCGACCAGTAGCTAACCCTATCACGGGTGTTGATGCCTTCGTATGGGTCAAGCCACCTGGAGAGTCGGATGGGTCCAGTTCATTCATCCCCCAAGGCCCCGATAATCCCGGTGGCAAGGGCTTCGATAGGATGTGCGACCCAACGTATACGGGCAATCAATTGAATGGCAACAATTTAACAGGTGCTCTGCCAAACGCGCCGGTTTCTGGTCGCTGGTTCCAGAATCAGTTCATACAATTGGTTCAAAATGCGTACCCACCGTTTCCGTAAGCAATATATTTGATCGCGTAAGGCAATCTCTCCGGATTGAAACTGAACGGACATGATAAAACCATGTCCGTTCTTCTATGAGAAGGAGAAGCCAGAAATAATACATCTCTGATTCTCTTGTCTTATTTCTTTGCCTGTCTCATGTGATGGGTATTGCTCAAGGAGATTCCCTCCCATAATACAAGCCGCGTAGTGTGCTCAATAGAGTTGCTCGCCTAACTATTTGATGAGGGCAGTGTAGACGACATGCGAAAACGCTGGAAAACAACTCAATTAGCTTATCAAGGAAGACGTGGCATGGGAAGAAAGAGTTGGTACGGTGCTCAAAAACGGTCTGGGTACTTATGTAAATGCTGATTTACAAAAGCTATTGCCGGACATATTTGATCAAGCGTTTCCATGACAACAGTGCCATCAATCGACAAACCCAACTCAATGCTTAAAGTTGATCAGTTATTGGGGAGAAGCTATAGTTGGTAACAGGAAAGGGGAAAGACAGTTAGCCAAGTATATGAAGTCCTGTCATCGTTTCGGGTCACTGGGGATTTAGAAAATGGCTTAGTACTTCTACTGGCGTGCATGCATAAAGGCCGGGGCCTCATGGTACAGTTTGGTAAAATGTAGCAATCCATTCTCTAAAGACAAAATATGGACAACAAAGATCACATCATTGAGACGTTCACGGAATTAGCTCCTCGATACGAGGAGGTTGTCAACGCGGAACTCAATCGCTTTTGGGGATGGAGCTACACGGGGTTTGTCAACCAATTGATTCAAGCAACGCCGATCCCGGAGAAGGGAAGGATGCTGGATCTCGCTACAGGGACAGGTGTCATTCCGATAAAGGTAACAACTGAAGGACTGAACAAGAACAGCATCCATGGGCTGGATATCACCATGTCTATGCTGGCGCGCGCCAAAAAGAAGTTGGTCACTAATAATATTCAGGACCGAGTTGACCTAGTTTGCGCCTCGGCTACGAATATCCCTTATGCCAGCGCATCATTTGACCTGGTCACTTGCGCACTAGCCACACATCACATGGACGTCAAGTTGTTACTTTCAGAGACTTGTCGGATTCTATGTAAAGGGGGAATGCTATCCATTGCAGACGTAGGGGGTTCAAATTTATGGAAGTCCCCCATTGTAAAGTTTCTTCTACGCTTAGCTGCATTTGTGTATTTTCTGATCAAGGAAAATATGAATAGGGCTTGGGCTGAAGCAGAAGCGGTCTCAAACGTTCGCTCCAAGGAAGAATGGTTCGAGCTACTCGTCGAGGCTGGCTTTCAGGATATAAAAATCACAAAACTAAAGTCAAAGCATTGCTGGATTCCGGAACCTTTGGTGATCCAGTCCATCAAACACAATTTAGGAGGATACAAATGAATTCACGTAAACTACTCGAAGAGGGAAGGAGAGATGAACTTTGGATGAAGCATTGCGGGTTTTTCACTCTTACACCAGATGAATTCATGGATGTCCAGAAACGTCTGCTGCTTGAGCAAATCGCCCTCCTGGGAAAATCACAAATCGGCAAAAAAATGTTTGGGAATACGATGCCTATCAGTGTTGAGGAATTTCGTCAGAATGTGCCTCTAACCACGTACTCCGACTATCAAGAATACTTCAATAAACAAAACGAGGATGTCTTGCCAGTAAAACCTTTTGTGTGGGCAAGGACCTCGGGGCGCACATCCACTAAAGGACCGAAATGGATACCGTATACAAAAGCTATGTACGATCGCTTGGGAGATTTAACAGTCGGCGCAATGCTTATGGCTTCGGCATCCTATTCGGGAGAAGTAAAACTGGAGCGCAATGATAAATTCCTGTTGGCTACTGCTCCCCCACCCTATGTTTCCGCCTTTGTCAGCCGCTCTGCGCAAGAGCAATTGGACGTCAAGTTTCTACCTTCACTTCAGGAAGGCGAAAATATGGAGTACGCCAAGCGAATCGCGCTCGGATTTAGGCTCGCCCTGCGCGAAGGCATGGACTACTTCATGGGATTGGCCAGTGTACTGGCAAGAATGGGGGAGCAATTCGAACAACAATCTGGCTCCACGAAATTTTCCAAGGAACTATTGGATCCCACCACACTCTGGAGATTGTTAAAAGCTGTCATCATTGCCAAACTTAACAAGCGGAACATCCTTCCCAAAGATATCTGGAAACTAAAAGGCATCATGACCGGTGGCGCAGACACGGTCATCTATGGAAATAAAATTGAATACTATTGGGGCAAGAAACCGCTCCAAGGATTTGGATGCACGGAGGGCGGCAACCTTGCCATGCAGGGATGGAATGGGAAGGGAATGGTGTTCTCTCCCGACATTGCATTCCTAGAGTTTATTCCACTGGACGAGCACTTGAAGAACAAAGCCGACCCCAACTTGACGCCCAAGACACTGCTCTACGACGAATTAGAACTGGGAATCTATGAATTTGTGCTGACGAATTTCCACGGCGGCGCTCTGACGCGATATCGAATTGGCGACCTTTTCGAAGTCATTTCACTGGGCGACGCAGAACTCGGCTCGGCTCTTCCTCAGATGAGATTTTATTCGCGCGCCGATGATGTGATTGATCTGGGCAACCTGGTTCGATTAACTGAAAAAGACATTTGGAAAGCGATCGAAGCTACAAATGTGAAATATCAGGATTGGATTGCACGAAAAGAATTCAATGGGAAAGATGTCATCCTGCACATTTACCTTGAACCGAAGCCTTCTGAAAACATTGCAGTTAAAGATTACCAGCAACAGCTTGCTTTAGAATTATCGGAACTCTCCTCAGATTTCAGCAGCCTGGATGAAATCTTGGGATGCAAGCCTATTCAAATCTCCCTCCTGAAACCAGGCTTGTTTGACGGATACATGAAACAAAGACAACTGGAGGGGGCGGATCTAGCACATATTAAGCCTCCGCACATGCAACCGTCCGACCAAGTCATGAAGCATTTATTTGAACTTGAAAGCAGTTTATCTGGTACTCCATGAGCCTTGATGATGCATTAACTCATTTGCCCCCTATCCTCGGTGCCATCATATTCGGGACGCTTGAGTTAATCGTCGCACTTTCCAAGCCGAAGACACGTCTGAAAAGGATCTTTCAAATCTATCTCTTAGCGATGTTCCTTTGGTCGGTAAGTGCTTTTATGACATTGAGTGGGATAGCTGAGATAATTCAATGGTTTCGGGTCATGACGCTGGCTCCCATCATTATGACGATTGCCATATTTTATTTTGTTCAAACTCTTTTTGGCTTTCGTCGAAAATGGGCGCCGCTTGTTTTTGTATACGGCATTATTTTGATTCCCTTGAGCCTGTTCACTCCATCCTTAATCAAAGAGGCCACCTTCGAAGTAGGAAACCTACATTATGAATTTGGCCCACTGTTGTTCTTTGCGGCCATACCGGGCTATAGTCTGAATATTTTTAGTCTGGCAGAGTTAGCCAAAGGATATGCTCAAAGCAGTGACATAAACCAACGGAACCGATTTCGATATCTGATACTGGCTCTATCAATCACGATTCTAGCCACATTGATAAACTTTACAGAATGGGGCAAATATCCAATCGACATTGCTGCAAACACACTCACAGCGATGCTCATTGCCTATGCGGTTCTCCGCCATAGACTTTTAGATATTCAGTTTGTCGTCCGACTAGGATTGCTTTACTCAATCACCATGGCAATATTAGGCCTCGTTTATTTCTTGGTCATTACTTTGACACTTAACCTCGTTGAAGCATTTTCAGGAGGACGGATATTTCTTTTATCAGCGATTGTAGCGATTCTGACCGCTGTAATTATCTCTCCTCTGCGTGAATCTGCTCAATCATGGATTGACCGTCTGTTCTATCGAGAAAGATATGACGCCAGTTTGATGTTACAGAGATTGAGCCAGACTACCGCCTCTCTATTGGACGTAGATAAAATCACCAAAATTGTATTATTGGATGTTGTAGAGACATTGCATATTAATCATGCAGCTATTTTTATCAAACACAATTCAGATAATAGCTTTCATTTGCTTGCCGAGGAAGGTGCGCCAAAAATCCCGGCTTTCGTGTTCGGATTCGATCATCCCATCATCAAGTGGATGATTCGCCAAAATGGAATTCTTTCCAAGAACATTCTGGACATTAGCCCGATTTTTAAAGGAATGTGGAAAAACGAGCTGGATTATTTGAATGAATTCCCAGCCCAACTTTTGATCCCCTTTAATACAAAAGGTGAATTGGTCGGCTTCATTATTGTAGCTTCAAAACGTTCCACACAGTCATATACTCATGATGACGAAGTGATTCTATCCACATTAGCAAATCAAACCGCGGTCGTGATCGAGAATGCTCGATTATATGAAGACTTGGAAGCAACCTTCGTACAAACGGTAGTGACGCTGGCAAATGCAATTGATATGCGCGATACCTATACCAGCAGTCATAGCCAGCGGATAGCGGAATGGGCAGCCGAAATAGCGGGCATTTTTGGTTGTACCGCTCACGATGTCCAGGCAATCTATTGGGGTGGTTTATTACATGATATTGGCAAAATAGGTATACCCGATGCAGTTCTAAGAAAACCAACAAAGCTGGATGAATCTGAATGGGAAATTATCCGAAGGCATACCATACTCGGTGCTCAACTGGTTTCTCCGATCAAAAAATTAGCAAATGTAGCTCCCATTATTGAATGTAGTCATGAGAGATATAACGGTTCTGGTTACCCCCATGGTTTAAAAGGAGAAGAAATTCCCTTCGGTGCTCGAATCATTGGTGTAGTTGACTCTTATTCAGCCATGCGAGATGAGCGGTCCTACAAAAAACCGGTAGGCCATGAAGAAGCAATCGAGGAATTGAAAAAGAATTCAGGTGTTCTTTTTGACCCCCAGGTAGTGCATGTCTTTCTGAATATTTTAAATAATAATATAGATCTGTAAAAATTATTTTTTCTCAAGAGACATATAGGCGCGTCAGTGTAATACCCGATAGAAATGGGGAAGATAGCAGGGAACAACTTTCATAATTGTAAACAAATTGTTTTCCTTATTTGTAACGGCTTTTACTGCTCTTCGTCCTGTAATCAGGAGTGTATTGCTTCGCCCTAATATCGCAGCAGGAGAATCGCCATGTTGAACAACTATCAATCTATTGATGCCTTGGTCGATGGGGTTAAAGGAACTACTGGACTTCTTTCGAGGCTTATTTCTAGAAAATCGGGCTTGGTGTTACTAGTTATCGTGTGTGGTGTAATTGTTTCCAAATTCATACTTAATTAGCCAATCCTTTCCAATTAGAAATATTTGGGGAATGTAGCACAATACTAAGATACAAAAAATCTTAGTTATTATTTGTGAACTGCAATAACCTGGGTTACACCTGAGTCTAATGTGAAGAGCTGCAACAACCTTGGTTATAGTTCACCGAGGAATTATGGATAGGCAACCGACTTGATGAATTTGCCCACCCCGTAAAAACCGAGTTGCTTTTTCTGGACATTGACAAGCGCTTGGACATACTGCCATTTGTATTTTTTGCCAACCAGGAATTTATCGTCGCCGGTCAGTGTAATACGTCCGCTGTTGCGAACCAAACGAATAAAAGTCACTTTGCCCTTTACCCATTGAAGATTGCGCTTGCGCCAATTGTCTTCTGAAGACAAGAAACGACGCTTTCGCTGCAAATTCATTTGGCGTTTTTCCGTCCAACGCGGGCAGGCGATGGGTCGTGTTGATACAAGTTTCCAATTGCTGTGCTTCCTTGAACAATTGCTTTTCATTTTTGAATGTCTTGGCTTTTAGAAATAGACATTGAATTAAGCCGTTCAAGTTTTCGATGACGCCATTTCGCCACGGTTCGCGAGGTGGAATAAAAACAGGATGAACTTGTACGTCCAGACACACACGCATTAACCTGCTCAGAGAGCGTGGATAGGCATTGCTACCGCGAAACTCCAAACCATTGTCCATTTGCAGATATTTGGGCAATGCGATTTTCTGCCAAGTTTCTACCAAAAGATCAATGCTTGCCTCCATTTCCTTCTCTCTCAGCACTCGCAATGCCACTTTTTTGCCGAAAACATCGCGTACGACAATCAGGTATTATTTCTGTGAACTGTCTTGCAAGTAAAAGGGACCTTTCAAATCTAACTCGTGAACTTCATTGACTGCTTTACAAGAAAGAACCGGATAGGTCGGATTCGATTCTTTGTGCAGCTTATGCCGTTCATCAATCTCTCCTGCCTGCTTCAACCAGAAATGAATGATCCGAGGTGGCGGCAAAGGTAAAACACCTAATTCACGCAGTTCATAGTAGATCGCTTCTGCGCCCACCAGTGCATAGGAATACTTGCGATGTCCTGCTTTCCTTGCGAGCTTTCACCGCCAGGTCTTTGATTTTCTGCGGATATATCTCCTTTGTATGCTTTGGCGCACTGGAACGATTTCCAAGCCTTTTGACTCCTTGTCCTCGATCATAGCGAGCGATCCAACGATACACCCAGCGCCGCGACTTCTTCAAGCGCCGTGCGATTTCTGTTGTAATGACGCCTTGTAAATGCAGACGTACCGCTTCCTTGCGCAAAGCCACCTTTGTTTTCATTTCTACTCCTCATGGTTCTGAGGGTAGAATGTGTAACCCAGGTCGTTGCAGTTTTGAGCATTAGAAGTGTAACCAACCTTATTGCACTTTTCGTGTTACAAAGGTCATTGCAGTTTGCAGCCGTTGCTATTGGATGTGGATTAAGACTTGGCGAAATTCTTGCTCTGCATTGGGAGGATATGAACTTCGAAAACTCCACACTAAGTGTCAAGCGAACTCTGCAGAAGGTAAATAACAAAGGTCGATTCGGCGAACCGAAAAGCAAGAAGGCAAGGCGTTCTGTAGCCATGCCTCGATTTGTTCTCGATGCGCTAAAGGATGGGAAAGAAACTGGGCTCATTTTTGCAACACGCAACGGAACACCTTTTTCCCATCGGAACATTCACAGGCATTTTAAAAAGACTCTGGTAAAATTGGGACTGCCAGAAATACGTTTCCATGATCTGAAACATTCGTACGCCTCGATCCTCGCTTCTCAAAACGTACATCCAAAAACTGTGCAAGAAGCGCTGGGACATTCCACGATTACTTTGACACTGGATACCTATTCCCATATCCTGCGCAGTCTGCAAAAAGAAGCTGCCGAAAAATTAGATTTACTACTGCTTACACAGGAATCCTCGGAAATAATGGAGAGAATGGACGAGGAAACATCAAAACATGACCCGATTTTGAACGATTTGGACGTATTTTTCGCATTTTTTGCCCGCCCCCGTAGCTCAATGGACAGAGTAACAGACTTCGAATCTGGTGGTTGCGCGTTCGAGCCGCGCCGGGGGCGCCTTCATCCTTATGCAATCCCCTGAATCAAACGAAAAAATTATCCGCTTGCTGCTACCGCGCCTGGAACGGATCTCTGTCGATTCTTACTGGGCACATCGTGCCAGTGGCATACGAGGCGCTCTCACAAAAATATTGGAATGTATAGAGACAGGGGAAGATGTTGACCCAGACTTGCTGAAGTCAAATATTTTGATTGGTTTTGAAATCCTGAAGGAAGCCGCTGAAGAGTATTTATAGCTCGAATTCTGATAGAAAACAAAACAGGAGTATCAGCTTGATACTCCTGTTTGATTCACGAAAGGTTATTTATTACTGCTGTTATCATCCTCTGCTGGATCAGGATGGGAGTTGCCATTCAGTTTATTCACAGTATTGACTCTGCGTGGTGTCAATTCACGCTTTCCTGAAAATGCATTGATCATGACCCAGACAATAATTAATAGGATCGCAATCCCTGAAATCACTAGAAGAGGCAGAAGCCAACTAGGCGGTGCAAGCGCAGCCGGAACTATGGACGTGGCTGGAATAGGTGTCGTAATGACAGACGCATCCGGTGGAACAAGCGTTCCGACGGCGGAAAACGTAGACGATGCGCTTCCGGTCGCGATCTGTGTGCCATTCGTCACCGCAAACACACCTGTCAACTGATTACGTAATTCATTAAGAAGCAGCGCATTACCAGCCATAACCAGCCCATCATCACTGTTACCTGAGAGGACCAGGATTGGCTTCTCTATGTTGAAAGGCGAATCTAACAACTCCAAATAGCCAACATTCATCCCTTTCGGGATACGATACACCACCTGCATATTGCTCTCACTGGCTGTATCACTCGCAATATCAAATGGAGCAGGCAGTTGATTATTTAATTGTGAAAGCAAGGGAACGGTGCTTGATTTGCCAATCACGATCAGGGAATTCTCATCAAGAACCTGTTGCGGAACATTATCTGCATAGACAGCTTCGAGGTTGGAGATCAAAGGATTGGAGTTTCTACCCAATTCGTAAGCCATCTGACCTGCAATTTTCCAGGTTGAGGGAGCAGACGTAGGTAAGACAAAAGCCACGTCGCCTAGATCGCTGTGGGTCATAAAAAGTTTCGGGAAGAATTTCAAATCCAACAAAGAAGGTGTAGTCGAATTAACACCTGTTGTTGCGGGCAAATGGATGTTCGATTGATCAGAAATCGTGAGCCAGGGATCGGAGAAACCGGTCGTATCACAGGAGGTAGTCGTCAACATTCTTGCACTAACAGTCAGTCGATTCTCACCAAACCGTAACAGACCTGGTGGGATCTTCACTTGCAGCGTACTCAGTTGTTCCGTTTCCTTGGAAAAAGCAGTGCTGGAAATCACTTCATTATTTAGTTCGACAGAAAACGAAGAAAAGCCGTAATCAAGCAGTCCGGAGTGATAATAGATCAGATCGATATATGCATCTTTCGAAGTGACTTGTTCTTTTGATGCATTAAATAGATACTGTACGCTGTTGAGTCCAATTCCACTCAAGGTCTCGTTCTTATAGCCCAGACTTTGCAGAGTAAAGTCTTCGATCGCAGAGAGAGAATCGGAAAGCAGTTGTACATCCGCGACATAAGCGAGAGCGGGGTTTTCATAAATGAGGACACTTCCAGAACTTATCGCCTGCGCAGATTTGACCACCGCATCTAACGAATTCCCACTGATCAGTAGCACAACTTTACTGTCATTCCACGGGGAAATCGCCATCTCAATCACGCCATCGGATTCTGATTCGGCAGGCAGATTGACAAACTTCTTGTTTTCAACCGTAAGAGGGAAGTTGACATCGCTAAGCAAGTCAAGCTGCTCCGGCCGGCCAACAAAGATCAAATTGCTGCCAGCGCGAAGATCGTCTGTCAATTCATCTGCGGTGATCAGCCCAAAGTCAAATTGTTCGCCTACCAGAGATCCAAAACCAGACATGACATTCAATGCAGCTTGCAACTCCTTGATATCTGGATCGTTTGGCACCACGAGTAAGGCGCTATCAGGGACGAGGGCATTTCGCAAATGAAAGGGCGCCGGTAAACGGGAGAGATTCAACTCAGGAGCCGAAACTTCAAAAGGTAATTTGAAGGTGGATGTCGGTTTGATCGTGACAATGGCACGAATGTTATAAAGACAGCTGAATTGAGCATCAAGTGAGATGGTCAATTCATGACGGCCATCCTGGCGTACCGACGTCAATCCATTGGCAGGCAAAGTGAACTGCATGGTCTGGCTACTAAGATCTTTCAACGAAATGGTTGTTACAAGTTGACCATTAAAGGT
>WNGA01006767.1_pt1 | contig 16211 bp, 15 predicted proteins | sample 5400061 | NCBI WGS metagenome assembly WNGA01 (sample SAMN13153366, study PRJNA577476) | soil metagenome | isolation source: 100 cm soil or saprolite under grassland replicate 2 | place: USA:California | collected 2016-06-15 | reverse complement strand
CCACGGTGCGGGCTCGCCTGGCACTGGTAGCACCGTCGCGCGCTGCCCTTGCTCACCACGGTCAGGTGCCGCTCGCAGCCCTTCCCGCAGCGCAGGAAGCCCGAGTAGACGTACCGCGCCGGACGGCCGGCGTCCTGGCGCTCGTGGTAGGAGTAGCCCTCCTCGCGCTCCCCGCCGCCCGGGTCGACGGCTGTCCGGGTCTTGGCGATCCGGCGCCCGTCGTAGAAGCGGAGCAGGCGCTCACGCTGCTCCACGCTGATGATGGCCGGCCACCTGGCAGGGCCGACGATGTTGTCTTTGCCGCCATGCTGGCGCAGCCCGGCCACGCGCGGCGAGCAGAGGATCCTCCGCAGCACGCTCGAGCTGATCGGGTTGCCCTGCGGGCTGACGATCCCGCGGGCACGCCAGTCCCGCAGGACCGCACCGGCCGTCTCGCCGCGCTCGAGGATGCGGGATGCCGCCTCCCCGATCAGGGCGGCCTCGCGCCTGTTCAGCCGCATCCCGTCGGACCGGTAGCCGAACGCGCGCCTGTTCGATTTCGCCACTCCAGCCTCCGCCATCTGTGCGTACTTGAGCCGCAGCCGCTCGGCGCGGTGCTCGCTCTCGTAGCGAGCCATGATCCCGAGCTGGCGGAACATCAGCCGCCCGGCCGACGTGGCGAGGTCGTGCTCGCCGGCGAGCACCGTGGCGAACCTGGTCCCGTGCCGCTCCGTGACGTCGATCAGCCGCTCGTTCTCCGACGGCTGGCGAGTGAGCCTGTCGGGATGCCACGCGGCGATCCCCCGGACCCGTCCGGTCCCCACGTCGGCGAGCATCCGCTCGTAGGCCGGACGGCGCCTGCCCGAGTAGGCGCTCAGGTCGTTGTCCACGTAGACCTGGTAGACCGTGCCGCCCATGCGCCCGACCAACGCCTCCGCAGGAGGCTGCTGGCGTTCCACGCCGAGCGTCTCGAGCTGCCCGTCGGTGCGCCGCACCCTGGAGATTCGTGCATAGACCGCCCACGGCTCCTGCTCGCCGCTGTCCCGCCTCCCCATGCTCCCTCCCGGATCACTGTGGGATGAGTCTAGGGGGATAGCTTGACAACAGCTAGGGCGGTGACGGCACCCTTCCGCGCCCAGGCGAGGGCCAGGCTCCCGATGGTGGCCGCAAGGATGACGACCAGCCCGTACTCGATGGTCTGGCTGCCCACTTCCGACTTGATCGATTGAAGGCGGCGTTTGAGGGACATGACGAGTCCTCCTTGGCTCGTGGGGTTGGATCTGGATGAGGCTCGGGTCCGACACGGTCCGCTCCCTGACAGGCATCAGGGGGCGAGGGTGTGGAGGGCCCCGGCGAGGATGGGCAGGACGACAAGCAGCACGAACGCAGGCAAGAAGCAGAAGACCAGGGGGAACGCGAGGCGAACGGCCGCGCGGCCAGCCTCTGCCTCAGCGTGGAGGCGGGCGCGGGTGCGGAGTGCCTCTGCCCGCGCGGCGAGTGCTTCCGCCGGGGGCGTTCCCCAGCGCTCAGCGGCACCGAGCACGCTTGCCGCCGCCCGGAGCTCGTCCAGACCGGTCCGGTCGGCCGCGGCGCGGAGCGCGGCGCCGGGCGTACGGCCAAGCTCGAGATCGACGGTCACCACGGTGAGCTCAGCACGGAGCGCCTCCGGGCTCCGCTCGGCGACCCGCTGGAGGGCAAGGTAGGGGTTCAGACCGGCAAGCAGGCAGGCGCCGAGCAGATCGATCACGGCCGGGGCCGCATCGGCCAGCTCAGCCCGCCCCCGGCCCGCACCGCGGCGCCGTGCCACTCGGACGGCGAGCAGCACGCCGCCCGCGGCAAGCGACGCGGCGAAGGCGAGCGAAGGCCCGGCGACGAAGGCCAGCACCGCCCCGCCGACCAGCACCGCCCCGCCGGCGGGAACAGTCCGCCGCGAGCGCAGTGACCTGGGCCGCGCCCTGCGCGCCCTTCCCGGCCGCCACGACCGGGGGGCCGAGGCGCTGCTCCCCGCGACGATCCGGCTCGCCCACCAGGCGCCCACCACCTCGAAGAAGGTGGCCGCCGCCAGCGTCGCCCAGCCGGCGGGGCTTCGGACCAGGAAGGCGGTGTCCGCCGGAGCGGCGAAGGCGAGAACCACCAGGAAGCCTGGGGCCATGCCGGCGACCACCCGAGCCGACAGCCGCGCCTCCGCGGTCGCCGCAAGCCGTGCCTGCCGGCCGCGGACGCGGTCCGCGGCCGCGGCTGTCACACCGGCGAGCACCCGGCCAGCCGGCGCTCCCGTCACCTCAGCCAAATCGAGCGCCTCGCCGGCCAGCACCAACTCGGTGAGCTGGCACTGCTGGCCGGCGTCCGCCAGCGCCCGGCCGGCACCCGAGCCCAGCTCGGCGGACCGGACCGCCATGGTGAGCGGCGCCGCCAGCGAGATCGGGGCGGCCTCCGCGGCGGCCTGGAGCGCACGCCTCGGGGAGACACCCGCTGCGATGGTGGCTCGCAGCACGTCGAGCACCTCTGGGACGGCCGCCTCGAGCTCACGCTGGCGCCGGTCGACCCGGCCGGGGACGCGCCTTGCCGCTCCAGCCAGCGCTTCAGGGAGGATCGAGCGTCCTGATGGCTGGGACGCACCGACGCCAGCCCGCCCTGGCGGGTACAGGCGACGGCGGCGACCCCGCGGCGCCATGACCGCGAAGACCGGCGGGAGCGCACGGCGGAGGAGCGCCAGCGTCCGGGCGACGGAAGCGGACATCGTCAGCGTCCCCTCACGGGCAGGATCCGGCCGGGGTGGCCGTCGTCCGAAGGCTCGAACAGGTCGAGCGTCGGGGTACCGAGCCGCTCGGCCCACCGTGGGACGTGGCCGGTGGCCAACAGGCCAGGCTCGCGACCAGCGGAGCGGATCAGGTGGGCGCTGACCCGCCCGCCGTCGCCGGGAGCCAGCTCGGCGAGGGCCGTGACCCGCCGCCCGGAAGGGCTGCGCTCGAGATGCACCACCGCCTCGATCCCGCCGGCGATCAAGCGGCGCACCACCTCGAGGACGGCACCCCTTGCCGCCAGAGCCATCGCCTCGAGCCGGGCAGGCACCTCATCCGGACCACCGGCATGCAACGTCGTGAGCAGCCCTCGATGGCCGGTATTGGCCGCCTGCAACAGGTCCAGCGCCTCTGGACCGCGGACCTCGCCCACAACGATTCGATCAGGGCGCATGCGCAGGGCGTTGCGAACCAGCTCGCGCAGCGGCACCTCGCCACGTCCCTCCACGTTGGGCGGCCGAGCTTCGAGCCGGACCACATGCGGTCCGGGCAGGCGCAGCTCCGCCGCATCCTCGACCGTGACGACCCGCTCGCTCGACGGGATGGCGGAGCCGAGGACGTTGAGCAAGGTGGTCTTGCCGCTTCCAGTCGAGCCCGAGACCAGCGTCGCAACGCCGGCGGTCACCATCCGCTCCAGCAGGCGACCGGTGGTCGCGTCGAGCGTGCCCCGCTCAACCAGGTCGACCAGCTCGAGCCGGCGTCGAGAGAAAGTCCTGATAGTCACGATCGGCCCATCGGGAGCCAACGGCGGGAGCACCGCATGGAAACGCTCACCACCCTCCAGGCGCGCGTCGACCCAGGGTCGTGCCTCGTCGATGCGCAGGCCCAGCGGAGCCACGACGCGCTGGACAAGGGCGGTGAGAGCTCTCGCGGACGCGAACCGCAGCGGTACCCGCTCGAGACGGCCGTCGCGCTCGACCCAGATCCCCGCAGGGCCGTTCACCAGCACGTCGGTGACCGCCGGATCGGCCAGCAGCGGGGCGAGCGGCCCGAGCCCCGCGCGCTCGTCGGCCACACCGCGGACCGGGACGAGCGCCGTCCCCGCGCTCATCCCACCATCTCCCGCGGGAACGGCACGACCCGGTTCGCCAGCGTGACGATCGCCTGGACCGCGGGGAGGTCCGGTCGATCCAGCAGCAACATCCCGTCCTCCGCCGCGGCCGACAGCTCGGCCGTCGCCGACGGGATCAGCCCCCACAGCCGCTCCTCGAGCACTGACCGCACCTCGCGTGCGGCCAGCGGGGCACGAGCACGCACGCCCGTCACCACGGCACCAGCCGCCTGCCGGTCATGACCGGCCGCCTCCCAGGCATCCATCACCGACTGGAGCGCGCGGATGCCGGCCGTCTCGGAGCGACCCACCGCGAGCAGCACGTCCGCTTGCGCGAGCACCGCCTCCACGTCGGGTCCGTTCCTTGGAGGCAGGTCCACGACGAGCAACCGATAGGCCAACCGCCCGGCATCGAGGACCGCGTCGACCACCCAAGGATCTGGTGCCGGATCGGGAGCTCCGTCGGGCAGGCCGGAGAGCGGCAGCACCGACAGCCCGGGCCAAGGCTCGATGAGCGCCTGGAACAGCGAGAGCCCGTCCATCTCGGTCGCGGTCGGCCCCAGAGATGACCACGTGCAGACCCCTGGAGGGAGGTCGAGGCGGAAGGCAAGCCCGCCCGACAGGTCGGCCAGGAGCACTGGTCGGGGCCCCCAGCGGGACCAGGCCGCCGCCAGGTGAGCCGCGAGCGTGGTGGTCCCAGCGCCGCCCTGGACACCGCGGACCGCGACGAGCAGCGTCGGCACCTCGCTGACCGGCCTCGGTCGAGCGACCGCCGCCACCCGCGCGAGCTCGGCCGGGAGGTCCGCTGCCCCATCCGGCCAGGCGAGCAGGCCACGAGCGCCCACGGTGAGCGCGGAGCGGAGGTCGGCGGCACGAGTGTCGTCCCCAATGGCCACGACTGGCACACGACAGCCTGCCGGCAGATCGCCGAGCAGGCCGCACCCGATCAGGGCCACCACCGGGCCGCTCGCGAGCGCGGCAACGAGCCCGCTGGGGCCGGGCTCCGCGACTGCCGCCCGCCAGCCGACGATGCTCTCGACCGCATGGCGCAGCGAGTCCGCCGTTGCCGCGTCCTCGTGCGCGATCGCGACCAATGGGGGGACGTCACGGACCATGTTCAGTGCCACGAGCTTCCTCCTTGAAGTATCAGATATGCGGGCATGCCAGGAAGGACGGCAGGAAACCGCGAGTGTTGGAACCGGCGCGAACTGTCGCGAGCCAGCCACGCAAGGATGTATCCCAGCGCAAGACGAAGGAAGACCGCCAAGCAAGAATGTGGACAACGGAATGCCGGAAACGGAGGGCCTGTAGTGCCGAAATAGGCGACATCGACCGGTTTCCGGACGGCTCCAGCTCATCAGAGCTGGGGAGATGCATGCCCAGCTGCTGTGGATTAAGGGTTTCGATGGTCCGCCGATCGCATAAACTCTCGCTTGACGTCCCGAGCAATGGCTCAACCGAGCGAGGGAGCGGTCCGCGTGTCGGACTCGCTGACAGCGGGACGACAACCGAAGAGCTGTAACCTAGCGTCGCGCCCTGCGGTCTAAAGCAGCGATCAGAAGTATCTGACGTTTGCCCATGGGCCTCGGATCTGACACCGACGTCGGTGTCAGATCGCCCAGCTCGTGGGAGCCGTGTCATCCAAGAGGTGTCAGCCAGCAATGAGTGTTGCTTTCGTCTTTCCGGGTCAGGGGAGCCAGGCCCCGCGTATGGGCCTGGACTGGGCCAGCACCCCCGAGGCCACCAACGACCTGTACGGATGGGCCAGCGCATGCCTTGGCTGGGACCTGACCGCCACGCTCGAGAGCGCCTCCCCCGACGAGCTGCGCCAGACCTACATCGCCCAGCCGGCCATCTACTGCGTCTCGGTCGCCGCCCTGCAGTCGCTGCAACGCGCCGGGGTGCGTCCAGCATTCGTGGCCGGCCACTCACTGGGCGAGCTGTCAGCCCTGGTCGCCGCCGGCGCACTGTCGTTCGAGGCCGGCCTGACCCTGGTCGCCCGCCGCGCCGAGGCGATGCAGCGCGCCGCCGACGCCAACCCCGGATCGATGACCTCGGTGCTGGGGCTGTCGGTGGAGGGTGTGGAGATGGCCATGGCCGCCGCGCGTGGCCGGGACGTGCTGGCGATCGCCAACGACAACGCTCCTGGCAACGTGGTGGTCTCCGGGGCATGGCCGGCGCTGGAGCGGCTGCCCGCCGCCGCCAAGGAGCTTGGCGCCAGGCGGACGCTGCCGCTGAACGTGGGTGGCGCGTTCCACTCGCCGCTGATGGAGCCCGCGGCGCAGACGTTCCGTTCGTTCCTGGCGGCCGCACCGCTGCGTGATCCGCTGATCCCGATGGTCTCCAACGCCACCGCGGAGCCCACCGCCAGTGCCGAGGAGCTGCGGGAGCTGCTCGCGCGCCAGCTCACCGGGCCGGTACGCTGGACGGAGTCGGTGCGCCGCATGGCCGAGCTTGGCGTGCACACCTTCATCGAGGTGGGGCCGGGCACGGTGCTGTCTGGCCTGATCAAGCGGACGGTCGAGGGCGTCCGCGTGCTGTCGGCCGGTGATGCCAAGGGCGTCGCGACGGTGACCGAGGCTCTGCGCGAACGCTCCGAGCAGTCCGCGGGGAATGGCGGCGACCAGGGCGAGGTCGTCATGCTCCCCGAGCGCTTCGCGGTTTCCCCGAGCCACGGCCGCTTCTACCCGGCGGATCTGTCGCGCCACACCGACGAGGGGCCGTATGTGGAGCAGGGCGACCTACTGGGGGAGATCCGCAACGGGGCGGCCAGCGTCCCGGTGCGCAGCGCCTTCCGCGGTCAGGTGGTGGCGCATCTCGCCTGGGAGGGCGAGCTGGTCACGCCGGGCCAGATCCTGCTCAGCCTCCGACCCTTCTAGTTCAGCCTGCGAGCCTTCACGTGATCAACGAGTTTCGGCCAACCCGGTCAGCAGGAATCGTGGATGTCACAGCCTTCGGGAGGGTTCCGAGGTTCGTGGCGATCCGAGGCGGCGGCCCTGGATCCAGGGCCGCCCCGGATGAAAGGTGGCCTGGATGAAGAGAGAGGAGCTGTAGTGCCCGCCGAGATCGTGGGGCTCGGGACAGCAGTCCCACCGTACGTCCTCACCAACGCGGACCTCGAGCAGCTGGTCGACACCAACGACCAATGGATCACCGAGCGCACGGGGATCAAGGAGCGGCGCATCGCCGGGCGGGACGACTCGACGGGTTCGCTGGGCAGGCAGGCGGCCGAGCGGGCGCTCGCCGTGGCGGGTGTCAGCCCAGCCGACGTCGACCTGCTGATCGTGGTGACCGCCTCACCCGATCATCCCCTGCCCTCTGCCTCCTGCATCCTGCAGCTCGAGCTCGGCATGAACCGCTGCGCGGCCATGGATGTGATCGCGGGCTGCGCCGGCTTCGTCTACGGGCTGGCCACCGCCGCGCAGTTCGTGGATTCCGGTGCGGTCGAGACCGCCCTGGTCGTGGGAGCGGAGACCCTCTCCCGCATCACCGACTACACCGACCGGTCGACCTGCATCCTGTTCGGCGATGGCGCCGGCGCGGCGGTGCTGCGCCGCGGCGAGCGCGGCGTCCGCGCGTTCTCGCTGGGCTCGGACGGCACCCGCTCGCGGCTGCTGTACACGCCCGCGGGCGGCGCGCGCTTCCCCGCCACCCGCAACACGGTGGCAGAGCGGCGACACTACATCGTCATGGAGGGTCGCGAGGTCTTCAAGGGAGCCGTGACCGCGATGGCCGCCTCCAGCCTCGAGGCGATCAGGCGCTCCGGCCTTGTACCCGAGGATATCGACCTGGTCATTCCACACCAAGCCAACCAGCGCATCATCGAGGCCACAGCGCGCCGGCTCAAGGTGCCGATGAGCAACGTGGTGATGAACCTCGCCCGTTACGGCAACACCTCGGCAGCCTCGATCCCCATCGCCATCTCCGAGGCGTGGGAGCAGGGCCAGATCCAGCCAGGTCAGCAACTGCTGCTGACCGCCTTCGGAGCCGGCCTCGCCTGGGGCTCGCTGGTGCTCGACTGGACCCTGGAGCCGCCGGCGGAGCCGAGCCCGGAGGAGCCCACCCGCTCGGCCCTGCCGATCGTGCGCGGGCTGACCGACGGCTCGCTGTGGGACGGCATGGACATGCAACCGGCGGCCGGCCGCGACAGCAGGGCATTCGGCGAGATCGCGGGGGACACGAATTGAGCCAGCCGGGCACAGATCCCGTCGCGGGCCGCCTGGACACCGGGCGGCACGGGCTCGAGGGCCGCACGGCGCTGGTCACCGGCGCGTCTGGTGCGATCGGCCGGGCCTGCGCGGTCGCCCTCGCCGAGCAGGGCGCCAGAGTGGTGGTGGCCTACTCGAGCGACGAGCAGGGCGCGGTCGAGACCGCCGACCTGGTCAAGGCGGCCGGCACCGAGGCGGTGCTGGCCCGGGCCGATCTGACCGACCCGGGCGGACCGAAGGAGCTGGTCGCCGCCGCCGGGTCGAGCGGGGTGGACGTGCTGGTCAACAACGCCGGCATCACCCGCGACGGCCTGCTGCTGCGGATGCGGGATGAGGACTTCACGCAGGTGCTCGAGGTCAACCTGGTGGCCGCCTTCCGCTGTACCCGTGAGGTGTTACGGGGCATGGTGCGCCGGCGCTGGGGCCGGGTGGTCTCGATCTCCAGTGTGGTCGGCCTGGTCGGCAACCCTGGGCAGGCCAACTACGCGGCCGCGAAGGCTGGTCTGATCGGCTTCACCATGAGTGTGGCCCGTGAGGTCGCCAACCGCGGCATTACCGCCAATGTGGTCGCTCCGGGATACGTGCCGTCCAAGCTGACCGACGCCATGAGCGAGGAGGCCAGGCAGGCGACGGTGAATGCTATCCCGGTCGGCCGCATGGGTAGTCCTGAGGACGTGGCCGCCGCTGTGCGGTTCCTGGCCGGCGAGGAGGCCGGCTACATCACCGGCCAGGTCGTGGCGGTCGACGGCGGTATGACGATGGGAGCGTGACAGCCCGATCTGCCAACCAGTCACGACCCGGTCAGGCAGATCGGGACGAAGAGGATACCCGTAGGAGGCGTGGCAGGTAATCGGCGGCGGAGTCGGTAAAGTGCCTGCACCCAATGCCCAGCACGAAGGAGAACGGACAAGATGGCGCAATCGCGCGAGGAAGTCGTCGACACCATGCGGGAGGTCCTGGCCTCCGAGCTCGGCGTCGACTCTGACAAGATCACGGCCGACGCTCGCTTCAAGGAGGACCTGGACGCCGACTCGCTCGACCTGGTCGAGGTCGTCCTTGCCCTCGAGGAGAAGTTCGGCATCGAGATCCCAGATGACGAGATCGCCGGCGTCAAGACCGTCGGCGAGGCGGCCGACCTGGTGATCGCCAAGCAGGCGGCGGTGGGGTAAGAGCGTGCGTCGCGTTGTGGTCACCGGGCTCGGTGCCGTGACCCCAGTCGGGGTCGGGGTGGAGGCGTACTGGGACGCCATCACCGCCGGCCGCTCCGGCGTGGGCCCTCTCACGCTGATCGACCCGGAGCCGATAGCATCCAAGGTCGCAGGCGAGTGCCTGGACTTCGACCCGGCGGCCGCGCTCGGGGCGAAGCAGGCGCGCAGGCTGGACCGCTCCACCCAGTTCGCCCTGGGTGCGGCTCGCGAGGCCTGGCAGGACTCAGAGATCGACGGGAAGGTCGACAAGGACGAGACGGGAGTCGTGTTCGCGACCGGGATCGGTGGGATCAGCTCGCTGCTCGCCAGCGAGAAGGTTCTGCGCGCCAAAGGCCCCAACCGCGTCTCGGCGTTCACCGTCCCCCAGCTCATGCCCAACGCGGCGGCCGGTCAGGTTGCCATGTCCTTCGGGCTGCGAGGGCCGAACTTCTGCACGACCACGGCATGCGCCGCCTCCAACCACGCCATCGGCCTCGCCTTCCAGGCGATCCGTCACGGCGAGGCCGAGGCGATGGTGGCTGGTGGCAGCGAGTCGGCGTTCGTTGACATCGCCTTGGTCGCCTTCGCGCAGATGATGGCCCTGTCCTCCAAGTTCAACGACCGCCCACAGGAGGCCTCGCGGCCATTCGATTCCCTGCGGGACGGCTTCGTCATGGGTGAGGGCGCCGGCGCACTGATCCTGGAGGAGCGGACGCACGCCCTGCGGCGGGGAGCCTACGTCTACGCAGAGCTGATCGGCTTCGGCCAGTCGGCCGACGCCTTCCACATCACCGCGCCGTCGGAGGACGGCAGCGGCGCCGCCCTGGCCATGGGACGTGCACTTCGCTCCGCGGCGATCGACCCGACCGAGGTCGGCTATATCAACGCCCATGCCACCTCGACGCCGACCGGGGACATCTCCGAGATCCGGGCGATCAGGCTCGCGTTCGGGGAGCACGCCGACCGGCTGGCGGTCTCGGCAACCAAGTCGATGATCGGTCACCTGTTCGGCGCCGCCGGTGCGGTCGAGGGCATCGCCACGGTGCTCGCGATCCGTGACGGGATCCTGCCCCCCACCATCAACCTCACTGACCCGGATCCCGCCTGCGATCTGGACCTGGTGCCTGACCAGGCCCGCAAGGCCGACGTCGAGGTGGCGATGTCCAACGGCTTCGGTTTCGGTGGGCACAATGCGGTCGTGGTCTTCCGGCGGCACGACGAGTAGCCGAGGAAAGCCAGGCGAATAGGGCGACCGTCCCGCGGGAAACCTTGGCGCATGAAGGTCTACGCGGAGACGGCGTCCCGCAGGACTCGGCAACTGCTGGCCGACCTGTTGGTCGCGGCCTGGGTTGCTGCGTCGGTCCTGGCCGGGCTGACGGTCCGGCGGCTGGTCGACGAGCTCTCCCGGCCAGGCCGAGCGGTCGAGCAGGCAGGCGGCAGGGTGGCCAGCGGCATGGGCGGAGTGCAGGACCAGGTGAGCCGCGTCCCAGGGATCGGCGGGGCTCTGCGCGCGCCGTTCGAGCGGCTGGGAGAGGCCCGTCCCGCCGCCGTCGCCACCGGCTCGCTCGACGCTGATGCGCCCCGGCCGCCCCCCGGGCTGCGGGCCGTCAGCGCCGTTGCGAGCGTGAGAGGGCCGCCACCGTGATGCCGAGGACGAGCAGGGCGACCGCGGCGGTCGCCAGGGTAGGCAGCGGGGCGGGGAGCAGCCGCGACAGGAGCGGGTTGCTCGTCGGCGTCAGCGACGAGGCGGTGCCGCTCCCGTTTCGGCTCGACCTCGACCTCAGCGGCGTCGGGCCAAGAGAGCTGGACCGGCCCGCCGGGTCGCGTCCGAGCAGCTCGGCACCGCTTGGCACGCGGGTAGCGAAGCCGTAGGCGAACATCGACCGGACGTCGCCGTACATGTCGTCTGACCCGAGCGCGACCGCGATCAGCGTCCTGCCGCCGCGGCGCTCGGCAGCCACGATGGTCGAGCGGGCACTCTCCGTGAAGCCGGTCTTGAGACCGATCGCGCCGGGATCACGGCCCTTGCTGACCAGGTGGTTGTGGTTGGTGATGACCTGCACGCGCCCATCGGGCCAGCGGTAGCGGGTCCACGGGGTCGCCACGATCTTGGCCAGCTCGGGCCGTGCCAGCAGGACGCGACCGAGAATCGCGAGGTCGGCCGCGCTGGCGCGATGCCCGGACGCGTCCAGGCCGGAGGGGTCGCGCCAGGTGGAGTCGCTGCAGCCGAAGCTCTCGGCCTCCGCCTGCATGGCTGTCAGGAAACCGGCCCGCCCCCCACGCGGGTAGGCGCGCGCCAGCGTTTCCGCGGCATCGTTGGCGGAGACCAGCAGCAACGTGGTGAGGAGGTCGTGGCGGCGCACCCGCATGCCGGTCTGGTAGCCCAGGCGCGTGCCGTCGACCTCCTCGGCGGCCTGAGGCACGGTGAACACTTTGCCGGCCACATAGGTGTCGTCGGCGACCAGGGCGGTCAGGATCTTGGTGGTCGAGGCCACCGGCACGGGCCGGTGGGCGTCACGTTGCCAGATGACCGCACCGCTGGCGCCGTCGACCAGCGCGGCGGTCCGGGCCAGGACGTGCGGGGCCGACACGGCGGACGCTGGCGGGGCCACTGCGGACAAGATCAGCGAGATCAGGGCGACCAACGGCAGCATCAGCAGGGCCAGGCGGACCGGGCTGGCCAGGCGGGGAAGACGAGCTCGGGGGCGCACCGCGTAAGGCTCCATGATCCCAGTATGAAGGGCAACTGCCTCGAAAACGAGGAATGGTCTACAGTCCTTGATCAGGACCAGATTTCGCGCCCTGCGGGGACGCGAGAGGACCGCTGCGAGGAAAGCCGGAGTGGCGAGGGCGCCGGCCGTCCAGTCGGTGTGACGGACGACCGGCGTCGTCGCAGTCCTACCCGGCGACGGTGCCGACATCCGTCGCTCGGGGGGCTCGCCAGAGACGCCATCGCCAGCCCTTCGACCAGCGAACGTCTCCTGCTGCGCGGACCCCGTCGACCCGGCCCTTCGACCGGAGCACGGGGTCCAGCGGCGATGCCCCCAGGGTGACACAATCTCGCGGTCTCCGCCCACCCATTCCCGTTCTTGTCTCCCCCCGGCCCGACCGCATAGCCAAAACCTTCGCTCACCATTCATTCACTCGATTCACTCCCGGACGAACCACAAAAAGATTTGCCTCGGCGCGCAGACCTCGTAAACCGCAAACTAGACATGCTTCCTGTTTCCCATTGGGATCTTCTTCGTGAGAAGATCCGTTATGGACACATGGTTTTGCATTCTGACCCCTTTAGGCGGCACTCTCTCCTGCGCACCCTCGAGAGATCCCCCCGGCTCGGGGTGCGACGGGACCCGGCTCGTCTGCATCTGCTGCACCTGCATCAGCATCGCCCGCTGAGCGCGGCCGTCGTCGGGAGTCGGTTCATCCGGGGTGTGACGGCGCCACGGGTCCGGCCGGATCCGGGACCGGGCTGAAGCAGATGGCAGGACGGTGCGCACATGAGCCAGGTAGGTGGAAGGCATCTCGCGGGGCCGCCTCAGCGGCGCTCCCCCGGCCTCGCCGTCCTCGTGATCGCCTTGATCGTCGTCGGCCTCGCCGGGGCCGGCGCCGGCGGCTTCGTGCTGCTGAACCGGGTGACGAACGAGTCCACTTGCGCGTCGGGCCACGTCGCGCTGCGCGTGGTCGCCGATCCCGACCAGGCCGGGCTGCTCAGGCAGGTGGCCGGCGACTACGCCACCACCACCACCCCCGCGGTGGGCGAGCGCTGCGTCGACGTGAGCGTCCGCAGCCTCGACTCGCCCGATGCGATGGCGGCCCTGGCCACCGGCTGGACCGACCCGAACCTCGGACCACGCCCCGACGTCTGGGTGCCAGCGTCGTCGACCTGGGCGTCCGAGCTGGACCTGCAGCTCAACGCGGCCCGGCGACCGGGCCTCCTTTCCGAGGAGCGACCGAGTGTCGCAACGTCCCCGCTGGTCATCGCCATGCCCAAACCGATGGCCCAGGCACTTGGCTGGCCGCGGCAGAACCTCGGCTGGGGCGACCTGGTCGCCGCGCTCAAGAACCCGGAGGGCTGGCGCGTCTTCGGCCATCCCGAGTGGGGTCAGTTCAAGCTCGGCAAGACCGACCCGAAGCTCTCCGAGGCCGGCCTCGGCTCCCTCCTGAGCGCGGGGATCGCCATTGCGGGCCAGGGAAAGCCGCTCACCCCGGCGAGCCTGGCGAGCAAGGCACCAGAGCTCGGCACGATGATGCTGGAGGTGTCGCGTTCCCCCGGTGACGAGACCGACACCACCGGCACCCTGCTGGCCAACCTGCAACGCGCCGACCAGGGTGGCAAAGCCCTCAGCTACATCTCGGCCGTCCCGCTCGCCGAGAAAATGGTGTGGGACTACAACCAGGGCAAGCCCATCGACGACCCGTCGCTGGGCGGCGAGCGCCCGAAGCCGAAGGTGCCGCTGTTCGCGGTCTATCCCAAGGACGGCGCTCTGCAGTCGGACTACCCATGGATCGTGCTGCGCGCGCCCTGGGTCGACGACACCAAGCGCACCGCGGCGACCGACTTCCTCCTCTACCTCAAGAGCCCCTCCGTTCAGGCCAAGTTCCAGGCGGCCGGCTTCCGCAGCGCCCGCGGCCAGCCCGGCCCCAGCATCAACGAGGAGGTTGGCCTGCTCCCGAGCCAGCCGACGCGGATCCTTCCCCCGCCTCCGTCACTGCTGCTCGGCGCGACCCTGAAGGGCTGGGACCAGACCAAGCGGGTCGCCAACCTGCTCGCCGTGTACGACGTGTCGGGCTCGATGGCCGAGATCGTGCCGGGCACGGGCCTGAGCAAGATGGACCTGGCCAGGCGGGCCGCGCTCAGCGCGCTGCGCCTGTTCACGACCGAGAGCGATATCGGCGTCTGGGACTTCTCGAGCGGGTTGGACGGGCCACGCGACTACCGGCAGCGGGTGCCGATCGGTCCGATCAGCGGCAAGATGCCCGGCGGCAAGACCCGGCTGGACGTCCTGCGGGAGCGGCTCCTGACGCTCACGGCGACCAACGGCGACACCGGCCTGTACGACACCGCGCTCGCGGCCTACCAGTACGTCAAGCAGCACTACGTGCCCGACCGGCTCAACCTGGTGGTGCTGTTCACCGATGGGCGCAACGACGACCCGACCGGTGGGCTCACCCTGAGCCAGCTCCTGGAGCGGCTGCGGGAGGGCCAGAAGGACGACCACAAAGTGCGCATCCTCGCCTTCGCCTTCGGTGCCGGTGCCGACGCCGACGCGCTCAAGCAGATCAGCGCGGCGACCAACGGCGCGCTCTTCCTCTCGCCCAACCCGGCGGACATCGAGCGGGTCTTCGTCACCGCCCTCGCCAACTTCTGAGCCGACTTCCGGAATTGCCGACCCTCGCCGGTCTCCGGGGAGAAATGCCGAGCGGAATTTGCTCGCTCGGCTCGGCGCGGCAGTAACCGGCGAACGGCGGTCAGGAGGACCGTCCAGGGCACGGCGGCGGCGAGTCCAGGGGTCCACCAGCACCCGCACACCGGCGAGCCGGTCGGTCAGGCCAAGCCGCGGACGTTCCCTGATAGTCTCCTCGCGGAGGCGTCCGGGTCCTGGTGGGCCCCGCGGTCTTCAAAACCGTTGAGGCGGGCGTCCCCCGCCTGGCGGGTTCGATTCCCGTCCGCCTCCGCCACCTGGGGGTTTGCGGTTCTGTGGCGGCCGTCCGCGAGCGGTCAGGCGGCTGTGAGAGGTCCGTGTTCTAACAAAGTTCTCACAGCCGGACACGGCGCGCCCACCGGGTCAGCCTCCGATGACCTGGTCGAGGTGCGCGCCGGCCTTGGCGAGGCCCTCAGCCATCGGGTGTACGTAGACCCTGAGCGCGAGCGCTCCCCCATCCTTGTGGCCGAGCTGCGCCGCAATGTCGCTGGCGGGTACTCCCGCGGCGGCCAGGAAGCTCGCCGCGCTGTGCCGCAGCGTGTGGACGTGCACGGTCTTCGGCAGGCCCTGCCCATCGACGAACTCACGGAACATGCCGGACACGCTGTCGGGGCCGGTACGGGCTGCCATCGGCCTTACAAATGACGAGATCCTCGTCCTCGTGGTAGTCGGCGCCCAGCACGAGGCGCCGCTCGCCCTGCTCGGACCGGAGCCGTTTGAGCGCGGCCAGCGTGGTCTGGCCGAGCACGAACCGTCCGGTAGCCGGCCTCGGTCTTCGGTCCCTTTACTTGCATCCGCCGCTTGACGATCCGCCGCGACCAGCCGAGCCGAACTGTCGCTGCCGTGAGGTCGACGTCCTGCCAGCGCAGCGCGAGCAACTCCCCCAGCCGCGCGCCGGTCGCCACGCCGAGCGTGACCAGGACCCGCACGAGCGGCCGCCGCTCGGCCGCCTTCAGCAGCGCCGCCGCCTGCTCTCGGGACAGCGTCACCATCTGTGTTTTCGGGATGCTTGGCAGCTCGACGGGCTCTGTTGCGTCTGGTCGGGGCGAGGCGTGCTGACGTCCCGCCGTAGGCCTACGGTCAGCTCGCCAAGGCCAGCTCGTCGAACGCCACCGCCAACCGCCGGTGCACCGGCTCCTCCACCGCGAGTTCGTACCGTCCGCGTCGAACGTTTTGGACGAACGCATGCCCGGCGATCACGATTCTGGCGCTTCGGTCCTGCTTGAGCCCGTGCATCGGCCGCAGCCGTGCCTTCAGCCTGCCGTGGTCGCACTCGACCCGGTGATTGGCGTACCGATCGGTGCGATGCCACGCCGCCGGCAGCAGCCCGTCGAGCACCATCGGGTAGGTCGCTGCTTGGTCGGTCACCACTTCGACTGGCGTCACATTCGTCGTCCCAACGGCCCGCTCAAAGAAGCGCCGAGCGGCCGCCGCGTCCCGCCGCGGGAGACGAACACGTCGATCACCTGGCCGAACTGGTCGACCGCGCGGTAGACGTAGCGCCATCGGCCGGCGACCTTCACGTCGGTCTCGTCGACCCACCAACGGTCCCCGACCGC
>WNGA01011125.1_pt1 | contig 16213 bp, 16 predicted proteins | sample 5400061 | NCBI WGS metagenome assembly WNGA01 (sample SAMN13153366, study PRJNA577476) | soil metagenome | isolation source: 100 cm soil or saprolite under grassland replicate 2 | place: USA:California | collected 2016-06-15 | reverse complement strand
GCGAGCGGCGCGCTTTCGATGAAGAGAATATTCTCGGAGTTGAATTGGGCGCTACGCGAGAAGTTATAGGAGTCCGTGATCACGCTGTCGTCGATCAAGAGAACTTTGTTGTGCATGAAATCGTGGCGCCCGGTCGGTGTGTATGGCGTTGAGTTTTTTCCGACGAGGCCAGCGCGCGCGATGATGTCTTTGAGCGCGCCGATCTTCCAACGATTTTGCGGGACTTCCTGCCATTGCACGTAAACCTGCGCCATCTGTGTGCGATCGTAAATTCCGTCCACAGCGACGCGGCCTGCGCGCAACAAATTGCCAAGCTCGGCGATGAGAGTGCCCGAGTTGATCAACAGGCTGCAAATGCGGACGCGACGCTGCGCCGCGCGAACACGCTTCGCGATTTCGGAATCGATTTCCAAACCGCAACCGGGAGAAAACATGACGCGCGCCTCGGCCGATTGACCAGAAAAGGTCAGCGGCACCGGGACCGTTTGTATCTCGCCGGTGTTATCGAAGTTTTCTTTTTCCCAGATTTGTTCGAATTCCTCAGCGTAGTAATTGGCCAAGGCGGACGAATCGATCTCCAGAATATTGTTTTCCATCAAGGTAAAGGCGTCGTCTGTCATATTGGTCGAGCCAGTCCAGATCGATTGTCGATCGCGCAGGATAAATTTGCTGTGCATCAGTTTCATCCCGGCGATGCGACGCCAGGGATAACCTAACGACTGGACAAATGCGCCGGTGCCGGCGGGAGCGGGGTCCTGACCGGCGGCAACATTTGGCTGTGATGGTTTGTCTCCGTCATAGCAAAAACGAATTTGGACGCCGGCGTCTGCGCGTTCGCGCAAAGCCGACGCTAACTGGGTGCGGAGCGGGTCACTGAACCGCATGTCGTAAACGGCCAGATCGAGAGTTTGCTTTGCGGCGCGCATGAATGTGATGAGCCGCGTCATGACGGCATCGGCGGATTGTTGGCCTTGAGCGAGAAAGAAAACCGAAAGATTATTCATGCCGGGCCGGCCATCGCCTGATCGACGGCACAACGCAAATTCGGCCGCCTGGACGTTGAAATGATAGTCGACGCGCTGAGGTGGCATTCGGGCGGTCGAAATGCATCATAAGCCGCTTAGATGATCGTTTGGAAGTAGAAGCGAGCGGTTTCGGTTGTCTCTCTCATCCGCTACCAGTAGCTTCGCGCACATGCCGGGACGGCGCTGTTGTTGCTTGGTCAATTTCTGGGCACTGGCCGGCGCACTCTTTTTTCTCGCCTTCGGGGCTGCGGCTTGTCATAAGAGCGATAGCTCCGCGAAGCGGCTGTCAACTGCTGGTCCATTGCAGCCGTGCAAGCTGCCGGGCATCAAAGAAGAGCTCTTATGCGGGAAGCTAACGGTTTTTGAGAATCGTGAGACCCGGTCCGGGCGGACAATTGATTTGAACGTGGTGGTCCTGCCAGCGTTCGATTCTAAGAACAAAGCCGAGCCGTTATTCGACCTTGCCGGCGGGCCGGGCGTGGCTTCGACCAGTAGGGCAGAGTTCTATGCCACAGAAGGCAAGGAATACCGACGCAAGCACGACATCGTGCTGGTCGATCAAAGGGGAACAGGGCAATCGAATCCGCTGACGGCGGAGCCAAAAAAGAAAACGCCCCAGGATTACCTGACCGAGATGTATCCAGTGGATTACGTGAAGAACCTGCGGCGAACGCTGGAGCAGCACGCTGATCTCACGCAATACACGACTTCGATCGCGATGGATGACCTCGATGAGGTGCGAAGCTGGCTCGGCTATGAGCGCATCAATCTTGTCGGATTGTCTTACGGATCGCGCGCCGTGCTTGTTTACATGCGTCAACATCCGGAACGGGTTCGCTGCGCAATCATCATGGGCGTGGCGCCTACTTATTTGAAGATGCCTCTTTACCACTCCCAGGCGGCGGCGCGTGCGATGGAATTGTTGCTGCAGGAATGCGAGAGGGATTCGACCTGTCGCCAAGCGTTCCCGCAAATCCGCCTGGATTGGCAGAACGTGCTGGCGCAACTAGGACGCGAACCAGCGCGCGTCCCGTACTCATCGACCGACAAAGGCGCACCGGTTACGGTGGAGATTCAACGCGACATTTTTGCGGAGAAAGTGCGGACATGGATGTATGGCCAGGACAAGGCGCGCCGGATTCCATTTATCGTTCATCAAGCCGCCCAGGGCGACTTCGCGCCCTTCCTCCATGAAGCGATTTCGCAGTCTATCTCGGACTCCATCGCAGACGGAATGCTCCCGTCTCGTCGAATATTCCGGTGTTGATATTTTCCGGCATCATGGATCCGGTCACGCCGCCACAACGAGGCGGGGAGGTTGCTAAGTATTTGCCAAACAGCCGTCACATTATCATTCCCCAAGCTGGCCATGGCGCGGACGGACTGAGCGATCAAGGTTGCGTCGATCGCATCATCATCGAGTTCATGGACAACGGAAACGCCAGGGATCTCGACACGAGCTGCGTCGAGCGAATGGCGGCGCCGCCCTTCACCACTAGCGCCGAATCGGTTAGATTGAAGAGCAAATAAGCATGGAAACGAACGACCTACCCAAGCTAGACACTGTCATCTTTGGCGAAATTCAAGTGCTCCTCGCTGAAAAACGAACTGCGCTGGCTTCCCTGCGCACCGGTATCGCCGTCTTCGCTTTGCCTCTGTCCGTCCTGAGCGTGCTCATCGCGACCTCACGCTATTACAATGTTGGGACCGTGATGCCTCTGCTGGTGCCGCTGCTGCTCCTGAACCTTGGTTTGGTCGTGCTCGGCTCGTGGCTGATCTACCGTTCGATCCACCGTATTCACCACTTCGAGCTCCGCATCCGAGAGCTCAGCGAGAAATATCGGTCAATCGCGCAGTTTATAGAGTAGCGCCAACGAATCTGCTGTACCAGACCCTCCCGCGTAAGATTCTGAAGATGACGCTAATCCGTCATAAGCGGCTTACGGTGCAGCGAGAATCGGCAGCGAAGTACTATTTCTTACTGCGATAACGCGCTGATTTTTCGCGAACTGCTGCGCGTCGATCGGAATTCCGCTTCGCCGGATGCGCAAATTTTGTTTTCACGACTGATCACCCCTTCGATCGCGGATTGATCGCACGCGCCTTCGTCACCTCAAAATAATCGAGCACTTCTTCGCATCGATCGAACTTGTCTTCGAGGTTCTTCGCTGTCGTCGGTTGTATCTCGGCTGCTTCCCCATCGCTCGACCGCTACCCTCGCGGCGTAACCGGCCATGTCGCCGTTCCCCACGGTTCCATTCAGCCTGCGATCTTTTCATACGTCTCGATCTCGAATTTCAATTCTTTGGCGCGCCCGGCGGTCGCGCCCTACCACTCTCGCTCTTCCGTGGATCGAACTCGAATTGCACGGAAAGTTGGTAGCGCATTTACAACTGCAAAGCGAACATTCGCGCGCCTAGTCCTCCCCGCGTAAGATTTTGAAGATGAAACAAAAAAATCCGCCTATTGAAATTTGTCCCGGCATCACCCGTCGTACGGTCGCAAACGGCAAGACCATGTATCAGATGATCGCCACGCTCGCGGCCGAGAGTCGCATGCCGGAGCACCAACACGCGCAGGAGCAAATCGTCCACATTCTCGAAGGTCAGATGCGACTCATCGTTGAAGGCGTGCCGCATGAGCTTTCCACCGGCGATTCCTTCTATCTTGCCAGCAATGTTCCGCATGGTGTGGAGACCGTATTGCCGACACGCGTGCTCGATACTTTCAGTCCGCCACGCGACGATTACCTCGCGATCGACGAAAAAGTTCGCCACGGCGCGTTGTAGAAGCTCGGTTGGGACGACAGGCGTTCAAACCCGCTGCCGCACCGAAGTGAAGATTCTCTCCCAGCGATATTACTTCCTCACATCAATAAAGATTTGCCAACGCTTCACGCTCTCCAGTTTCAGAATACCGTGCTCGAACCAGGGATCGTTCTTCAATTTCTCTCTCACCTCATTTTCATCTTCAGCATTGAAGATTAAAAGAGAGCCGCCTTCATCAACCAAAGGGCCACCCATCAAAATGGAACCTTCAGCAACAAGTCGATCAATAAACGCCGCGTGCTCATCCCAAAAGCGCTGCTCGCGTGTGCCCTTCGATAAATCACGATTTGGACCGGCCGAAGAAATTACTACGAATGTCTTTTTCATTATCGGCGAACTTCAAACGTCCGCGCGTTGCGTCAACCTTTCGGCTCATCTGCAATCCGTAGCACAAGCTTTCCGCGCGTGTGGTGCGTTGCGGCCTGTTGTTGCGCCGCGATCGCTTCACTCAGCGGGAGAACTTGCGTCACGACCGGCTTGATCTTTCCCGCGTCGATCAGGTGCGCGATCTCGGCGAGGTCTTCGGCATCCGGGTGAACGGAGATGGCCGCTCCACGAATCCCATGTTTCTCCCTTTGTGTAATCGATCGCCAGATCTACACCGAGCTGCTTCAGGAGATCCTGATTTGCAGTCGAGGCGGTCGCGATGACGCGGGCACCGCGCGCTTTGGCGATCTGCACTGCGAAGCTACCGACACCGCCTGAGCCCCCGTGGATGAGAATTGTTTGTCCTGGATGCAGCTGCGCTATGTCGACTAGCGCTTGCCACGCGGTCAACGCGCCCATGGGTACCGCCGCTGCTTCCACAAAGTTGAGAGACTTTGGCTTCGCTGCTACTTCCCACTCCTTGACGGTGACGTAATCGGCCCAGCCGCCGCCGAAAGTTGGGTAGCCGTAAACTGCATCGCCCACTTTCAGTTTCGCCACGTTTGCTCCAGTTTTCTCTACGACGCCGGCAATCTCGAAACCCGGGATCAGTGGCAAATGCGTGCCGAATTCCCGCGCGTATTTGCCGCTGAGCGTGAGCGGGTCGGCTGGATTGACACCGCTCGCGATCACGCGCACCAGTGCTTCATCTTCTTTCGGTTCCGGTCGCGGCACATCTTCAAATTTCAGGACTTCGGGTGCGCCGTATTCGTGCGCGATGACCGCTTTCATCATCGGCTTTTCGGCGGCGCGTGCGGCGTGAGAGGAGAGAAGTGCGAAAATCGTTAGACTTAAAATCGCAAGCACGCGGTGAGACATCAGGCTCAGCTTAGCGTACCCGAAAATGTTATCTACGCCGGGAAGCTTCGGCATCAATTAAGCGGTTACGACTTCCATCTCGCGAATTTGACGAGGGGCCAGAACTTCAAGATGTTCGCGGCAAGCTGCCGCGAACAACAGGCTGGCAGCCTGTGCTCCCCATTTCCTGCGCAAGTCCGGCGCGAAACAAGATCGACAACGCCAAGTCGTTCCGCCTAAAATGTCTTCTCTATGCCAACCCTGCACACATTCGCTGGAACAATATATCTCATGCAGATTCTCGCCTCTGCGTTTCTTGCGATCCTTTTCCTTCAGTCGGGCATTGATAAAGTTGTGGATCGGCGTGGTAACCTGGAATGGTTGAAAGGACACTTCGCCAAGAGTCCGCTGGCGGGAATTGTGCCTGCGATGGTGACTGCGATCACCATCCTCGAGATTGCAGCCGGAGTTCTGAGTGCGATTGGATGCGTCGTGATAATTTTTTCGGGGGGGTCGACGATTGCATTTTATGGCGCAGTGATTTCCGCCGTCGCGATCCTCGCGCTTTTCTTAGGACAACGGATGGCCAAAGACTACGCCGGAGCGGCAGTGCTCGTTCCATATTTTCTGCTGGCGCTCAGCGCGATTTATCTGCTCGCGCCCCGGTAACCGTTATTTCCTGGCGATCTTGGGCGGGAAAAGCCAGAGCAGCCTGCCTTTTCGCGACGGAAGATCGAGATCGACCAGCGCCACTCCGCCCTTCGAAAGTTTAAGCGATGCGCCAGTCAAGGCAGCTATCGTTCTGGTGAAATCAGGTTCGTGACCAACGATCATCAAACTTTCCACGGAGTGTTTGTTAATTATTTGCTCCAGCTCCGCATCCCCAAATCCAGGCGCAAGACGCTGTTCTTCGCGACACTTCACATCAAGATGTTCCGCCGCGATTTCCGCCGTCTGCGCTGCGCGCGGCAACGGACTGGTCAAAATTAAGTCCGGTTTCACTTTAAGCCGCCCAAGAAACGCGGCGACCTCGCGCATTTCTTTCTTGCCGCCTTTAGTCAGAGGACGCTCGTCGTCCGATTTTTTCCAGTCTGGCCACTGGGCTTCGCCATGTCTGAGAAAATAAAGTTCCATAATAGTTTTATCCGCCTTTCTAAAGGATCTGCCATTTTAGCCGCCGTGTGCGCGAATCGATTTGCCACAGGCGCGTTCCACCCAGGAATGCATTCCGATTATGCCCGCGCTCGACGCCCTCCGGAAGTGCATCCAATTTCTTGGCATTGCCACCGCCCAGCACGATGTAATCGGCGATGAGCGATTTCCTTAACTGCACGAGCGCGTGCTCGACGTCGCGCCGCCAGGTCTTTTCGCCAAGCCGCGCCAGGCCTGGTTTGCCAAGATAGTCTTCAATGATGCTGCCGTTGCGATAAGGCAGGTCTCCCAATTCGAGTGGGAGGACGTAATGATCCCACACAAGGGCCGAGCCAAGTCCCGTGCCGAGCCCGAGGAAAAGCATCCGGCGACCATGATAACTGCCAAGCGCCTGCATGGCCGCGTCGTTAATAATGCGGACTGGTTTGCCAAGCGCCTTTTCGAAATTAAAACCGACCCATCCCTTGCCCAGATGTTTCGGCTCACCCAGAATCCGCCCGTCGCGCACGGGCGCTGGAAATCCCATCGAGATCGCATCGAATTTCCAGTCGCTGACTAATGGTTTCACCTCCGCGACCATCTGGCGCGGCGTCAGCCTGAATCCGGATGTAAATTTTAGTTTTTTCGCGCGCGAAATCATTAGCTTCACGTTTGAGCCGCCGATGTCGATCACGAGAATTTTTCTCTTCACGAGGATTGCTTCGGCGTTGTAGCCGGGACCGGTGATTCCGGCTGGCGCTCGGCAGCCGCAACGGATTTCGCATCGGCGTCCGTGATCGGAATCAATTTGTCGGCGCGCAATTTCTTCTTCGAGCCGCTCATTTTTTTCGTCCGCTCGCGGGAGACTTCGCGGAAATGCCATTGCGCCTGAGCACGCGGCTCCTTGCCCACTGGCTTCAGGCGACGGTAGCTTCCGTCTGGCTGAAGCTCGCGCGCTTTGACGCGATCGTTCAAAAGATTCGGAAGCACTTCGTTGACGATCTCATCGCGCAGAATTGCGTTTTCGAGCGGAAACGCTACCTCGACTCGCCGGAAAAAATTACGCGGCATCCAGTCGGCGCTTGAAAGAAACACCTCTCGCTGGCCGGCATTCTCAAAACAATAAATCCGGCTGTGCTCGAGAAAACGGCCCACAATGCTGAAGACGCGGATATTTTCGCTCAAGCCGGGGATTTTTGGCCGCAAGCAACAAATGCCCCGAACGATCAAATCAATGGTCACATTGGCGCAGGAAGCCTCGTAAAGTTTCTCGATCGTCTCCTGATCGACGAGATGATTGAGTTTTGCGATGATGCGGGCCGGCTTGCCCACCAGCGCGTGATCGCGCTCGCGCTCGATCTTGCCGATCAATCGTTTGTGAAGATCGAAAGGAGCGACGAGCAATTTTTTCAGGCCGGGATAACCGGCCAGACCGGTAAGTGTGTTGAAAACCACCGACACTTCTTCGGTTAACTGCGGTTCGCAGGTGAACAGGCTAAAGTCAGTGTAAATGCGAGCCGTGCGCGGATGATAATTGCCGGTGCCCAAATGAACGTAATGACGAAGGCGATCGGCGTCGCGTCTCACAATGAGGAGCGCTTTGCAATGCGTTTTTAAGCCGACTACGCCGTAAACGACATGCGCGCCGGCTTCCTCGAGCTGGCGCGCCCATTGAATGTTGGCAGCTTCGTCAAACCTGGCGCGCAACTCGACCAAAGCAGTGACCTGCTTCCCTGCTGCCGCTGCGTTCATCAGAGCCTGGACAATCGGAGAATCGCCGCTGGTACGATAAAGAGTGATCTTGATCGCGAGCACCTGCGGATCCTGCGCAGCCTCTTCGATCAGCTCGACAACTGGATCGAAACTTTCGTAGGGATGATGGAGCAACACGTCCTGGCGGCGCATCACTTCAAAAATGTTCACATGCGGCGGGAGCGCCGGATCACGTGCGGGTTGAAATGGCCGGTCTCGCAGATTTGCGAAAGCATCGTTCGTCACGAGCGGCGTGAGATGCGTCATTGAAAGCGGACCATCGAGCTTGTACACGTCCGCTTCCGTTAGATTGAAGAACTTGAGCAGCAAATCGCGGAAATCCTTGGGACAATCGGCCTCAATTTCCAACCGCACAGCGTTGCCGCGACTGGAACGCCGTAGCTCTTGTTCGATTGTGCGCAAGAGATTTTCCGCTTCCTCCTCGTCGATGTAGAGATCGCTGTTTCGCGTAACGCGGAACGCGTGGACGCCATCCAGGATAAGACCGGGAAATAGCTCGCCAATATGCTGCTTAATGAGGGAAGCCAGGTAAATGTACACCCATGGCTCGTCATCTCCTCCCTTGCTGCGCGGCATCGCGATCAGGCGTGGAAGCACGCGCGGCACCTGCACAATTGCATGAAGCTGTTCCCCGCCCCGTTGCGTTTTGGCGCGGATAAGCAAGTTGTGGCTTTTGTTCAAGAGCTGCGGGAACGGATGACTGGCATCGACGGCCAGCGGCGTTAGCATCGGAAAGACTTCTTGCTGAAAATACTTTTGGGCCCAGGCCGCGCGTCTTGCGCTCAGTTCGGTCATCTTGGGAATGCGGATGCCATTTTTCGCGAGCAACGGAAGCAGTTCTTCGTTCCAGAGTGAGTACTGCGCTGCCACTAGTTCGCGCACCATGCGCTGGATGTTGTTGAATGTCTCAGTGGGGCTCAAACCATCTGGCCCCACGTCGCTTGTCTCACTTTCGATCTGCTGTTTGATGCCAGCGACGCGGATCTCAAAAAACTCATCGAGGTTAGAACTGAAAATTGAAAGGAATTTGACGCGTTCGATGAGCGGCTGGGTCGGATCCTGTGCTTCCTCCAGAACGCGACGATTGAACTCGAGCCAGCTCAACTCGCGATTGATAAAATTCTGCGGATCGGAAAATCGATTTGCTGCGGGAACATCTTTCCGCAGGAGCTCGATCCCGGCGGAGGGCTCGTCAGCAACACCGGTCTTGGCAACAGCTGTAGGCATTTACCTTTTTGTTGAATCCGTGACCGAAAAACGGCCACGCGCGCGATTCAAACAACCACTGGTTGGAAAATTAGGCAAGAGCCAGACACGCTGCCATCGGCCCGCGTCATGCCGTGGCCGCGACAGTTTGATGCCGGATATCTTCAGCGGCGGCGGCGTAAACTGCCTCTTCGGCAATATTGGTGGCGTGATCGCCTACGCGTTCGAGGCAACGGCTAACGAAAATCAGATTCAAGTAGCCCCGCAACTGCTCCGGATCCTGCGCCATGCGCTCGATTAATTTGCGACTCGCCAAGTGATTCAACTCGTCCAGCTTTTCATCACGCGGGACGACTGCTCGCCCCAGATCGACGTCCTCGCGCACGAAGGCGTCCACGCTGTCCTTAAACATCGACACGGCTTGCTCGTATACCGGCCTGATCAATTCGACCTCCGGCAACGGCGGATGCTGATTTAACTTCCGCGCACGTCGTGCAATCGTCGTGGCCTGATCGGCCATGCGTTCCAGATTCGATGAAAGTTTCATGGCGGCAACGACACGGCGCAGATCGGAGGCTACCGGCTGAAACCGCAACAAAATTGCCACGCCATCCTTATCGATCTGTATCTCGAGTTGATCGATCTCTTCATCATCGGCGATCGCATTTGCGCAAAGATCGTCATCGCGATCGAACAAGCCTTTCATTGCCCGCTCCAAACTGCGCTCGGTCAGGCTGGACATCATCAGGACGTTGTTGCGCAGCGACGCCAGCGCTTCGTCAAATGTTCCGAGAATATGTCTTGAGGCGATCATCGATTGTGAATTTTATCTTCCTCTCACTCTTACTCTTCCTCTTGCTTTTGCTTTGCGGCGGCGCGCCCTCGCCACGGCGAGCAGGCTTCGGACGCGCGCTACCAAAATTCTCGTTAGCCAAATCGACCGGTAATATAGTCTTCCGTTTGGCGCTCACTCGGATTTGTAAAAATTTTCGTGGTCGGCCCAAACTCGATCAGCTTTCCAAGATAAAAGAAAGCGGTGTAATCGGAGATGCGTCCGGCCTGTTGCATGTTGTGCGTTACGGTTACGATCGTGTATTGGGTTTTGAGCTCATAGATCAATTCCTCGATCTTGGCCGTGGCGATCGGATCAAGCGCCGAACAGGGCTCATCCATTAAAAGCACTTCGGGTTGGACCGCGAGCGCGCGCGCGATGCAAAGCCTCTGCTGCTGGCCGCCGGAGAGGCTTGTCCCCGGCTTGTGCAAATCGTCTTTTACTTCATCCCAAAGGGCGGCCATACGAAGCGATTTTTCCAGACGTTCATTAAGGAATTTTTGGTTGCGCACTCCGTTCAATCGCAAGCCAATAACGACATTCTCGCCAATCGACATCGTCGGAAACGGATTCGATTTTTGGAAAACCATGCCGACCCGGCGGCGAACGATCGCCGGATCGATAGCGCTGGAATAGAGATCCTCGCCCTGAAGGAGCACGCGTCCCTCGATACGTGTCTTCGGCACCAGCTCGTGCATCCGATTGAGACAGCGTATGAAGGTTGATTTTCCGCAACCGCTCGGCCCAATGATCGCAGTGACCGCGTTCGACGCGACGTCGAGCGTCACATCATTAATGGCGCGCTTTTGGCCGTACCAGATCGAAAGATTCTTCACCTCGAAAGTCAACGGTGGCGCAGGCTCGGCGGTTGGAGGAGGCTCGGCTGGCCTTTCGACACGTTCGACGACGGTTGGATCCGGATTTGCCATAAGTAAATTAGCCATTCGCAAAACAACTAAACGATCGAGGACGTTCGCTGCCGGGTCAGGACTCTCACTATCACATTAACGCAAAAAATTCCCGTGACCAGTACCAGAGCGCCGGCCCAGGCTTGGCGATGCCAATCATCGTAGGGCGAGATGGCGTAAGTAAAAATCTGCAGCGGCAGCGCGGCAATCGGCTCACTCAAGTTATGGTTCCAAAACCGGTTGCCGAAAGCGGTGAAAAGGAGCGGCGCGGTCTCGCCGCCAACGCGTGCCAATGCCAGCAGAATGCCAGTGATAATCCCCTTGGACGCTGTCTTCATTACGATATGCACGATCGTTTTCCAACGAGCGACACCGAGGGCGAGGGCAGCCTCACGATATCCGTTTGGCACAAGCAAAATCACTTCCTCAGTCGTGCGCAGAATGAGTGGGATCATGATCAAGCCCAATGCGAGACCGCCGGCGTAAGCGGAGAAGCCTTTGAAACGCAACACTACAAGCCCGTAAACGACAACGCCCCAAGTGATCGACGGAACGCCGTTAAGCACATCTGCGACAAAGCGCAGCATCCAATTCACGCGGGCTGTCCCGTATTCGGCCAGATAAACGCCGCCCAAAACGCCAATGGGAATTCCAATGATCGACGCGAGTGCGAGCAGCTGCAGCGACCCGACAATTGCGTTCACCATTCCGCCGCCAGCCTCACCAACCGGCTTCGGCAGATGCGTGAAAAAATCCCAGCTCACTGAGCTCGCGCCGTTGACGAGGAGATGAAAAAAGACCAAAGCCAGCGGTGCGATCACCAGCAAGGCGGAAACAAAGGTGGTCGCTGAAGCCAGCATATTCTTGACCTTGCGCCAGTGATGGTTATCTGCTCGGCCGGAATTCATCGTCATTGCACGGCGCGCGTTCCCGATGTTGTCGTTGTCATGGTTTTGAGAAGAAGTTGCGCGATCAGGTTCACCAGAATCGTAACGCCGAAAAGCACCAACCCGATCTCGAACAACGCCTCCAGATAAATGTCGGTGGTGGCTTCGGTGAACTCATTGGCGATTACGCTGGCTAGCGTGTAGCCGGGCTTAAAAAGCGACGCTGCGATCTGCGGCGTGTTGCCGATGACCATCGTGACCGCCATCGTTTCGCCAAGCGCGCGACCGAGACCGAGAATAACGGCCCCGAACAATCCTTTCCGGGCGTAACTCAGAACTGCAATCCGGGTCACCTCCCAGCGCGTCGCACCCAGTGCGTAGGCGGCCTCGCGTTGCAAATCTGGAACGCTGCGCAAAATTTCGCGCGAGACGGAAGTAATGATTGGCAGAATCATAATGGCGATGATGATTCCGCCAGCGAGCATGCTGGTTCCGTAGATCGGCCCGCTGAAGAATGGCGTCCACCCGAACAACCGTTTGAGCCATGGAAACGGATAATCTCGCAACCATGGGACCATAACAAAAATGCCCCATAATCCGAGGATTACGCTTGGAATCGCCGCCAGCATTTCGATCAAGGAAACCAGAGGCTGGCGAATCGACAGTGGCGCAAGCTCCGTCAAATAAACCGCAGTTGCTATGCTTAACGGTACAGCAATGAGCAAGGCGATCAGGGAAGAAACCAGCGTTCCGTAAATAAACGGGAGCGCACCGAATTGCTCCGCGACCGGGTCCCAGGTGGATGTCGCGAGGAAATGGAACCCAAATTTTTGAATGGCCTGTGAAGATCCGCGCCAGAGCTGCCAGCCAGTCAGAATGACGAGCACCACCACCGCCATCGCCATCGCTAGGGTCAGCCACTCGAACGCCTTGTCCCCAAAGCGCGAGGGCGACGCCATCGCGCGCGCTACCGATCGCGGATCATCCGGTGCAACAGCTGGAGGTATGGCGATTTCCATGCGTGCTCACATTAGAGCTTGATCTCGCCGATCCGTTTCAGGACGCGCTGCTGGACGCTCTCCGGCAGGGGCGCATATTGGAGATCTTTGGCCATCTTCTCGCCGTCTTTCGCTGCCCACTTTAGAAATTCCACCAGCTTCTTTCCTTTGACCGCATCCTTCTGTTGCTGGTAAACCAGCAACCAGGTCGCGCCGGCGATTGGATACGCATCTTTGCCAGGCGCGTTCGTCATTGAGAAACGGAAGTCGTCCGGAATCTCCGCCGTCGCCAGCGCGGCGGTGACCGATTCGAGTGTCGGTTTCACAAATTCGCCAGCTGCGTTCTTGATCTCGGCATAGGGCATCTTGTTTTGGACTGCGTAGATCAGCTCCACGTAACCGACCGCACCCGGGGTTTGCTTGATTTGACCGGCCACACCTTCATTACCTTTGCCGCCGATGCCGGTTGGCCAGTTCACCGAGGTGTTTGTGCCCACCTTCGTTTTCCATTCTGGACTGATTTTACTCAGGTAGTCTGTCCAAATGTAGGTCGTCCCACTGCCATCGGAACGGTGGACGACCACGATTTCCTGATCGGGCAACGTGACTCCAGCGTTCAGCGCCGCAATCTTTGGGTCATTCCATTTTTTGATTTGCCCGAGAAAAATTCCGGCGATTGAGTCCGCATCGAGCTTCAACGCAGGATTTCCCGGCAAGTTATAGGCGACTACATCCGCGCCCGCTACTGTTGGAATGTGCAGAAGCTTGCCCGGTGCTTTCGCCAGATTGTCGTCACTCATCGGCCCATCCGACGCACCGAAATCGACCGTCTGAGCGAGGATTTGTTTCTGGCCTCCGCCCGACCCAATCGATTGGTAATTAAATCGGACAGATGGATCAACCTTCGCGTATTCATCGAACCACTTCGAATAGATCGGATAGGGGAACGTTGCGCCTGCGCCGTTAATCATCATCTGTGCTGAGGCGGTCGCACTTACTCCGGTTAAGAGCACGATCGCTAAGATCTTGCGGCTAAATTTGAGAGGTTTCATACTTTTCAGCCTCCTGCAGCGCGCGGCGAAGCGTCAAAATCTTTAATGTTACTTTTGTGTGACAAGAGAAATGACGAAGCACGAATGACGAATGCCGAATGAAGGTCGAATGCTCAAATGACGAAATGGCTTGAAGAGGGGAGTTTCGTCATTCGGATTTTGTCATTCCTTCGTCATTCGTCATTGCGCACCGGCAACACCACGCGAATCGTGGTTCCTTTACCCGGCTCGCTCTCGGCTTCTACGCGGCCGCCGTGCAACTGGGCGATATGTTTCACAATCGCGAGCCCGAGACCGGTACCACCTAGCTCGCGGCTGCGCGCTTTGTCAGCACGATAGAAACGCTCGAAAACCCGTGGCAAATCATCTTTGCTGATCCCAATCCCATTATCAGTCACGCTGAGCACGATCTCAGGGCCGCGCTGAGCCGCGCGCAAACGAATCTCTCCGTTCTCACGCGAATATTTCAGGGCGTTATCCAGCAAATTATAGAGAACTTCATGCAGCCGTGTTTCATCCGCGCGAATCGTCCGCGCATCCGGCGAAAGATCGACAACTACTTTCAGCCGCTTCTCCGCCAACTTTTTTTCCCAATCGCGGATGACGCTTTCAAATAATTCTGCCAATTGGACATCGCTGAATTGCAAACCTGCGCTACGCGACTCTAATTGGGCGAGGGTAAGCAAGTCATCGACCAGCAAACCGAGCCGCTTGGAATGCCGTTCCATCACCCGGAGGATGCGCGACAATTCTTTGTCGGATGTTTGGGGATTATCCAGCAACGTCTCGATGTATCCGCGCAAGATCGACAACGGCGTGCGCAACTCGTGCGAAACATTCGCCACAAAATCCCGCCTCACCTTATCGGTTTGTTTAAGTTGCGTTATGTCGTGAAATAGGACCACCGCGCCGGTTGTTAGACCCGCATCGTCCTTTATTGGGACCGCACTGATTTCCACATCACGTTCGGAATTCGTTTTCGAATCGGCACGAACCAATTCGCTCTGCATCGCCTTGCCAGTCCGCAGTGTTTCCTCGATCAGCCGATCAACCGTGGCGTCGCGAACAACGTCGAGTAGCGGTGCCCCCAATGAGATTTCTGGAAGCCCGAACAGTTTCCGAAAAGCCTGGTTGACCAAAGTTACGCGCAGACTCTTATCGACCACGAGCAGACCATCCTGCATCGCGCGGAGGATTGTCTGCGTGCCAGATTCGCGTCCTGCGATCTGGCGGCCAAGTTCCTGCTGGCGCGCAAAAATATTCTCCAGCGCCAGGCCAACGCGTTTCGACTCTGGCCCGCCCGCGACCAGGAAGGTGCGCGGACGTTCGTTCCCGGCAATTTGTCTGACGAGCCGCTCGATTTGTCGCCACGGCGCAACCCATTTTTGCCAGGCGACCACCGCCGTCGCTGCAAACAGGACGCAGATTACACCCAAAAACAGCCACGACATCGCGCGTCAATTTTCCCGCAGTCGATAACCGAAACCGCGCACGCTTTCGATCACATCGGCAGCTTTACCGAGTTTTTTTCGCAGGCGACGCACGTGCGTGTCCACGGTGCGCGTATCAATGACACTTTCGTACCCCCATACGTCGTTGAGCAAACGATCGCGCGCCTGGACCCGGCCGCGTCGCTGCACAAGCGTCCGCAAAAGTTTAAATTCAAGGCTGGTGAGGTTGACCCGCTTTCCATTGACCGAGACTTCGTGGCGCGCCGCATCAATCACAATCGGACCGACCACCAGATGTTCTTCCTCTTCTTTCGTATCGGCTCGGCGCATTATGGCCCCGATACGTAAAACGACTTCGCGCGGACTAAACGGCTTTGTCACATAATCGTCGGCGCCAAATTCCAGGCCCACTATCCGATCGATCTCTTCGGCCTTGGCTGTTAACATCATGATTGGGATTTGACGCGTTGCAGGGTCGCTTTTCAGAATTTTGCAGATCTCCAGCCCAGGCATTCTCGGCAGCATGAGATCGAGAATAATGAAAGCCGGCTTTTGACTGCGCGCTTTATCCAATCCAGCAGCACCATCGGTTGCCGTCGCGAGCGTGTACCCTGCCTTGCGCAGATTGAGCGTGAGAAGATCGACGACGTCGGGTTCGTCCTCGATTATCAAAATCCTTTTGCCGGGCGCCGCTTCCATCGCAGCAACCTTATCGCCGAAACTACTTCAATTTGCCAGCGCTACGATTTTCAGCGCCGGTTTTTTTGGTCGAGGCCCGCGAGAATTTCTGTAAACTGGGCATGATCTTGCCCATGCTTATGCACAGTTGGCTTAACCGCGGCCTCACCCAGGCAATCTGCTCCTGATGATTAATCTGCCACAGGCATGATCCTCAATC
>WNGA01006765.1_pt1 | contig 16214 bp, 6 predicted proteins | sample 5400061 | NCBI WGS metagenome assembly WNGA01 (sample SAMN13153366, study PRJNA577476) | soil metagenome | isolation source: 100 cm soil or saprolite under grassland replicate 2 | place: USA:California | collected 2016-06-15 | reverse complement strand
GCACGGGAGGGCGATCCGGGTCCGAGACAGCCCGCTCGAGCTTGCCGCCCGAGGCCGCCCACACTTCGGCTGAGGTCAGGCCGAGGGTCTTCCGGAGCGACTCCACCATCTGCAGCAGCAACTCGTCGAGCGGGATCGAACGCGACATCCGGCTTCCGAATGTCCGAAGGACCTCGTCGGGGGCCTGCCGGCCGCCGTACACCAGCCGCTTGGCCAGGCCCCCCAGCCTGGTGTGCGCCGGCAGATAGAGGAGTGCCGCCACACCGGCCGCGATCATGGAGAGCACCAGCAGGGTCCGCTCGTTCTCGTGCGGAACGCGGCCAAGGCCGAGAACGATGCCCAGGTACACGGCCACCACCACCACCGTGAGGCCGGCCAGGGAGATCGAGCCTCCAAGCAGCGGATCGATGGCCGGTGCGAACCGCTTCGACGAGGCCATGATGAGCGAGAGGGGGAGAAGCCCGGTGATGGCGGCCGACACTTCGCCCACATGCGGCGGCCAGTCGACCAGCACGTGGAGGCCGTAGAAGGCGACGGCCAGCCCTCCGGCGACTATGACGGACCAGCCCAGCCACTTCATCCGCCGCCGGTCGCCAGTCCCGGCTTTCCCGTACCGGGCGGCGAAGGCCCCGGCCCCGACGATGGCGAACACGGCCAGCTCGAGGACGATAGGCCATACCGGATAGTGGGGCCGATCCGCCCACGCGATGGATCCGAGAGCCAGTCCGGTCGCGTAGGCCGCCGCGGCCGTCGCTCGGCGCCCCGTGGATCGCAGGGCCCCCTCGGGCATGGCCAGCAGCAGGTGCAGCCCCGCGGCGATGGCCAAGGCCACGGGGATGGGCCGGGTCCCGGCGTCGAGACTGCCGATGGCCACGACGATGGCCCCGGCGCCAACGATGGCCCCGATCGCCCGAAACTCGGCCGCGAACGAAAGGCGGGTGGCGGCCAGCGCCCACGCCAGGATCAGAGCGTCTCGAACGATCTCTCCTGACGTCCCATCCGAGCTTATGGACGAGACGAGCGCCCACGCGCCCAGGATCAGGCTTGCCAGGGCGACTGTTTTCGCCATCCGCCCGGCCCACGTGGCGGCGGCGGCCGATGGTGCTTCCTTCACGCGCGGTCGCTCGATTGTCATTGCCATAGCTACTCCGATCGGAGGACGAGGGCGGGTTGGGTTCGTGCGGCGAGCCGCGCGGGCAATGCCGCGATGAGGTTCGCCAGAAGGATCGTAGCCGGGATAGTGAGCAGGATCGATTTGAGGCCGACAGAGGGCTCCGAGACGACGCCGATCTGGTCGGCGAAAAGGTTCCACGTCAAGCGAGCCACGGCAACGCCGGCTGGCAAGCCGAACAGCAGCGCTACCAGAGCGATCGTCGTGGCGTGCCAGGCGACCGCCCGAGATGCCTGGCCGCGGACGAACCCCAGCGTTTTCAACACGGCAAGGTCGCGGCGCCGCCTGACCACCGCGCTGGCGACCGTGTGGGCCAGCGTCCCGCCGGCCAGCACGGCCAGGACGGCGGCCAGCGCCACAGGAAGACCAGGGACGCGCCCGAAGTTGACGTAGTCGGCCGGGTCCGGACGGGGGACCATGGTGAGGGCTATGGCGTTCAGGCGCCTGACGAGATCGCCGAACACCACCCCCTTGTCGATCCCGGGCCGGAGCCGGATCAGCGCCTCGCTGACACGTATCTGGTTCGAGGTCAACTCGTTCATCGTGGCGCCGTTCACCAGTGCCCCATCCCCGAAGCGCGTGATCGAGAACGTAGGAGGAACCACCACCCGACCGACCACCCGAAGGGTGAGAGTCGGTGCGCTTGCTCTGCCCTCGTCCAGGCCGAAGTCGACCTGGACACCAACCATCGACCCGATACCGATGCCGAGCTCGCGCATCGTTCGTCCGCCCAGGGCGATCTCGCCGGCGCGATGAGGAGCGTGACCATCAACGATGGGGGGGAGGACCGTGCCACGGATCGGGTCGAACGCCCCGATGCCCACCCGTCTGCCGTTGACGATCGCGGGAGCGCCTGCGCCCGGCCCGGCGGCGTAGGCCACGATGCGAGGGTCCTTGTCGAGCAAGGGCAACAGATTCGGAACCTCGCCCTGCCCGTAGTCGTTGACGTCGAGGTCCCAGTTCCATCCGTACAACGTGGGGTTCGCCAGGAGCCGATCGAGGCTGGCCGCGAACCCGAACGCTCCCACCATCACCGACACCGCGATGGTCACTCCGAGCAGTGTCGTTCGGACAGGAACGGCGGTGCGCCCTCGACCGGGCTCCAGGGCCATCCGCACGCCGATCACCATCGTTGCAGGCGCTCCGCTGCGGGAGATGGTCCCCGCGACGAACGAAGGGTGCCCGTCCCCAAGTGGCGTCGACGCGCCGGGAGCCATGGACGCGAGGCGAACCGTTCGCCAGGCAGGGAGGACGGCCAGGATCACGACCGCGGCGAGGACCGCCCCCGCGCCGGCGGCGAGCGCCCACCCGTCGACCCAGAAGCCGGGCCTGGGTTCCGCGATCCGAGCCAGCCCGATCGGCGTGAGCGGTGAGAGCAGGATCGCAACGCCCACAGCGATCGCCCCCCCGACGGTTCCGACGGCGACGGCGCGCGACATGGCCACCAGCCACGACTGTCCTCGGCTCATCCCCAGTGCCCGGAGCAAGGGGTACTCCTCTGTCCCGAGGTAGATCTGCCTGGCGAGCGTCTGGCTGAAGATCAACACCATGGCGACCCCGGCGAGCCCGGCGAGAAGCCACAGAGCCACCGCCTGGTAGTGGATCGAGCGATCGACGTCGCCGGCCAGGTCGTCTTGGCTGATGATCTCGAGCGCTCCGGGCTGCTCGCTGATCCCGAGTAGCGCCTTGCGAAATGCGGGAAGGTCCTTCAGGCCTTGCCTCAGCCTCACCGCGACGGCATCCCGCCTGGCCGGGACCAGATCGCCCTGGGGCTGGTATGCGAACGGCGCGAGCTTCTTGTAATACGCCGGCGTCATGTGGAGGTAGAAACCGTGCGCCGAGAGGGGAGGAAACTCACCAGGACCAGACACGATCCCCACGACTTTCAGCCGGATGTTCTGGGGAACCGAGAATCCTTGCTCTGCCACCGATCGTAGTACCTGTGGCTTGATCAGGGGAAAGGTGCTCCCGACGCGGAAGCCGAACTGATCCGCGAGAGCAAAGCTCATGGCGACCTGGTCCACACGTCGGGGATCCGGGAGCCGTCCTCGCAGGACTCGAAGCGGCACCAGGCGGGCGCTTCGCTCGTCGGCCGGGGCGAGGATGGCGTACCCCGGTCCGATGCTCGAGAAATCGTAGAGGAAGCGGGCGGCCCCTGTGACTTGGGGAAGACGTTCCACCTTCGCCGGATCGAAGGTGGCGATCCCTGGGTCCGGGTAGTTCGTGACCAGCACGTCCCACCCGCGCGACGTCCTGACGAGGCGATCGTAGGACGTATCGGTCCTGCGGCCCCCGACAGCCCCCGCGATCACGAAGCCACCGCCCAGACCGACCAGGATCGCCAGGGCAATCCACGAGCGCACGCCCGCCCGAAGCTCCGAGCGCGCACGGATCAAGACCGGCTTCATCATTCCGTCCTCAGGATCGCTGCCGGTTGGGTGCGGGAGGCCACCCGGCCGGGCACGGCGGCGATGAGGTTGGCCAACAGAAGCGTCGCTGGCACGGCCAGCAGAATGACTGGGAGGTTGACCACCGGCTCGGGTGGGACGCCGAGCTGATCGGCGAACACCGTCCAGATCCATCTGCCCACCGCGATGCCGATGGGTAGGCCCAGTGCGAGGGCCACCACGGCGAAGGTCGTGGCCTGCCAGGCCACCGTGGCGGAGACCTGCCGTCGGACGAAGCCGAGCGTCTTTAGGATGGCAAGGTCGTGGCGTCGCCGCCTCACCGACGTGACCAGGGCGTGCCCGATCATGGCGGCGGCGATCACGGCAAGCAGTCCGGCCAGGATCAACGGCGTGGCCCGAACGCGGGCGTAATTGGCGATGTCGGCCGGTCGTTCCACCGGCCGGGGGAAACAGATACTCACTTGATCGCTGCACCCCGGAACCGATGTAGCAAGAAATGCCTGGAGTCGACGGCCGAACGCGTCGCGGTCTGTACCGGGCTCGAGCCGGATGAGGATGAAGTTGTAGACCTGGTCAGGGCGCACGAATGACGGAGCGAAGCTTCTCGCCGTGAGCATCGCACCTTCACCAAGCCCGGTCGGGGTGAACGATCCCCGTCCCATGGGCGGAAACACGGCCCGTCCGACGACGCGCATTCGCTGGGGATTGTCGTTGACGGTCACCGTGATGGTGTCCCCCATCTTCGCGTGCGCCGCTCGAAGCGTCGATCTGCCGAGGACGATCTCCTCGGGCGCGAATGGTGGCCGCCCGTCCACCATCGTGGGGAACACTTCTTGCTTGATGGGCGTGATCCCGACGGCAGGCACCAGCCTTCCCTGGATGGCGATGCTGCCATTGGCTCCATAGGTCCCGGCTGACAACGCGGCGATCGATCGGTCAGCTGAGACCTCCCGGATGGAAGACGGGGTGCCGATGGGTCCAAAGCCGACGTCGACGAACATGTCCCAGTTCCAGCCGTAGAGCCGCGGCGTGCTCACCAGGCGGTTCAGGCTGGTGCTGTAGGTGAAGGCCGCAGCGACGGCGGCGATAGCCGCGATCAGGCCGACGAAAGCCGTTTGCACCGGCACCGCGGTCCGCCCGCGGCCCGGCTCGAGGGCCATTCGGAGCCCGGTGGACATCGTGGGCGGGGCGGAGGTTCGCGCTGCCGCATTCGCCACGCGGGATGGACGCTCCGAACCCCGCACCTCCCCCGCTCCAAGCACGCCAGCCGCCGCCGTCGCCCCTCGCCATGCCGGATAGCTAGCGACCGCGATCAGTGCGAGGACGATGCCTGCGAATCCCAGGCCGAGGATCGCGGCATTGGCCGAGAAGCCGGGGTTGGTCTCGGCCAGCCTTGCGGGGCCGATTGGGAAGATCGGGGAGGCGAGGAACGCCACAACGACCGCGATGACCGCCCCAGCGACCCCGATGAGGATCACCCGCAGCATGGCCAAGGTCATCAGCTCGGTTCGGGTCATCCCGAGGCCGCGAAGGATCGGATGGTCGCTCGAGTCGACGAAGAGCTGCCGCGACAGGATCTGGCCGATGGCGAGCAAGGCTGCGGCAGCGGTCAGGAGGGCAAACAGCGCCAGCGCGATCGACTGCGGCCGGATCGCCCGCTCTACCCGGGCGTTGTGGTCGGACTCGTCGGCGAAGAAGTAGTTGCCGCCGATCTCCTCTTGGTGCCGCGAAGCGATCTCGTCGACCTTCTGGTGGAACCGTTTCACGGTGGCTCCCTGCTTCAAGCGGACGAACAGCCCATCGAACGCAAGCGAGTTCGGGTCGGCGTACGTGCGGAAGTAGGCAGGCGTGGCCAGGAGTTGCGGAAGGGAATCGAGCTGCGCCACGGGGACCACGTCGGTAGGGAGCACTCCGACACCCGTGATCGTGAACGTGAGCCTGACGTAATCGGAGGGCCGGACCTTCGACTGGTCGAGAGGCGGCTGCTCCCTGAAGGAGATGAGAGAGAGCTTGCTACCGGCGTGAAGGTGCAGGCGCTCCGCCAGGAAACGGTTGGCGAGGCCCTCGGTCGGGTCTTTGGGATCGGGGAGCCTTCCTTCGATCAGCCTCGGCCGATCGACCGTGTAGCCGAGTCGTCCGTCCACCGAATCGAAGGTTGTGACAAGGCTGGGATCGATCTGGCCCGACGGCGAAAGGTAGAACAGGAATACACCGGCCGCCGCCCCGGTCCTCTCGACCTCCGGCAGGCGTCCGATGTCGGCGTAGAATCCCTTCAGTCCGGTTGCCTGAGGCGAGATGAGGACCTGGCCCGCGTGTGATGCCTCCAGGAACCGGGGAAATGCGGTGTCGGTTCGACCCGCGCCAGCCGCGGTCGCCAGGACGGCCCCACCTGCGACACCGATGAGCAGGACCAGGGCGACCGTCGCGACGAAGTGCGAGCGGATCTCGGTTCGAAGACGCATGACGATCGCAGGCATCATTCAGACCTCAAGACGAGCGCGGGCTGGGTTCGGGCAGCGATGCGCGCGGGAAGGGCCGCCACCACGTTCGCCAGGATGAGCCCGGCCGGGAGCAGAGCGCCGATCAAGGCGAGCGGGACAACCGGGTCAGGAACGATGCCCGTCCGGGCCGCGAACAGCGTCCACCACCACCGCCCGGCTGCGATCCCCAGCGGGATACCGAGGATGAGCGCCGCCGTCGTGAACGCGGTTGCCTGCCACGCCACGGTGGCCTGGACCTGGCCGCGAACGAACCCGATGGTCTTGAGGATGGCCAGGTCGCGGCGACGCCTCTGCACGGCCGACATCAGAACGTGGGCGAGCGTGGCCACCGCCGCCAGCGCCAGAAGGGATCCGAGGGCCAGCGGGACCCGCTCGACGCGGGAGTAGAGCTCGATATCGGTTCCGCCGAGAGGTCCGTTGACGATGCCGTCGATCGGTCGAGTGCGGTTGAGCCGGGCGATGGTTGACTGCACGTCGGTGCCCGGTCGGAACCGAACGAGGAAGGCCCTCTCCTCGGCTGTGGGGACGAGGCGCTTGGCTCCCTCTAACGTGAAGCCGGCCCCAACCCCCAGCCCGGGCGAGAGAGCGTCCCCGAGCTCCAGGAACACCGCTTGGCCGACGACGCGCATCGACGCCGTCCCGCTGTTGGTACGGAGCACGATCCGTTCGCCGACGTGCGCGCCCAGGACGCGCATGGTATCGGATCCCAAGGCAACCTCATCGGGAACCGACGGCCATCGTCCTTCCACGACCGGAGGAAGCACCGAGCCCCTGACGGAATCGATCCCCCACACGTTCACCTCCGCGGGCGCGTGGCGTCCACTGACAAGCCGGATCGCCGGGACGATGGTGCCCGCCGACCACGCTTCAGTCGCTTTGGTCTGACCGAGGATCTTGGCCACCGCCTGAGGTGTGGCATCGGGAGCGCCGAACGCCCCTCCGATGGTCGCGTCCCAGTTCCATCCGTACAGGCGGGGGGTCGCCCGCCAGTGCCCGTAGCTCGCGATGAATGCCATGTTCGTTCCGAGGGCCAGCGTCGAGATGACCACGGCGGCGAGCGCCGTTCGGACGGGAACCGCGGTTCGGCCTCGTCCCGGCTCGAACGCCATCCTCACCCCGGTAACAAGGGAGGGCCGGCCTCCCCTTCGGGCCAGAACGCCGGCGATCGTGCCGGGGCGAGCGGACCCTCCGACCTCGCCCGCGGCGAGGACTCCGGCTTCGGACGCCCTCGCCGCGATGATCGCGGGGATGGCGGCCAGGACGAAGATCATCGCGGCGAGGAGCGCCGCCCCGCCCCCGACAACGAGCCCGTCTACGGAGATTCCTCGGTTCGGTTCAGCGAGACGGGCCAGGCCGACCGGCATGAGGGGGGAGGCGGCCACCGCCAGTAGCACGGAGACGACCGCTCCGACCGCGCTGACCACCACGGCCCTGGTCATGGCCACAGCGAAGAGCTGGCCCCGGGTCATGCCGAGCGTCCGGAGGATCGGGTTCTCGGTCGACTCGAGGAACGTGAAACGGGCCAACGTCTGCCCGAGGATCAGGAGTCCAGCCAGGCCCGCCAGGCCCGCGAACATCCACAATGTCAGCCCCTGGAGGTGCGTGACTCGCTCCATGACGACCTTGTTGTCGTATCCAGCCGCGGGGCCCACCGAGGATGCTCCGGCCCCCACCCGGTCCGCCGCTCGCTCGAACTCGGCCACGTCGCTCTGCCCGTGCTTCAGCTTGACCAGGAGGGTGGGAACCTGGCCGTACTTGCCCGCGTACTGGCGGAAGAATGCCGGGGTGAAAAGGACCTGGACGAATTCCGGAGCGGCGGGGAGCATCCCCGGAAGGGCCACCACTCCGACCAGCCTCATCGTGAAGAGTGGGCCCGGCTGGAAGGTGGTGGCGTCGAAGAGGGCCATCTGGACGACGGTTCCCGGTGTGAGGCCCTCGCGTCGAGCAAACGGCTCCCCAATGACGAACTCGTCGGAGCGTGTGGGGTCGGAGAGCCGTCCGGACACGATGCGCGGTCGGTTGAAGTCATCGCCCCAGTAGGGGAGGGGGCCGGCGACACCGCCGGCATCGCCGAACGCCGTGAACTCCTTGCCGGCCTTGGTCCTCGCTCCGTAATTCACGTAGACGAACTCCCTGGCCTCCGCCACCTGAGGGAGGTGGGCGGCCTTCGCCAGGTCGAAGGTCTTGGAGTTCACCAAACCGCTGCTCACGGAGAGTTCGGGTGCCCGGGCGTCCGCGAGGAACCGCGAGTAGGCCGAGTCGGTTCGCCGGGCGCCGGCCGCCGCCGTCATCACGACGCCTCCCAACAGGCCAGCCAGCAGCCCGAGTCCAACCAGGGTTCGCCACCGGGCGCCGATCTCGTTCCGAACCCGCATCCACACCGCGCTCATCTCCTGATCACTCGCTCCTCAGAACGATGGCGGGCTGGGTCCTGGCGGCCGAACGAGCAGGGAGGGCCGCGATCAGGTTTGTCGCAACGAGTGCGACGGGGATGGCGAGGAACACGCTGGTCACCGGAACGACAGGGGCACTCACCACGCCCAGCTCGTTCGCGAGGCTCGCCCACAACCACCGACCGACTGCGACACCGACGGGGAGCCCGATGGCCAGTGCGATCGCGGTGAGTGTCGTTGCCTGGACGCCGACCGAACGGCGGACCTGCCCCCGGACGAAGCCCAGCGTCTTCAGGATGGCGAGGTCCCGGCGCCTTCGTCGAACGGCGCTGACCAGGGTATGGACCAGCGTCGCCGCGGCGAACAGCGCCAGGACCCCGGCCAGGAGCTCGGGCATGTTGCGGATCCGTCCGAAGCTGACGACGTCACTCGCCGTCGCCACGGGCGGCTCGAACAGGTCCTCGTCGACCTTCGTGCCCAGATAGTCCGCCATCCGCTGAAGGAACGGGCCGTGGGCCACGCCCGGCCGGAGGTCCAGGAACGCTGAATTCGGAGCGGCCTCTTGCGATGAGGGATCAAGCCCGGCGAGCTCGATCCCGGCCTGGTAAGAGACCCACGCCCCGTCCCCGATCCGAGTCGATTCATTGAACGACGGGAGGACGCCCCGCCCCACCACTTTGACCTGGACCGGCAGATCGAGTTCCAAGAGCCGACCCGGGACGACCTGGCCGATCCGAAGGCCCAGCCTGCTCATGACCCGTGTCCCGAGGACGGCCTCAAGAGTCCTGTCTGCAGGGACGTGAACGGAGGGACCGCGGCCTTCCAGGATCGCCGGAACGACCCGGGTCCCCGCGACCGGATCGAACGCGGTAGTCCCGATGTCCTGCCCCTTGATCGTGATCGTGAGACCCCAGCGTCCGACGGAGACGCCGCGAACTTCGGGGAGCGAGAGGAGCCGGGCACCGACGACGGCGAAGTTAGTTTGGACCTCCTCGTCGTCGCTGCTCGTTACCGTCATGTCCCACGGGACGCCGTACAGGCGCGGGACGTCCAAGAGGTGGTGGAGGCCGGCGCCGAACGTTGCGGCGGCGGCGAGGACGGTGATGCCGAGCGAGACGGAGGCGATGGACGACCTCACGGGGATCGCCGTTCGTCCCCGGCCCCGCTCGAGTGCGAGACGGACCCCGGCGACGCTTGAGGGACCAAAGCCGGCCTTGGCGGCGAGACGGGACATCGCCGACGAACGGGTGGCGGGTTCCCGATCCCGGCCCTCCAGGGTCCTGCTTGCCAGTGCGGCCGCTCGCCGCGCGGGAATCGCAGCGAACGCCAACACCAGGAGGATGGTGACGGGGACGCCGAGACCCAGGATCGTCCAGTCGGCGAGAAGGCCCGGTGTGGGTTCGGCCGTTCGGGCCAGTCCGATCGGAGAGAACGTGGAGAGGGCCAGTGCGACGGGGAGGCCAACAAGTGCACCGGCCGCCGCGGGCGCTGCGGCTCGGATCAGGCCGAGTCCCCAGAGCTGCCCTCGGCTCATCCCCAGCGCGGACAGGGCCGGATACTCGTCGGCCTCGAGGAAGCTCTGCCTGGCCAGCGTCTGGGACAGGATGAGCAGGAACGCCAGCGAGGCCATGGCGGCCAGCAGCCACAGGGCCAGTGCCTGGAGGTGGAAGGAACGCTGGACGTTGGCGTCCTGATTGCCGCGTTCCAGGACGTGGAACGGGATGTTCCGGCTCGCGATGACGCGTTCGATGCCCGCCTCGAACGCAGGGAGGTCGGCCGGGCCTCGTTTCAGCCTGATGAGCAACGAGTTCGGCGTCGCGTCGTACCCGTTCGGATACCGCTGGAAGAAGGCCGGCGTCAGGTAGAAGAGTGGGCTGATCTCGCTGACCTGCGGCGGGAACCCGCCCGGAGCGGCCGCCACCCCCACGACCCGCATCCGGAGTGGCGCTTTCTTCAGTCCAGTGGCGAAGTCGTTGAACGGCGGCGCGCCAGTTGGAAGGCTTGCCGGGAAGCTCTCGCCCAGTCGCAGGCCCGCCTCACGGCCGCGCAGCGAGACCAAAACTTCTCCAGGGTCATGCGGATCCGCCGCCCGTCCCTGGACGATCTTGAATCGATCGACAGAGCTCGTTGTCGGATCCTCCGAGCGGACCAGGCCCGGAACGAACTTGCCCCTGACGATGAAGAACGCCCACTTGACGGGCTCGGCGAATGCGACCTGGGGCAGCTTGGAGACCGGTTCGGGGTGAACACCGGGAACCTCGTCCGCCGATGGAGTGAGGAAGAAGAAATCGGCGCCACGCTGGGCGCGAAGGAACCGCGGATATGCGCTGTCGGTCCGCCGGGCGGCCGCCCCCGCGGCCATCACCACGGTCGCCCCCAAGGCGACCAGGACTGCAAGGGACACCATCGATCGCCGGAAGGTTCGAAGCTCGCTCCGGGCCCGCATCAACACCGCGCTCATGTCACTCCGACCTCAGGATTCGAGCGGCCTCGGTCCGGGCGGCGATCCGGCCGGGAACTAGGGCGATCAGGTTGGCGAGGGCAATCACGCCGGGGACGATGAGTGCGACTGCAACCCAGGGGATCTTGGGCACCGGCAGGACCGAGACGTTCTCGGCGAAGGCCCGCCACCCCCACCGTCCCGCTGCGATTCCGAGTGGGACCCCGATGAGCAGCGAGACGACGACGAGAACGGTGGCCTGCCACGCCACCGCCGCGCGGATCTGCCTTCCGAGAAAGCCAAGGGTCTTCAGGATCGCCAGGTCGCGGCGGCGCCTTCGGATGGCGCTCACCAGGGCGTGGACGAGGGTCCCTGCGGCGATGGCCGCCACCAGCCCTGAAAGGAGAACCGGGACTCTGGCGATCCGGCTGAGGCTGGCCAGGTCACCGGAGCGCTGGGACGTGAACTGGAACGCATCCGGGAACTTCTGGAGGAGGCGGGAGACCGCGCGATCCCGATCAACGTCCGGCCGGAACCGGATCAGGTAGGGGAGTTCGTCGCTGGTCTCGGGATGGAAACGGAGGTAGCCGTCCCAGATCAGCGCGGCCCCGGCTCCCTGCTCGGCGGTACCGAACGGCGATGAGGGGATGATGGCCTCCCCCACCACTGTCATCTGCACGCGCGGCCCCGACGGGCCGCCGTTCTCATCGAGTCGCACATCGATAGTTCTCCCGATGGCGGTATGAAGGGACCGCAGGGTGGCGGGGCCCAGGGCGATCTCTTGTCCGGACGAGGGCGCCCTTCCGTCCGCGATGACCGGCTCGATCCCTCCCTTCCCGTCGACGAGGAACCCGAACACCGAGCTCCGGGCCAGGTTCAGGTTCACGAATCCGCCGGGGAAGGAGTAACCGGCCACGTCGGGATCCGACCGGATCACCGATGTGGCGGTCCTCCCCTGGTCCGGCCCAACGACGAGGAACATGTCCCACGCGGCACCCGAGAGGCGGGGGGTCGCCAGGAGGTATGTCAGGCTCGTTCCGAAGAGGAGCGAGGCCACGAGCGCGGCGATGCCCAGGGTCCCTCCCAGCGCTGCCGACCGGACGGGCACGGAGCTCCGCCCTCGCCCGGGATCGAGGGCCAGGCGCGTTCCCGCCGAGACTGCGGGCGGAAGGGAGACCCGCCCCGCGAATCGTGCCGTCCAGTTCGCCGTCCAGACCGGCCCGGAACCTTCAAGGCGAGCCGCCGATCGGGCCGCCAGCCACGCCGGCCCGGCAGATGCCAGGATCACGAGAACGGCCGTAAGGGCTGCTCCGGCTGCCACGATGAGGCCGTCCACGGCCATGCCCGGGTTGGGTTCGGCGATGCGGGCCAGGCCGATGGGGGTGAGCGGCGAGAGGAGGATGGCCACGACCACCGCTGCGAGGGCGCCGACGATGGCGATGATCGTCGCCCTGATCAGCCCGAGCTCGACCAGCTGCCGCCGGGAAAGGCCCACGGCACGGAGCACCGGGTAATCGGTCGACTCGAGAACCGTCTGCCGGGCCAGGGACTGCCCCACGATGGCCAGTGCGGCGATGGCGATCAATGCAGAAAGGATCCACAGCGCTCGAGACTCGAACCGGATCGACTTCTGGACCGCGGCGGTGGCGACCGGTTCGACGTACGGGATGTCCACGTCGCCGAGCCCGGCCTTGTTCATGTCACGTTGGAAGGCCGCGATGTCGGCCGAACCCCGGCGAAGCCGGATGAGTAGCGAAGCGTTCGTGGGATCGAGCTCGACGTGGTGGGTCCGAACGAACGCGGGCGTCAGGGCGATGCTGGCGGTGCTGAACGAGCCCACCGCGGGGAAACTGCCCGGGCTTGCCACGATCCCGACAACCCGAACCGGGACGAACGAGGCGGACTGGCGCGGCCCCGCCACCATGACGCCGAGCCGGCTTCCCACGGACAGGCGGTAGCGCTCGGCAGTGGTGAAGTCGATGACCGCTTCTTCCGGTGCGGAGGGACGATACAGGCGGCCCGACAGGACCTTGACGCGATTGAAGGCAAGTCCCACCTTCGCCTGCATGTCGGTCGCGGCCGCCACATCGGGGAGGCCGATGACCGCCCCGTCCGGCAGCCTGACTTGAGGTGAGACCAGGTCGATCCGGGCCCACTCGAGCACTTCGGGGAACCGCTCGATCTTGGCGAAGGCCTGTTCCATGTCGATGCTCTCCGGACCTCCACCCGTGTACAGGTGCGCTGCTTTCTGCAGCTTCAGGAACCTTGGATACGCGCTCTCCGAGCGGCGGGCTCCCGCGGCTGCGGCCAAGGCCGCACCTCCGCCCACGCCGACCAGCAGCGCGAGGGCCAGCCAGGACCGCCACCGAGCGCGAAGCTCGGACCGCAATCGAAGGAAGACGGCGCTCACGTCACTCGGTCCTCAGGACGGTGGCAGGCCGCATCCGGCTAGCGATCCGGCCCGGGAGCAGGGAGACGACGACGGCGAGGAGCACCGTGGCCGGGACCAGGAGCATCACGGCCGTGATCGGCACGGCCGGCGACGGGATGACTCCCAGCTGATCGGTGAAGAGCCTCCAGGCCCACCGCCCAGCGGCCACCCCCACCGGGATCCCAACCACCAGGGAAATGACTGCCACCGTCGAGGCCTGCCACGCGACGGCGGCGCCAACCTGCCGGCGGACGAAGCCGAGCGTCTTGAGGATGGCCAGGTCTCGACGCCGCCGGCGGATCGAGGTCAGCAAGGTGTGGACCAGCATCGCGGCGCCCATGGTCGCCAGGATCCCGGCGAGGACGAGGGGCACGTTGTAGACCCTTCGCAGGTCGGCCAAGTCCTGACCGTCGCGGCGAGGCAGCACGAAGAGCCCGAGGTTCCGCAAGTGTCCCAGCCCGGTTCGGAACGACACCGAAGGGGCGAAGCGGACGAAGAAAGTATCCGCGACGAAGCGTGGACTGAAGGCTTTCGCCCCGGCCAAGGAGAGCGCAACTCCCTCGCCCGGTTGATTGCCGGTGAAGAAGAAGGTCGGCATGGCCACGCGTCCCACGATCCGCATCAGCACGCCACCGGTCCTCGTCGGTCCGCCCCCGACGAGGATCCGGGCCCCGAGCCTGGCGCCGACCTTCCGGAACGTGTCCGACCCGAGAGCGATCTCGTCGGGGGCAACAGGGGCACGTCCCTCGATGACCGAAAAGCCGACCGACCCCCTGACCGGGGTTGAGGCCAGGCCGTACGTGGTGAGGGATCCGATGTGGACGTCCAGCAAGGTCCCAGTGGCGAAGGCGCCGACGGTGCGGTCGCTCTTCAGCATGCTCTCCGCGCGGGCCAACGAAGAAGGTGTGGCCTCTCCCTGGGGGCCGGTCAGAGCGTCGAAGCTCCAGCCGTACAGCGCAGGCGTGTTCACCAAGCGATGGAGGCTCGTGCTGAAGGTGAGGGCGGCGATAAGCGCAACGATGCCGAAGGTGGTGCCCGCGATCGTCGTGCGAACCGGGACCGAGGTCCGGCCGCTCCCGGGCTCGAGAGCCATGCGCACGCCCAGGACCGTGGTTGGTGGCAGTCCCGCCCCGGCCAGTGCGATAACAGCTCGCGACGCACGCTTCTCGTCCGGGAGTGCCATGTTCCCCCTCGCTCTCGCCGCGAGCGCTCCCGAGCGCCAAGCGGGGATGGCGGTCAGCAGGGCGACGAGAGCCAGCGTCAACGTGGCGCCCACCCCGATCACGAACCAGTCGAACCGCACTCCGGGATTGGGCTCGACCGGGCGAACGATGCCGATAGGGGTGAGTGGCGAGAGGGCCACATCGACGATCACCCCGATGACGGCGGCCAGGACTCCGATCCCAGCGGCACGAACCATAGCGGACGCGAGAAGCTGCGGCCGGCTCACGCCGAGCGCCAGGAGAACCGGGTCCTCGGTGGACTCCCAGAACGCCTGCCGGGCAAGGGCCTGGCCGAAGATACCGATCGCCGTGACTGCGGTGAGACCCGAGATCAGCCACAGCGCCCACCACTGGAAATGGCTGGACCGCTGGACCGCGCTCTCCTGCTGCGCGCCGGTGAAGAACATCGTCAGGTCGGTGATCCCCTCGGCATCGAATCGCTTCTGCAGCCCGGCCTGGGTGACGCCGGGCTGGGTCCGCACGATCGCCGTCTTCTCCAGGGGATAAAGCAGATCTGGATGGACCCGCGCGAACGCGGGGCTCAGATGCAAGGCCGGCAGGTTCTGTCCGGACAGCACCGGCAGCTCACCCGGAGCGATCTCCACCCCGACCACCTTCAGAGGGACCGAGAGGACCGTGCGGTCTCCGATCTCCCCTTGAGTGTCTTCGAAGAGGACGTCGAACCTGACCCGGCTGCCGGGTCGAACGCCCAGCCTGGCGGCAATTGGGGAGCTGACCACGACCTCGTCCGGCCGACCGGGATCCAGTGCCCGGCCGGACAGGATCTTCCAGCGGTTGATGGTGACGCCGAATCGGTGGGCCGGATCGATGAGGGGGAAGACGTCGGGAAAGCCCAGCTGGGCGTGGGGCGCAACGATGGTGCCCGGAATCATCCACGCGGTCGTCGAGTCGATGACTTCGGGAAGGCGAGGGACCCTCTCCAGGTACGGAAGCGCCGCCCGGTGGCCGGCAGAGATGGTGAAGCTGAGGGCCCGCTGCGCCCGCTCGAACCTGGGGTAGGCGCTGTCGGTTCGCCGGGCGCCGGCGGCGGCTGCGAACACGACGCCCGAGGCCACCCCGATCAGCGATGCCAGCGCAAGCCACGCCCGCCATCGTTCGCGGAACTGGGCTCGAGCCCGAAACCAGACCGCGGTCACGCGAGGCTGTCGGGGGGAGTCCCCAGAACCGGACCGAAGGTGACTGCCTGGCGCTCGGCAAGGGCTTCCTCGGGTTCCGTCCCCACGATGCGACCGTCCCGCATCTGAACGATCCGGTCTGCCGACGCCGCCACGCCATCGTCGTGAGTGACCAGCAGGATGGACTGGCCGTCCTTGTGAAGCCGGCGGAATAGCTCCATGACCTCCTCGCCACCGGCCGAATCCAGCGCACCGGTCGGTTCGTCCGCCAGGACCAGCGTGGGCTTGTTCGCCAGTGATCTGGCGATGGCCAGGCGCTGCCGCTGGCCACCGGAGAGGACCCCGGGTGCCTTGCCGGCCTTGTCGGAGAGCCCCAGCAGGTCCAGTAAGTCACGGGCCCTGGTCTCAGCCTGCTTCCTCGAAGAGCCGGCCACGATGGCCGGCAGGGTGACGTTCTCCAGCACGCTCATGCCCTCGAGCAGGTTGAAGAACTGGAACACGATCCCGATGT
>WNGA01007515.1_pt2 | contig 16220 bp, 14 predicted proteins | sample 5400061 | NCBI WGS metagenome assembly WNGA01 (sample SAMN13153366, study PRJNA577476) | soil metagenome | isolation source: 100 cm soil or saprolite under grassland replicate 2 | place: USA:California | collected 2016-06-15 | reverse complement strand
ACGACTGCACGCTGCGCGTGACCAGGGTCTACAGCTTCGCCGGCGACTTCCGCACCCAGGCGTCCCGGATCGGTGCGTCTCTGCGAGTCGAGCCCTGCCCGCCCGGTACGACGACCAGCACCGAGCATGTGCTGCGCGAGTACTACGACCGGCTGAAGGACAGCACCGCGTGGGACGGCGCACCGTACGGTCCCGCGCACCTGCCCGACAGCGACTCGCGGTGCGTACCCGGCGAGGCCGGGCCGCCGGGGATGCGCATCGACGGCTGGCTGAGCACACGCCCGGCGGCCCAGGACCTGCAGCGGCACGCGACGGACGTCCCGCGGGCCTGTCTCGGCGACCTGTGCCGGGCCGAGCCGGTCGACCTGGCCGCGGCGGTGCGCTCCGCGCCCGCGGGCGACGACTGGGTGGTGATCGTCAGCGCCGCGAAGACGTACCACTCCGAGCCGTGGGACTGACACATGACGCGAATGCCCCCGCGACAGTAGGGTCTGCTGGATGGAGGACCTTGATCGCAAGATCGTGGCGTTGCTGGCGGCCGATGGCCGGATGAGCTTCACCGACCTGGGCAAGGCCACCGGGCTGTCGACGTCGGCGGTGCACCAGCGGGTGAAGCGGCTGGAGCAGCGCGGCGTGCTGCGGGGGTACGTCGCGGTCGTCGACCACGAGGCGCTCGGCCTCCCGTTGACCGCGCTGATCGCGATCCGGCCGATCGACCCGTCCGAGCCGGACGACTCCCCGGAGCGGTTGCGCGACGTCCGTCAGATCGAGTCCTGCTACTCCGTGGCCGGCGACTCGTCGTACATCCTCACCGTCCGGGTCGCGACCCCGGCCGCGCTCGAGGAGCTGCTGGCGATGATCCGGTCCAAGGCGAACGTGTCGACCACGACGACGATCGTGCTGTCGACGCCGTACGAACGACGTCCCCCCGCCATTTGATCGCCTACGTGGTTGGGGTCAGCCGAGCTGGGACCTCGAGGCCTCGCGGGAGGCTGCGGCGTGTGCCTCGGCCCTAGCCAGCGAGCCATCGATGTCCGCCGCGTGCTCGCGCCACCACGCCTGGCCCTCGTTCTTCTTCCAGTACGAGATGCCGCGCACCTCGTCGTACTCGCTGAGCTGGTGCACCCAGCGCTTGCCGACGTACGGCACGTCGCACACGATCCGCGGCGTGGCGAACCCCGGCAGCCAGCCGAGGATGCCGTGCTGCAGGTGCTGCGCCTCCTTCACCGACACCCGCCAGTGCTCGGAGAACGGGATCATGTCGCACATGTAGAAGTAGTACGGCGTGATGGTGGCGCCGTCGAGCAGCGCGAAGCACAGGTCGAGCAGCTGGTGCACCGAGTCGTTCACGCCGCGCATCAGCACACCCTGGTTGCGGACGTCGCGCAGGCCGGCCTCGAACATCGCCTTCGTCGCCTCCGCGACCAGCGGGGTGATCGACTGGGCCGCGTTCACGTGCGTGTGCATCGCGACCATCACGCCGCGCTGCCGGGCGACCGTCGCGACCCGCTCGAGGCCGGCGCGGACGTCGTCGGCCAGCCAGTGCTGCGGCATCCCCATCAGCGCCTTGGTGGCGAGCCGGATGTCGCGGATGTTCTCGATCTCGAGCAGGTTCATCAGGAACGCCTCGAGCCGCGGCCACGGCATGTTCGCCACGTCACCGCCGGACACGACCACGTCGCGCACGCCGGGGTTCCTCTTCAGGTACTCGAACATGTCGTCCAGGCGCTGCTGCGGCTTGGCGACGAACTTCAGCTTCTCGATCACCGGGGTCGAGTTGCCGACCAGGTCCATCCGGGTGCAGTGGCCGCAGTACTGCGGGCAGGTCGGCAGGATCTCGGCCAGCACCTTGGTCGGGTACCTGTGGGTCAACCCCTCCGTGGCCCACATCTCGTGCTCGTGCAGCGAATCCCGGGTCGCGTGCGGGTGCGACGGCCAGTCGGAGCGCCGGTCGCTGAACACCGGCAGCATGTAGTGCCGGACCGGGTCGGCGTAGAACGCCGCTGTGTAATCAGCGTAGTCGCCCGCACTGTTCCCATCCGGGACGATGGTGTTGAGCATCTGCGGCGGGAGCAGCATCGACATCGTCGCGCGCTCGGCCTGGTCACGCTCCAGGTCCTCGTACAGCCGGTCCTCCAGCAGGTCGCCCATCACCGCGCGCAGCTGCTTGGTGTTCTTCACGCAGTTGACCCGCTGCCACTGTGCCGAGCGCCACTGCTCGGCCGTGACGTCCTTCCAGCCCGGCAGCCGGGTCCAGTCCGGCTCGACCAGCTCGACGCGCTGGTACGCGTACGGCTGGCCGGACAGCGGCTTGGGCCGGTCGACGTGCGGGGGGCTGATCAGGTCAGTCACTGGGGCCTCCAGAAGCTCCACGGCGGTGTGGCGTTCCATGCGAGGATAGCGATAGAACTTGTCCTGATGACAACTGTACGCCGCAAGATTTCCGCTTCCGTGGAAGCTGCGTAGTGTTTTGCGCGGCTCACAGCGCCGTGAGCCCAGTGTCCGAGAAGGAGTCGCACGTGTCGCTCAGCCCCAGCTCGCACCCCGGTTCCCCGGTGGGCCTGCACCGCGTGCTCGAACCCGCCGGCGTACTGCCGCAGGCGGCCGACCGGCTGGACGACCGGCCGGAGCTGTGGCCGGACGAGATCCGGATCGCGGTCGAGCGGCTCAACCTGGACGCGGCGTCGTACCGGCAGCTGGAGCGTGAGCACGCCGGGGACGGCGACAAGATCCGCGCCGCGGTGCTCGACATCGTCTCCGCGCGCGGCAAGATGCAGAACCCGGTCACGGGTTCGGGCGGCATGCTGGTCGGCACCGTCGAGGAGGTCGGGCCGCGGTCCCCGCTGGGCGTCGAGCCCGGCGACCGGGTGGCCACGCTGGTCTCGCTGACGCTGACCCCGCTGCGGATCACCGACGGGCTGGAACGCTGGGACGGCCACAGCGAGCAGGTCCCGGCCGCCGGCCACGCGATCCTGTTCGCCCGCTCGATCGTCGCGAAGCTGCCCGGCGACCTCGCGCCGGAGCTGTCGCTGGCCGTGCTGGACGTCTGCGGCGCACCCGCGCTGACCGCCCGGATCGTCAGGCAGTACGCCGATGGCGGGCGTGCTCCGGTCGTCGCGGTGATCGGTGGCGCGGGCAAGAGCGGCTCGCTCTCGCTGGCCGCGGCCCGGGACGCGGGCGCCGCGCGCACGATCGGCGTCGTACCGGTGCGGGCGGAGGCCGAGCGGCTCACCGGCGCGGGGCTGGCCGATGTGGTGACGCTGGCGGACGCGCGTGATCCGGTGGCGCTGGCCGACGCGGTCACGGCCGCCGGCGGGCCGGCCGACATCACCGTGGTGTGCGTGGACGTGCCGGGCTGCGAGCACGGCGCGGTGCTGGCAACGGCCGAGGGCGGCACGGTGATCTTCTTCTCGATGGCGACCTCGTTCTCGGCCGCCGCGCTCGGCGCCGAGGGGCTGGCCTCGGACGTGACCATGCTGGTCGGGAACGGGTACGTGCCGGGGCACGCCGACCACGCGATCCGGCTGCTGCGCGACAACGCCGGCGTCCGCGGGCTGTTCGAGGCGCGACTCGCGGCCGAGGCGGCGTCCGCCGACGCCGGCTGACCGGCAGGATTGACCTGTGAGAACCCTGCTGCGCAATGGATCCGTCTACTCGCCCGCCGACCCGCACGCGACCGCGATCGCCTTCGACGACGGGGTGGTCAGTTGGCTAGGTGACGACGCCGGCGCGGCGTCGTACGCGTCCGGGGCGGACGACGTGGTCGATCTGCGCGGCAGGCTGGTCACGCCCGCCTTCGTGGACGCGCACGTGCACACCGTGCAGGTGGGTTTCACGCTGACCGGGCTCGACCTGCACGCCTGCCGGTCGCTGACCGAGTGCCTGGACGTGCTGCGGGACTTCGCCGCCGGCGACGACTCGCCCGTCATCGTCGGGCACGGCTGGGACGAGACGACCTGGCCGGAGCACCGCCCGCCGACGGGTGCCGAGCTGGAGTCGGCGGCCCCGGGCCGCCAGGTGTACCTGTCCCGGGTGGACGGGCACTCGAGCATCATCTCGCCCGCGCTGGCCGCGGTCGTGCCGGACCTGCCCGGGCGGCAGGGGTACGACGCCGGTGGCCGGATGGAGCGGGACGCGCACCACTCCGTCCGGGACGCGCTGGCCGAGCTGATCCCGCCGAGCCAGCGTCGTACGGCGGCGGACGCCGCGGTGGCCGAGATGGCCCGGCTGGGGATCGGGTCGTTCCACGAGATGGCCGCTCCGCACATCGGGCCGGAGTTCGAGCTGGCCGTGGTGCGCGCGGCCGCGGACGCGCTCGGGGTGCACGCGGTGACGTACTGGGGCGAGGCCGGCGCCTTCGACAAGGTCGGGCCGCTGGGCGTGCGCGGGCTCGCGGGCGACCTGGTCGCCGACGGCGCGCTCGGGTCCCGGACCGCCGCGCTGCGATCGTCGTACGCCGACCACGCGGGCCATTGCGGACACGCCTATCTCACCGCCGAGCAGATCGCCGAGCACGTCATCGGCTGCACCGAGCGCGGCATCCAGGCCGGCTTCCACTGCATCGGCGACGCCGCCCTCGACAACATCGCCCAGGGCTTCGAGCTGGCCGCGTCGAAGGTCGGCACCCTCGACCTGGTCGCCGCGCGGCACCGACTCGAGCACGTCGAGATGCCGTCCCCGGAGGCGATCGAGGTGCTGTCGCGGTACGGCGTGGTGGCGAGCGTGCAACCGATGTTCGACGGGTTGTGGGGTGGGCCGGACGGCATGTACGCCGAACGGCTCGGCGACCGCTGGCGGGGGATGAACCCGTTCGGGGCACTGGCGAAGGCGGGTGTCGCGCTGGCCTTCGGGTCCGACTCGCCGGTCACCGGGCTCGGTGGCTGGGAGGCGATCCGGGCGGCCGCGTTCCACCACGAGCCGGAGCAGCGGATCACTGTCCGGGCCGCGTTCGCCGCGCACACCCGTGGCGGCTGGCGGGCGGCCGGGATCGACGACGCGGGCGTGCTCGCGCCGGGAACCGCGGCGACCTACGCCGTCTGGGAGTCCGACGCCGACCTCGTCGTGCAGACACCGGACGAGCGCGTCGCCGCGTGGTCCACCGACCCGCGCGCCGGGGTGCCGGTGCTGCCTGATCTGACGCCGGGCACGCCCGTGCCGGCGTGTGTGCGGACCGCTGTCGGCGGCCGCACCGTGTACGAGTCCGAAGGATGGGCCGCGTGACCGTTCGCAAGAAACTCGACCTCGACCCGGTCACCGTCCGGAAGGCGCGCAGCCTGGCGCGCAAGGCCGGCCGGCCGATCGTGAACCTGGCCAAGCAGCACACCACCGTCTCGGTCGAGCGGGCGGTGCTGCGACTGGCCGGGCTGACCGGCGCCGACGCCGACGGCATCCCGTGGGTGAACCGGCTCGCCGACACCGTGCGGGCCGACGTCGGCCTGGAGCACGGCCTGGCGCTGCCGGTCTGGGACGCGATGCTGCGCGGCGAGGCCGAGGACCTCTCGGTGCTGGCGCAGAAGGCGGCGTCGGGGTCGGTGACGTTCCGGCTGCCGGAGGGCCGCGACGCCGTCCGGGCCCGCTCGGCCGCCCGCAAGAACGTTGCCGCGGGCATCAAACAGATCGACGCCCGGCGCCGCGAGCGGGACCGGCTGATCAAGCGGCACGGCGATCCCGAGCAGCGGCCGTGGATCTACCTGATCGTGGCCACGGGCGACATCTACGAGGACATCCCGCAGGCGCAGGCCGCGGCGCGTGAGGGCGCGGACATCATCGCGGTGATCCGCTCCACCGGGCAGTCGCTGCTCGACTACGTGCCCGAGGGCGCGACCCGCGAGGGCTTCGCCGGCACGTACGCGACCCAGGAGAACTTCCGGCTGATGCGGGCCGCGCTGGACGAGTCGTCGCGCGAGCTCGGCCGCTACATCCGGCTGACGAACTACGCGTCCGGGCTGTGCATGCCGGAGATCGCCACGCTGGCCGGCCTGCAGCGGCTCGACATGATGCTGAACGACTCGATGTACGGGATCCTGTTCCGCGACATCAACCCGATCCGCACCTTCGTGGACCAGCGCTTCAGCCGCCAGATCCACGCCCGCGCGGGAATCATCATCAACACCGGCGAGGACAACTACCTGACCACCGCGGACGCGGTCGAGGCCGCGCACACCGTGACGGTCTCCCAGCTGCTGAACGAGTACTTCGCCAAGGAGGCCGGGCTCGAGGACTGGCAGCTCGGGCTGGGCCACGCGTTCGAGATCAACCCCGACGTGCCGGACTCGTTCCGGCTGGAGCTGGCGCACGCGATGCTGGCGCGGCAGCTGTTCCCGGACGCGCCGCTGAAGTGGATGCCGCCGACCCGGCACATGACCGGCGACGTGTTCCGCGGCTACCTGCTGGACGGGTTCTTCAACCTGGTCGGCGCGATGACCGGGCAGGGCATCCTGCTGGTCGGCATGATGACCGAGGCGGTCGTGACGCCGTGGATCTCCGACCGCGACCTGGCGCTGCAGAACGTGCGCTACGTGATGGGTGCCGCAGGCAACCTTCACGAGGACTTCCACCCGCCGGCGAACGGCTTCATCGCCAACCGCGCCCGTCAGGTGCTGGGGGAGTCGGTCGAGCTGCTGGATCGGATCGTCGACGACGGCCTGCTGAACGCGATCGCCGACGGCACCTTCGGCCTGATGCGCCGGCCCGCCGACGCCGGCAAGGGCCTCGACGGTGTCGCGAAGAAGTCCAGCGCCTACTACAACCCCGCTGTCGAGCTGCTGGAGGCCGCACAGTGAGCATCATCAGGCCGTACGGCGACACCACCGGGGACGGGATGGTGCAGCTGTCCTTCACGTTGCAGGTGCCGCACGACAAGCGCGCCGAGGGCGCCGCCGTGCAGCTCGCCCACAAGATGGGCATCGACCCCGCGCTGGTGGTGCACTCCAAGCCGATGGGACCGGACTTCACCTTCTTCGTGGTGTACGGGCCGGTGCACCACCTGGTCGACACCGACAAGGTCGAGGTGCTCGAGCGGGACTACCCGCTGCTCAGCCCGAAGGAGGCGAACCTCCTTATCCGCAAGGGATTGCGGCGCCGGCTCACCGTCGTCGGCGCGTGCATCGGCACCGACGCGCACACCGTCGGCATCGACGCGATCCTCAACATCAAGGGCTTCGCGGGGGAGAAGGGCCTGGAGTACTACCGCGAGATCAAGGTGGTGAACCTCGGCGCCCAGGTCGCCGTCCCCGAGCTGGTGCAGCGCGCCAAGCACGAGCGGGCGGACGCGATCCTGGTGTCCCAGGTGGTGACGCAGCGCGAGGCGCACATGCTGAACACCAGGGAGATGTCGGCGGCGTTCCGCGAGGCGTACAGCGAGGAGACCCGGCCGCTGCTCGTTGCCGGAGGCCCCCGTTTCACCGAGCGGATGGCCGAGGACCTCGGCGTCGACCGGGTCTTCAGCCGCGGCACCACGCCGGGCGAGGTGGCGAGCTATCTCGTCGACGCCCTGGTGACCAAGCGACAGCACCCGATCAGAAGGAAGACCGCATGACCGCCGAAGTCGGCCTCACCGTCACGCACCGGCGCTACGTGCCGTACAGCCACGCGCACTACGCCGGGAACCTGGTGGACGGCGCCTACGTGCTCGGCCTGTTCGGCGACGTCGCCACCGAGGTGTGCATCCGCACCGACGGCGACGAGGGGCTGTTCGCGTCGTACTCCGACGTGCAGTTCAAGGCGCCGTTGCGGGCCGGTGACGTGGTCGAGGTGACGGCGACGGTGACCCGGGTCGGCACCCGCAGCCGCGACCTCGACCTGGTCGCCACCGTGGTCTGCCGGGGTCGCACCGATCTGTCCGAGTCGGCCGCTGAGGTACTCTCGGAACCGGTCGAGATCACCCGCGCCAGGGGTACGGTCGTCGTACCGGCTCGGTGATTCTCCGCGTGACTTCGGTGACTATCGATCGTTGAGCCTGCGCGGTTCTCGGAAACTCGATCCGAAGTTCCCGGAGATGTTGACACCGGCGCGGCAAGGGATCACTGTTTTCGGAGTCGTCATAAACCGTTACGCCAACGGACACAGCAAGTTCAGCCACTGCGACGGCCCCGCGCGTGACCAGGCCAGAGCCAGACCTGAGTCGACGGGGGCGTGGGTCAAGCGGTGGACAGTGCCCCGTTACCCCGGGGCGGAGTTGGAAGGGGCCCGGCACCCAGTAGACAACGGCCGTTCGAGTGGCACCCAGCCAGTCGGCGGTCGGTCCGAAGGGTCACCGGGCCCCTTTCCTCAATCACACTGCCTCATGACACTGCCTCATGGCACCCCGCATTGCGCTTCTGCGACAGCTTCCCGCTCCGGATACATCCGCGGCCCGTACGCGTTGTACCGTCATGCGTCCGGTTTTCCGTCCGCGTGAGTCCCGAGGAGAGGCCGTGCTGAGTTCGCTGCCGCCACGGCGTCTGCTGGTGCTGCGCACGCTGGTCGCGATCGTCGCCGGCGCCGCGCTCGGGATGGCCTACCCGCCGTACGACCTGCCGCTGCTGGCGCCGCTCGCGGTGGCCGCGCTGCTGGTCGCCCTGCGCGGCTCCTCGGTGCGCTCCGGGGCGCTGGTCGGCGCAGCCTTCGGGATCGCCTGGTACGCCGTGCTTGTGCCGTGGCTGAGCGTCATCGGCGGCGACGCCGCGATCGCGCTGGCGATCCTGGAGGGCCTGTTCTACGGCGTGTTCGGCGCGCTGGCGAGTCAGGCGCTGCGGATCCGCGGCTGGGCACTGTGGGTGCCCGCGCTGTGGGTGGCGACCGAGTTCGCGACCGCCTCGGTGCCGTTCGGCGGCTTCCCGTGGGGCCGGCTGGCCTGGGCGTTCGCGGGCTCGGACGTCGGCCGCTACGCCGCCTGGATCGGCGTTCCCGGCGTGAGCTTCCTGATCGCGCTGATCGGCACCCTCGTGTACGGCGCGGCGTGGTCCCGGCAGCGGCTGTCGCAGCGGCTGCGCTGGGTCGCCGGTGTCGCCGCCGTGCTGCTGGTGCTCGGCGCGAGCGCGGTGCCGCTGCCGGCAGCCGAACCGGCGAACGGCCGGCACGTCGCGGCCGCGATTGTGCAGGGCAACGTGCCCGGCAAGGGCATGGACTTCCTCGGCGAGGCGCGCACCGTCACCCGCAACCACCTGGCCGCGACCGAGCAGCTGGCCCGCGACGTCACGAGCGGCGCCGAGCGCAGGCCGGACGTGGTGATCTGGCCGGAGAACTCCACGGACATCGACCCGTTCAGGGACCCCGAGACCCGGGCCGACATCGAGACCGCGGTGCGCGCCGTCGGGGTGCCGATCCTGGTCGGCGCGGTGCTCGACGGCCCCGGTGAGAACGAGCGGCAGACCACCGGCGTGGTCTGGGACCCGGTCACCGGGCCCGGTGAGATCTACGCGAAGCGGCACCCGGTGCCGTTCGGCGAGTACATCCCGTTCCGCGACCAGCTGCTGCCGTACATCAAGCGGCTGGAGATGGTCGGCCGCCAGACCGCGCCCGGCTCCAAGCCCGGTGTGCTGCGGATCGGCGACGTCACCTACGGCGACGTGATCTGCTTCGAGATCGCGTACGACGGGGTCGTGGCGGACGTGATGAAGGGCGGCGCGCAGATCCTGGTCGTCCAGACCAACAACGCCACGTACGCCGGCACCGGTCAGCCCGACCAGCAGTTCGCGATCACCCGGCTGCGCGCGATCGAGACCGGCCGCTCGGTGCTGATCGCGTCCACGAACGGCATCTCCGGCGTGATCGGCCCGGACGGCCGGATCGAGCACAAGTCGAAGCAGTCGGTCGCTGACACCTACGTGGCACTGGTGCCGCCGCGCGACGACCGCACGCTGGCGACCGTACTCGGCCCGTGGCCGCAGTGGATCCTGGCCGGCCTCGGGCTGCTGGGCGCCGTACTCGCTCTGCTGGGCAGGCGGCGGCGGGGCGGCGCGGTTGTGAAGGGCCGTAGGCTCGCTGCATCGGCGGCCCCAGCGACTGGCCCAGCGACTGGCCCAGCGGCCGAGCCGGCGGGACCGGAAGAGCACCTGCAGACCGCCGGCGCCGGCGGCACGGAGACGAGGAGAGAGTCAGACACGTGAGCACGAACGACAGGTACGCCGAGCTCGGGCGGATCCTGGTCATCATCCCCACGTACAACGAGGCCGAGAACATCGAGCCGATCGTCGCGCGGGTGCGCACGTCGGTGCCCGAGGCACACGTCCTCGTCGCCGACGACAACTCTCCGGACGGCACCGGCGACCTGGCCGACAAGCTGGCCGCCGGCGACGACCACGTCAAGGTGCTGCACCGCAAGGGCAAGGAGGGCCTCGGCGCGGCGTACATCGCCAGCTTCAGATGGGGCATCGAGCAGGGCTACGGCGTGCTCGTCGAGATGGACGCCGACGGCTCGCACCAGCCCGAGGAGCTGCCCCGGCTGCTCGACGCGCTGCGCGACGCGGACCTGGTGCTCGGGTCCCGGTACGTGAAGGGTGGCGCGGTCAAGAACTGGCCGAAGTCGCGCGAGGTGCTGAGCAAGGGCGGCAACATCTACACCCGGCTCGCGATCGGGGTGCCGCTGCAGGACGCGACCGGCGGCTACCGCGCGTTCCGCCGCGAGACCCTGGAGGGCATCGGGCTGGACCAGGTCGCGTCGGCCGGCTACTGCTTCCAGGTCGACCTGGCCTGGCGCGCGCTGAAGAAGGGCTTCAGGGTCGTCGAGGTGCCGATCACGTTCATCGAGCGTGAGCGCGGGCAGTCGAAGATGTCCCAGGCGATCGTGGTCGAGGCGATGCTGAAGGTCGGCCGCTGGGGCGTGGCGTACCGCGCCGGCCAGGTCCGTGGCGGCCTGCGACGGCTGACCGGCCGCAAGGCGAAGGTCACGGGGAAGGTCTAGCGCCATGCCGTGGTTCATCGCCGTCGCGCTGCTGGTCGTGCCGCTGATCGAGATCTACGTGATCGTGCAGGTCGGCCAGGCGATCGGTGGCTGGTGGACGCTGCTGCTGCTGATCGCCGAGAGCGCGCTCGGCGCCTGGCTGGTCAAGCGCGAGGGCAAGCGCGCCTGGCGGGCGCTCAAGACCGCGCTCGAGACCGGCAGGATGCCGAGCCGGGAGCTGGCCGACGGGGCACTGGTGCTGATCGGCGGCACGCTGCTGCTGACGCCGGGCTTCGTGACCGACGTGTTCGGGTTCTTCTTCGTGCTGCCGTTCACGCGCGGGCTCGCGCGCCGGGCACTGAGCGCGTTCGTGACGAAGCGGCTGATGCTGTCCATCGGCACGCCGGTGAACGGTTTCAACACGAAGGCCTACAACCCGCGCAAGCCGAAGGGCTCGAGCCGACCGCCGCGTACCGTCGTGGTCGACGGCGAGGTCGTGGAGCATCCGCAGGACGCCGACGGGCCGCCGGACGGCGACAAGCCGCAGGTCACGGGCGACTAGCGCCGGGCAAGCGAACGGGCCACCTCCGCGGGTGCGGAGGTGGCCCGTTTCGTTCTGGCTCGGGTCAGGCGCTGCGCTTGCCGGTGCTCCGGGAGGCGCGGTGCAGGTGCGCGGGGCCGATCTCGCCGGCGCGCAGCAGCTCCACGCGCTCGGCCAGCAGCTCCTCGAGCTCCGAGATGCTGCGACGCTCGCGCAGCATGTCCCAGTGCGTCCGGGCCGGCTTCTCGACCTTGGGCTCCGGGCGCTCGCCCGTCGACCGCACGGCCTCGTTGCCGCAGTGCGGGCACTCCCACACCGCCGGCACCTCGGCGTCGTCGGCCATGGTGATCTGCACCCGGTGGCCGCGAGCGCAGTCGTACGTCACCGTCTGGCGCGGGGCGAACTCCACACCGCGGTCATCCTCGAAGCTGACCCCACCCAGCCCCGAACCACGCAGTACGCGATTAGACATGTCATACCTCCGAGTTCCGTCTGCGTGGTCAACGTCTTGCCGACGTCGATGATTCCCATTCTCTCACGCGCACCCACCCGAGAGCCGCGTCACAGAACTGCTCGAGAGACGGCCGTCACTGCCAGTTATGACGCGGGTATGACCGAGGTCACGCCCAGTGTCAGGCGCCGTCGGGCTCCAGGCTGAGAGCGATCGAGTTGATGCAGTACCGCTGGTCCGTCGGCGTGTCGTACCCCTCACCGGAGAACACGTGCCCGAGGTGCGAGCCGCAGCTCGCGCACCGCACCTCGACCCGCCTCATGCCGAGCGAGTCGTCCTCGATGTACTGCACCCGGTCCTCGGCCAGCGGGGCGAAGAACGACGGCCAGCCGCAGTGCGAGTCGAACTTGGTCTCGCTGCGGAACAGCTCGGCCGAGCAGGCCCGGCAGCGGTACACGCCGACCGTCTTGGTGTCGGTGTACTCGCCGGTGAACGGCCGCTCGGTGCCCGCCTTGCGCAGCACGGCGAACTCGGCCGGGTTCAGCTCCGACCGCCACTCGTCCTCGGTCTTCCGCACGGGATAGGTGGTCATGCGTTCCAGTGTGCCCGGGCGGTCCCGCCCCCAGCAGTGCGGGGCGGGACCGTCGGTGAGCCGTAATCGCGGCGTCGTCACCAGGCGCGCGGCGCCACCCGGACCACCTGCGGGTCGTGGTCGCTGATCTGGTCCGGGAACTCACTGTTCATGTGCACGATGTCGTACGACGAGTCCGGCAGCAGGTTGCGCGACGTCAGGATGTGGTCGAGCACCTGCGAGTTGCCCTCGAACACGTAGCTGTACCGCTGTGCCACCGGCAGTGTGCGCGGCAGGTCGGTGAGCGCCGTCGTACCCGAGCCGACCAGGATGTCGGCCGTCTCCGAGAAGTCGAAGTCGTTCAGGTCACCGAGCACCACGACGTTCGCGTTCGCGTCCGCGTCCAGGATCTGGCTGACGAACCCGCGAACGGCCTCGGCCTGCAGGTGGCGCTTCGGCTCGCTGCCGCGCACCGGCGGCTGGAACCGGCCCCACAGCGGCTGGTCGCCGCCCTTGGAGCTGAAGTGGTTCGCCACCACGAACACCGGCCGGTCCTTCCACCGGAACTCGGCGGCCAGCGGCTTGCGGGTCGCCGCCCACGCCGGGTTCGCCGGGTCCACCCGGCCGGGGGACAGGCTCAGGTGCACGCCGGTGTCGTCGGTGACGACCTCGGTGGGCGTGGTCGAGTCACCGCCGGGGCGGTCGACGAACACCAGCTTGCGGTCGGTGCGGTACAGGAACGCCACCCGGATGTTGCCGCCGGGCTCACCGCCGTCCTGGTCGTTCACGGGGTTGATCTGCCGCCACTGGTACGACGGCCCGCCGGCGGCGCGGATCGCCGCCACCAGCGTGTTCAGGGTGACGTCGGCGTCGGTGGTGCCGGAGTCGGTGGCACCGTCGTTGTCCTGGACCTCCTCGAGCGCCAGGATGTCCGGCGACGCGAGGTTGTGCACGATCCCGGCGGCCAGGCCGTCGAACTTGGCCGCGCCGTCGGACGGGTCCAGGTTCTCGACGTTGAAGGTGGCGACCGAGAGCTCCTTCTTGCCGGCCGGCACCGTGGTCTCGCGCTGGATCCCGCCGTCGGTGACGGCCGGCGTGCCGGTCAGCTGCAGCTTGAAGTTGCCGAACGAGTAGTCGAGCACGCCGGTGACGGCGCCCGCCAGCGTGTCGCCGGTCTTGGCCTGCGGCGCCGGGGCCAGCACGTCGTCGGTCAGCAGCCGCTCCGGGTTGTCGTCGCCGGCCTGCAGGACGATGCCGCCGCGGACGGTCCGCACGCCCGCGCCGTCGGCCACGATCGGGACCTCGCCGAACGAGCTGGTCGGGCCGGTCACGCCCGGGTCCTGCAGGCTGACCCGCATGCCCTCCATCGACTCCCAGAAGTCGATGCCGTCGGTGTCCGGGTCGAAGGTGCCGGAGGTCTCCACGCTGCCGGTCGCGTCGTCCTCGATCACGGTGGACGGTGGTACCCGGCCACCGGGCCCGACCAGCTGCGGCTGCGGCAGGTCCGCCCTACCGGTGGTCGTGACGACGGGGCTGACGAGCTCGGTGGTGGTGAGGTTGTTGGTGCCGCCACTACCGCCTGGGCGGAACTCGCTGACGGTGCCGGTCACCGTGACCGCGTCGCCGACGGCGACGGTGGGCGACGACGAGGTGAACACGAACAGGCCCTCGCTGGTGGCCGGTTCGGCGTCCGGGTCGGGGTCGGTGAACCAGAACCCGTTGGTGGTCTTCGCGGTCACCACACCGGTGACGCCGCCGACCTTGGTGCCGGCCAGCGGGGAGCGGTGCGCCGCGCCCTGGACGTCGTGGATCTTGGCCTGGACCGGCTCGGGGTCCGGCGGGGTGGTGGTCAGCGACTTCGGCGACGGGTCCTGGGCGGCGAACTCGCCGGCGTTGTCGTCGAGGTCGCGGGTCGGGTCCTTGCGGGTCACCGCGGTGGTGTTCGAACCCGCCGGCGCCGGCGCCAACTCGGCGTCGTTGGCGTCGCCGTAGCCGACGAAGTCGACCACGCCGGCCGCGGTCGCGCAGCCGGTCGAGCAGGTCAGGCTGGTGGTCGACGACACCAGGGCGACCTTGCCCGAGGTCGCGGACAGGTTGACGCTGCCGGTGGCGTCGGCGGGCGGGAGCGGCTGGCCGGTGGTGCCGCCGCTGGCGCCCTGCGCCAGGTATGCCTGGCCGGGAGCGATGGTGCCGGTGAGGTTGATCTTGTTGAGCCAGGAGGTGCCGCTGGCGGATGCGTACTGGACCGACCATCCGGTCAGGGTGACGGGTGTGGTCCCGACGTTGGTGAGCTCTACGTAGTCGTTGGTGTAGGGGGCGCCGGAGTTGCCGCCACCGCCGTACACCTCCGTGATGATCACCGAGGTGGATGCCGCGGACGCGGCTCCCCCCAACGCGACGACCGTGCCGGTGAGCACGAGGCTGGACGCGGCCAGCAGAGCTAGGGTGCCCCTGCGGGGCAGGGCAGACAGGGCAGACATGTGCCGGATTCTGACACCGCAACAGGTCGCGGTCGACAACCCTCGGTGAACAAAGCGCCGGCCCGGCCGTACGGCGCACGTGGATGCGCGCCGCACGACCGGGCCGGTCACCCGTGCGCAGCCGGGGTCAGCCGACCTTGACCGCGGACCAGGCCGTGGCGACCGCGTTGTACTCCGCGCTGCCGGCGCCGTACAGGTCCTTGGCGGCGTTCAGCGTGGCGGTGCGGGCCCCGGCGTAGTTGGTGCTCGAGGTCATGTACACCGTGACCGCGCGGAACCAGATCTTGCCGAGCTTGTCCCGGCCGATCCCGGTCACCGTCGAGCCGTTGCAGGTCGGCGAGTCGTAGCTGACGCCGTTGACGGTCTTCGCGCCGCTGCCCTCGGCGAGCAGGTACGCGAAGTGGTTGGCCACACCCGACGAGTAGTGCACGTCGAGGTTGCCGACGTCGGAGCTCCAGCAGTCGGCGGAGTTGCCGTCCTTGCTCGGCTTGTCCATGTACCGCAGCGCCGGGCGGTCCTTCATGATCTCCTCGCCGATCAGGTAGTCACCCGGGTCGTTGGCGTTGGAGTTCGCGAACTCCACCTCGGTGCCCATGATGTCGCTGTTCGCCTCGTTCAGGCCGCCGGACTCACCCGAGTAGGTGAGGTTCGCGGTGGCCGACATGACGCCGTGGGACATCTCGTGCGCCGCGACGTCGAGCGAGACCAGCGGGCCCGCGACGACGTTGTCGCCGTCGCCGTAGGTCATCTGCTTGCCGTCCCAGAAGGCGTTCACGTAGTTGCTGCCGTAGTGCACCCGGCTCTGGACGCCCTTGCCGTCGTTGAAGATGCCGTTCCGGCCGTGCACGTTCTTGTAGTAGTCGAACGTCGCGGCGGCGCCGTACGCGGCGTCCACACCGGCGCTGGCGCGGTCCGCGGTGGTGCCGCTGCCCCAGTGGTTGTCCGCGTCGGTCGATCACCCAGCCGTTGCCGTGGTTCGGGTCCTTCAGCGAGTAGCCGCTGCTGGTCTGGGTGGTGTACAGCGTGACCGTGCCGCTGTACAGCGACTTGCCGTCACCGGTGGCCGTCTCGATCGTCTCCTCGCGGACCAGGATCCGGCCGGTGTTCGCGTCGACGGTTGTGACTACGCGGCTCGGCGTGGCGTCCGCCTTCACCCCGCTGGTGGTGAACTCGTACGCCAGCTTCGGTGTGCCCTTGCGGGCCTCGATGACGAGCTCCGGGCTCGAGTCGGACTTCAGCGAGCCCTTGGCGACCTGGGCCACCGACAGCTTCGGCGTACGGCTGATCGTGATCGGCGCGCGCAGGGTCAGGCTGGC
>WNGA01014214.1_pt1 | contig 16226 bp, 10 predicted proteins | sample 5400061 | NCBI WGS metagenome assembly WNGA01 (sample SAMN13153366, study PRJNA577476) | soil metagenome | isolation source: 100 cm soil or saprolite under grassland replicate 2 | place: USA:California | collected 2016-06-15 | reverse complement strand
ACGGTGCATGGCTTCGCTCATACGGGCAGTACTTTTGGGAATCTCACGCAAGCTATTTTCAATTCTGCGCAATACGGATCTTCCGTTTCGAATGTAGTGTCCGTGGATTTACCGGGCCACGGGCTCAGCAGCGGACCGATCCTCGAAAACGGCGGCCAGCTTAAATATGGCGAGCTCTCCATTGAGGATTATGCGACTGCGGTCACGGAAACAATTCGGCGATTGAATACATTCCAGTTGCGGCCCCAGGTGGTCATTGCTCACAGCATGGGCGGTTTGGTGATGACGGTTGCCCAGCAGGCTCTCATTTCGAGACAACAGAGCCTCGGCGTTGATTTAGGAGTCCAGAAAATAGTGCTCATGAACGCTGTGAGCCCTTCTCCGGTACCGTTTTTTTTGGCCGACAGCGGCATAGGACCGGTGCTTGTCGCTCCTTTCGTTTTGAGTGATCCCGTGAAGGGACTATACGTTCATATCCCGGTTCCCAATTGGCTGGGATTCTTTTTTACAGATCATTTCGGAAATTTCGTGCCGGGCACGCCTTCACCGGAAGAGGCGGTGAGCCGGGGTTACATCTCCGACGAACCCTTTCAAGCTGGGGCTCAGGTTGTCGCGGCTGCCGGTAGGCAACGTCCAACCGTGAGCGAAGGAATTTTTCTTCCGTCCTTGCAGACGAGCGTAGTCGTCGTCAGCACGGAGCAGGACATCTTGACGGTTCCGTCTGAGCTTCAAGAGCTCTACACCTTCCTGACGGAAGACGAAGATTTGTCGGGATTCCGGTTCATCAGCGGAGCTGATGCGGTCCACGATACGTATATCTCCAACCCGAACGCCCTTCTGAACGCCATCTTCGGAAACTAATCATGATAGCGGGGCCGCCTGAGGAGAGGCGGCTCCAGAAGACCCCTGGTAGGTCGCACTGAGAGGTCGGTGTTCAGGGTTCTCGGTCACGCTTCCCGTTATTTCCGTTGCGACCTGCGCGGAGTTCTACAGCCGCTCCCACGGTGTTGTGATTCGCGTTTACGATGATGCTGGCAACGTGATCGAGGCGCGGGAGCATGCGGGCGGGTTCAAGGACTGCCAGGCAGCGGGCTGCTCACTTGCGCCTGCCGGAGCGATAGCCGAACTTTTCTTCCTCGCTTAGGGTGATGGAGAGTCGTCTCAAAAGATACTTGGTCTGTGCGATCGTCGCTGTTTTAGCTGCGTGCCAGACGCCAACAGCGTCAAATCAGGGAACCGCTTCTGGCAAGGCCACTGCTGGAACTGGGCAGTCGGCCCCTCGGTCGTCGCCATACGAGACCGAAGATTTTAACCCTTTTCAGCAAAGCAGGATCCAATGGTCTCATGGAGGTAGTGTCAGAGGGCCGTGAGCCTTTAGCGGCTCTCGAATCGCTGATTCAAGTTCCACAAACGCAGTCAGCTTTTCATCCGGCGCGAACAACGAAACGCTCTCCGTCGCCGCGATGCGCGTCAGCAATTCAGTTCGTTCGTTTCAGTGGTGGATTGTGAAGGACGTAGCCGACGGCTTTGCTTACTTGGCTAGCGTTTTACCACCACCGGTGTGCCGATGTGAGCGGCGTTATAAAACTGGCGCGCTTTCCAATAGGGCATCCTAATGCATCCATGTGACGCAGGCACCCCGGGCAGGTAACCCTGGTGCAATCCGTAGCCCGGCGAGAATTCAAGAAAGTAGGGCATTGGGGTACCGACGAAGTGCGAACGCGACGGTCTGCGGTCACGCCTGCTATCGACGTTGGCCTTCACGACATGGCTTGAGTCATCAACATAATCACCATAGAGACTGGACCGATGATCCTCGTCCTTACGAATCACCTGAAAGTGACCAGTCGGAGTGCGGTATCCTTCCCGGCCGCTTGATATGCGAGACGACGCGACTCTATACCCTCCACGGTAGAGATAGGCTTCTTGCTCTGGCAAGCTCACGACGATCGACGGCCGGCCTGAATGACGCTCCGGTAAATTCGACGTGACCATGTCGGTCATAGTACTACAGCCGCTCAAGGCCATGAAGATCGCGCAGAGCGCCCAAAATTGTGAAAATCGATTCATTAGCAATGGAATCGGGTACGCGAGGTTTTCCAGCCGTTCACATGAACAAATAGTTCAATTGGATTAGATCTGTGTATGGCATCGACCGCCATCCGTCTTTCAGAATTAAGTTTTGGAGTCATAATCAACATCTCAAGCGGAGGCTGCGACTCCGGATCTGAGGCAGAGTTGCTTAGCGTCCTTGGGAGTGCGGGCGTGACAGAGTGCAAAACCTGGTGTGGGGAGGCAGATCAAATGGCGCGGTCGTTCGCCGAAGCAGCGGTGCAGAAGCTCGAAGTGCTCATCGTGCTTGGAGGGGACGGCACCATTCGGACCGCTGCAGAAGCGTGTAGTAGACAGGGCACGTATCTTCTGCCGCTGCCCGGCGGGACGATAAATATGCTCCCTCGAGCGTTGTATGGAGACGTTTCATGGGAAAACGCGCTTAAAAATACACTCGCTGATCCCGTAACAAAGGTCCTTTCCGGAGGCCGCGTCGAAGACAACCAGTTTTTTGTTGCCGCCATTATAGGTGCGCCTGCGCTGTGGGTGGAGGCCCGCGAATCTCTTCGCGAAGGTCACATTGTTGATGCAATCAAAACAGGCGCCGTCGCTTTCCAGGAAATGTTCGATACGAAGATTCAGTATTTCATTTCATCGGAAACGAATGGCGAAGCTGAAGTGGTCGCTGTTATCTGCCCGCTCATATCGGAACAAATGGCTGAGTCGGAGCAAGCGCTTGAAGCCGCTGTCATTAATGTGGAGAACGCAGTCCAATTAATCGGCCTTGCCACTGCCGTTGCCGTTGGCAAATGGCGCGACACCCAAAAGAAAATCCTCAGCAAAACCAAGCGGGTGACTGTGCAATCAAGCAAAGATATTCCGATATTTCTTGATGGAGAAAGGGTGAAGGTAGGTAAGAAGGCGGAGATCAGTTTTGTGCCAAGCGCTGTCAATGTCATTGTGCCTGCCCAGAGGGTCAGCTAACGAACACGGTTCGCGTCATGCGATTCAAACGCACGAGCGGGCCGGCGAGTTTAGAGGGGGAACGAGATTAACTCGCATGCACGCCGCACTCCCTCTATGAAGGCCATCTGGCGGAGACATTTGATTATTTGTCTGTTTCTTGGGCTGCTAGCGATTCCCATCTACTGGCTGGATCAGGTCGCCTTCCGCCCGAGCGGCGGCAATTGGATAACCTTGGATTTCGGGGACTTCTCTTTTGGACCTACATCATCTTTATCGCCATCCACGTCACCCTAAGTTCAATTGCCGTCCTATTATTTCCCGGGTCAGGAATATTGCGCGTTCACTTTGGTTCAATGGTGGTTTCTCTGATCTTGCTTGTCACAGGTTTCGTCGTTTACGGAAAGCTCCTACAGCTGCAATTGATGATGGACGCCTATGAGATGCGAACGCGCACCGACACTGCAATCTGTGCGGCGACCTGTCCCAACTCCAACCGGCTTTGCTCCTTTACCGATTGGTCAGAACGGTCTGCGGTGCCTGTCCGCCACTGCGGATTCGTCCTGTGCGAATTTGCTTGCTTCAAGCTGCGCGCTGACTTTCTGTAAGCCCGCAGTGAGCGCGTCAATTTGCTTTTGCTGGCGCGCGATCATCTCTTGTTGGTGGTGCATTTTGCGATGTGCTTTGAGGAACTCATTGAGCAACATCGCGTTCACCGCATCGTATCGCACGGCTTGCAGTTTGCCGTCGCGATCGCGTCTCACCAGATCAGGAGCCACCTTTTCCACTTCCTCGGCCACAAGGCCAAACTGCGGGACACCCTTGGGATCAAGCTCCTTCTTATAGCGGAAGGCGACCGGGTTTAGCGCAAGGATCGCTTCGCTTGCTTTATTCATCGGCCTAATCTCGTCCTTGAAACGCGCTGAGGAAGGAACACTGATCGTGCCGAGTTTGCCGGCACTAGTGACAAAAACCGCCTCGCCTCCAATGGCGTCTGCATCGTTAATGCCTGCGATATAGGTTGCAGTATGGGCAGGATGTATAACCCCAAATGGGTCAGTGACCGCGACCTCGGTGCCAATACGGATGATATTGGCTTCCGCAGCCACACCTAAATTGCCGATGTCGATGTTATTATTGCCTGTGGTGAGATTCACGCCGGCGCCGAAGCCCAATGCGATGTTGAGGTCACCATTGCTGTTAACCAACGCACCAGTCCCGTTGGCAGTGTTCAACGCCCCGGTTGTGTTGCTATTCAGCGCAGCAAAACCGGTGGCTGTGTTGTCGTTACCGGTTATGTTGTTTTCAAGCGCAACACTACCGGTCGCCGTGTTTTCGAAGCCGGTTGTGTTTGAAAGAAGCGTCTCACGACCACTGGCTGTGTTGCGGTCGCCAGTTGTGTTTTGAAAGAGCGCTCGCCAGCCTTCAGCCGTGTTCGAATTTCCGGTCGTGTTGTTAAGAAGGGCGAACGTTCCATTCGCCGTATTCCGGTCGCCGTTAGTGTTACTTAAAAGCGCCCCGGCGCCAGTGGCAGTATTTTGGTCTGCGTTGTTGAATACTAGCGTTCCAGCGCCAACACCAGTGTTGAAGTTGGCGGTGCTGTTCGCAAAGAGCGAATACCAACCAGCTGCTGTGTTGCCAACGCCGGTCGTCAGATTCTTAAGGGCGTTGCTCCCTTCTGCCGTAGTGAGCCCGGGATAGCCTCCATCGGGCGGGGGACTAACGGCCTGACTGGCGGCCGAAAGCTCGAAGTAGGCCAACGCGACGAGGAATACTGAAGTTGCTCTGATTAGCTGAATCAGCGAGCACATGGGATATTTCCTTTCTGGTTTCCCCGCCGTATTGATTCTGCGATTGCAGGTCTGGAAGAGGCGAAGAACCTAGCGGGGAAATGGCCTCCGCCTGATTCAGATGCGCGTAGCGAGGCGGAGGTTGGAAAAATCTCGCCAATATGTCAAATCAATTCGCTGTAAGCGCGCATCGCTGATTCAACCTCAGCAAACGCAGTCAGCTTTTCATGACGTGCACAACGAAACGCTTTCGGTTGCTCCAAATGTAGATCAGCAAGTGCGAAATTCGTTTTCGCCGATTGCATAACAAGCTTAAAATGCGCTGCACAGCGCCGATGTGGCGAAATGGTAGACGCAACGGACTTAAAATCCGTTCCCGCGAAGGCGGGGTATGGGTTCGAATCCCATCATCGGCACCTCGAAAATGCAATGTTACGATGGGAAACTGCTTAAATTCGTGATCTGAGCGGTTGCGAACAGTCGCGCACGAAAACGCACGAAAAGACCCTCTATTAGTCAAGTATTCGTCAAGTGCCCCCTACTAAACTCGAAGTTTCGCTGACTGCCTAATTCACGAGCACAAGGCACGATTTGGGAATTTCCCCTGGCATCGGAGACGCGCGTCCCGCGATTTAAGAGATGCTTGGTTGTTGCGTTTGCCAATTGCGTTGACGATGTGCTTCAAGTTATTCGGTATCAGCCGCGTTCTCCGGTGGGTATGCAACGCCGCACCGCCGAATATGCGGCTGATCAGAGAAAGCGTATGATTCACCGTAAGAACCGATATTGCCGCTCGGATATGTTGCTTTGTTTTCGACTCGGTTGATTATCGACTTTAAGGCCATTCCCAAACGACGACAGTTCGCCCCTAGGTGATGCCAAATTCGATGCAGGGACCTCAATCGCCTGAGAACCAGACTGCTATTACCACTGGTTGGATAGCCAACGCGATCGTCGCGTCACTGCCAGTGCTCGCCTGTTTTCTGGCTGGCGCAACTCAAAAATGGGAAGAGGGAATTGTAATTACGGTTCTAGCGTTCTGCCTCTTGGTACGACCGCCTCGGTTTTCGCTCGGCGTGATCACAAACCTCGTTCTGTTCACACTCTTTATCTTGGCGGCAGTTGCGCTTCTCCCCGCCCACTGGTTTTTCCAACCGGAGTGGCGTGCAGTGTTTGAAAGAAACTTCGCAATACAGCTTCCATCAACACTCACTCCGCAGCCGTGGATCACGTTGAGCTATCTGGTTAGCTTCGCTGCTGGACTGAGCTGGCTCTATCTCGTTTCCACACAAGACTTGGGTCTTCGTGAGGTGCGCTTTCAACTCCGCTTCTTTAGCACTGGAATTGCGCTCCTAGCAGCAATCAGCATCGCGTTTTACCTGGCACGTATCACACCATCATTCTGGCACAACGAGCAGAATTTTGGTCCATTTCCAAATCGGAACCAAACCGGAGATCTTTTTGCACTGACGGCAATCGTGATTCTTGCCTGCGTTCACGACGATTTTCGCAGAAGGAGAAAACGGTGGATCGCTTGGATTCTCGCTTTGGTTCTAATCGCAGCAGCTATCATTTTTAATTCTTCATGGTCTGGAATCGGGATCCTCGTCGTGGGCAGCGCATTTTGGCTTAGCGCGTTGATGTTCCGAAAACGCATGCGCCTCACGCTTCGAGTCTTTTTTCTTTTTCTGCTACTCACTGCTCTTCTGCTTTTCGGTGAGCAAACATTCCAGAGATTTCATCTTCGCAATTTCGCCAGTGCCGGCATCTCTTCGGATCTCCGATGGCGGATTTTTCATGACACGTTCCGACTCATTCTGGATTCGCCTTGGTCCGGGATCGGTTTTGGAAATTTCGAATCGATCTTTGCAGTTTTCCGTCAAGTTTCTTTCAGCGATCCACGAGCCTTGTACCCGGAAAGCGACTGGCTTTGGCTTTGGACCGAAGTTGGCTGGCCCGCGGTCGTGCTTACCGTCCTCGCGATCGCACTCCTTGTTAGTCGGGTTTTCCCGCTGCGAACGGGGACCAACGAACGTTATCGTGTGGCCGCTCTTATCGCGGCGCTTCTGTTCGCGCTTCGAGGGATTGTCGACGTTTCAGGGCACTGGGTGGGCACGGCGTTTGCTGCGATATTTTTGCTTGGGCTAGCCCTGCATCGGCCGCTCTCTCTGAAAGCGAACCGCTGGGTGCCGATGTTGTTTCGCATTATTGGCTTAGGATTACTTGCGGCGGGTCTGTCATTGGTTCTCGCCGCGCGCGGCCAGAAACTCCTCCCCGGCTCTGTCGGTGTTTCCAGTGCGAAGCGGTTATCAGTTGTAGCCGATCGCGAGCGCAATTTTACTGCCACAATCGCACTGACAACTCGGGCGCTTCAATGGGCACCGCTCGATTGGGAACTTTACCTTGCCCGTGCCATCGCGGAGGTGGAACTGCAACAGACCACAAACGCAGTAGATGATTTTGGCCGGGCGCGCTTTCTGGAGCCGACCGCCTATGAAGTTCCCCTAGCAGAAGGAAACGCTTGGCTGCCGTACCGTCCCGTTTTGGCAGTTACAGCATGGCGTGAGGCACTACGCAGAGCGAGAACTCTAAGGCCACAAGTCTATGCAGGTATGCTGGGCGAAGCTTCGCTCAAGGATTCAGAAGGCAGCTCTATTCTGGAGGCGATTGGACTTAGCGAGCACGATTTAGTCCTGCCCTACCTCAACCGCGTTTCCAACGCTTCTTTCAATCGCGTCCTCGCGCAATTGTTAAAAAATGATCCAAACTTACAATCGTTCAGTGAAACAGAAAAACTCGCCCTCTTCGCGTTATGGTCCGAACGCGGCGACCCCGAGGAAATTTCCCGGGCTGTTGAGCAACATCCCGACTGGCTTCGCTATGCGTGGCTTGGCATTGCGAAATACAAAGCCAGCAAGAAAGATTTTCGCGCCGCATATGAGTTGACCCAGCGATACGGCGAGCCGGTCGCACTTCCGCGGGTCGCCGCTAATCTCTCTCTTCAAGATCTACAAAAGCGCTTCCAGGACGCGCCCTATAACTTTGGCACTGGTTACGAACTTTATCGCGCGCACATGGACAATGGTCGGGTAGATGACGCGCTTCTCATCATTCGTCATTTTAGCGAACGGCCCAACTCCCCGGCCTATTTTCATTTCCTGGAAGCGCAATGTTGGGCAGAGAAACAACATTGGGAGCGCGCGTGGAATGCATGGCAGCAGTTTCACGCCGCCCAGGTGCGAGCAAGCAAGTAGAATTTCGGCGACCTATTTCTTGCGATCCAAGAAAAGCAATCTGGTTTTCTAGCATAAACGCGGGCTGAGCCACACCAGCCGACTTAACGGACAAAGACTCCTTCGATTTGTGACGATATTGCCAGTAACCCTGAGCGCACCTTTAGCTCAACGGGCGGAGCGAGTGACTCTTAACCGCGGTCATCTCGATGTTGCCGGGGCGGCGCTACCAATTTAGAAGGCCGCAAGCTTGTTACTCAAAATGCCGTCGCAACAGCTTTAACGTCTCCTTGGTTCGATCAAATTTCCGATAAGCGGCGCGAAGCGCTCGGTTGATTCTTCGATTGCTGCGCAATGAGAATGGCAGCGCCCGATCGATTTGTTTCATCGAGTCTGTTACGGTGGCAAAATATCTATGGGAGCTGATCATGCGGCTGAAAGCTGCAGAGTAGGTGCGCCAACGCTCTCAGTGGTCGAAGAAACAGATCTGATAGGAGAGTCTTGCTGCATTAGATCAGCTAAAAAAACGCCGACGTGATGGTCACGCTGAACATCGGCAAGACCCTGGATCGAAAAGATTAGGACCGACGGTCGACTACCCAGTTCAAATTCAAAACGTCCTGGCGTGATCAGGTCTTCTTTGCGTGTTCGCAGTGAAGGATCGATTCAACGCGTTGACTAACCGCGATCGCGGAAATTGCGTAGTGGTCTGTTGTAGAGCCCGACAGCTCGGCGTGCGGCAATCCGCTTTACAGCGCGGAGACGAACGATCTACTTATTTTCGAGATAAAACATACTGTCCGCTTCGAAACAAAAATTTCACACTTCGAAAGATTTCAGGAGAGGCTATTCAGAACCTTGCCGCGCAGCTGACGGATTCGCCAAATGGTAAGAAAGAGGCAGCTAAGGCTGCATTGATCGCGAACGAGATTGCGAACCGTGCCATGAGCAAGACCATTAAAGAAGCATACAGGGCTTGCGCTGTAATCCAAGCCAGCAAGTTTTTGGACGTGGAGAAGCCACTTGTTTACGATCAATCTCAGAAGCAGGTCGTAACCACCGCCCAATTCAATGATTGCGTCCGCAGCTATCAGGTAAAGGAAGCATTGAAACCGACAGGCAATCTTGACTATGCTACGCTGACAATAGCTGCCGGGACAACTGCAGAGCAACTGTTGAGCAACCCGTCGGACGATTAAATGTCAAGTATTTGTCAAGTTGCCGACTCCTAAGAGGGGAATCCGTAACAGGCCCGTGCCGGTTCGAGTCCGGCCATCAGCAGTTTTTTCCTCAGCAAACGTGATTCGTTAAATCCGAAAAACGATTCACGAGTTACGAATTGCGAGTTACGATCCAGAAATAGAACGCCCGCTTTTTATTCCGATTATTCTTGGAACGGCGCGTCAGGGACGGAGAAGTGAACACGCGGCGCGCTTTATTTTTGAGCAGACAAAGAAGCGTGCAGATGTGGAGACGGAACTGATCGATGTGTGCAAACTCCCAATGAAACTGGATGATGCAGGCGAGCAAATGAAAGACCCAACGTTCTCGGCGATGATCGATCGCTGCGACGGGCTGATCATTGTCACGCCGGAATACAATCACGGTTATCCGGGGCTTCTGAAACACGCGCTCGATATGAACTTAAAAGAATACATTCACAAGGCGGTTGGGATTTGCGGCGTGTCGGCGGGGCCGTTTGGCGGAGCTCGCGTGATCGAGGGCCTTCTGCCGGTCATGCGCGAGCTCGGTCTGGTTACAATTTTCGAGGACGTCAATTTCGGGAACGTGCGAAATATTTTCGACGAGCAGAGAAAATTACTCGATCAAGCTTATGTTCGACGTGTGGACAAATTTCTGAATGAATTAACATGGATGGCACGTGTGCTTCGCCACGGACGTGAGAACGTTTCGGAAGTGTAAGATGGAGTGAAAGGATTTTGGATTACAAAAAGCGTGAAAGCGAGGCTGAGAATCGACATCAAAACGAATCGTGGCCAGGATCGTAGCAACCAACGAGAATTTGCTCTCAATCTTAAGCACGATTCAGTTCTACATGTGTTACGAGATTTGCAGTGACCGAACAGTGGAATGAAGAGCATCCGTGTATCAATTCGTGATCAGCGACTGACATTGAAGGAGGATGAGGCGCCGATCCGCAGTTATCCGGTGTCCACTTCGCGATTCGGCATCGGAACGGAAGAAGGCAGCATGAAAACGCCAACGGGTCGATTTTCGGTAGCGAAAAAGATTGGTGGCGACATGCCGAGCGGCACAATTTTCCAGAGTCGCATGCCGCTCAAGCCCAGCGATCCGCTTCCGCCAACGGACGATCTGGTCACGTCGCGTATCTTATGGCTCGACGGATTAGACGAGCAGAATGCGAATACGCGCGACCGCTTCATCTACATCCATGGCACCAAACATGAGCACAAGATCGGCACGCCGGACAGCTGCGGTTGCGTCAGGATGCGGAACGCGGATGTAATCGAACTGTTTGATTTGGTGGACGAGGGCACACCGGTCGTAATTGAGGTGTGAAACAACGCCGTCCCGGTTGTCACGGTGTCGCGTGCGGCTTGACGAGGTGGCATGTAGCAAATACAAATTGTGGCAGCAATACATCCAAAAAACCTAAGAGAAACGTTGCTTCCCGTGTGATCCTAAACGGGTACCTGCAGCTTGCGGCGAAAGGAGGCGATATAGATTGAAAATTGTAAGAGCAATCATGATCGTGGCCATTTTGGCCACTGCTTTGAGTTTCGGTGCTTGCGCTCAAAGAAAAGAGACCGTGACCACAAGCGCGGGAACGACCGGATACTCGAAATAAATCCGGCTCCCTGTTTGTGATACGTCCAAAAAAGTTAAGAAAAAGCATTGCTTCCCCGTTGTTCCCTGCCTAAACAGACCGGAGCAACCTGCTGCGAAAGGAGGCGAGATAGATTGAAACTATTGAAAACGATCGTGGTCGTGGCCGTTCTGGCCAGCGCTTTGGGACTCGGGGCTTGTGCGCAACACAAGGAGGTGGTGACTCCACCTATGGGAAAAACCGGAAAATAGCTCCGGCATCCGGCAATTTAACCTGGGCGGATTCGCCCAAAAGGCCAGGTCGTATTTCGGCCTGGCCTTTTTTCGCCTCCTGAATGTTCAGCCCTCATCCGGTCACGCGACGGTAAAGCGATACACGAATAAGATGCCTCGCTTCCCATCTCATCCGTTTCCCGTTAAGCTGCGTGAATGGAGTTGAAGGGTGAGCAGATTTCCCTCGTTGAACTTGCGGCGGTCGCTCTCGGAGGTGAAGCCGTTCATGTTTCTTCGATCGCGCGTCCGCGCATTCTCGCGGCGCGCAAACTGATCGAAGAAATTGTCGCACGAGATGTGGTGATTTACGGCGTCAACACGGGATTCGGCAAGCTCTCCGATGTCCGGATTCCCCATGCTGAATTGCACCAGCTTCAATTGAACCTAATTCGCAGCCACGCGTGCGGAATTGGAAATCCGCTGTCCGAAGGCGAGGTGCGCGCGATGATGGTGCTGCGCGCGAACGTCTTGGCTCTCGGTATGAGTGGCATCCGTTGCGAAGTCGTCGAGTTGCTTTGCGAAATGCTCAACCGGGGCGTCCATCCCGTCGTTCCAGAAAAAGGTTCGGTCGGGGCGAGTGGTGATCTCGCTCCGCTTGCGCATCTTGCACTAAGTCTTGTCGGTGAAGGCGAAGTATTTTTTCAAGGGCAACGGGTGTCGAGCGCCGACGCTCTGCGGCGAGCCGAGTTAACGCCACTGCAACTTGAAGCAAAAGAAGGCCTGGCATTGCTCAACGGTACCCAGGCGATGCACGCGGTTGGTGGGCTCGCGCTTTTGCGCGCCCAGCGCCTCGCGTGTGTCGCTGACGTTGCCGGCGCGATGAGTCTCGAAGCGTTGAAAGGCACCCCTGCCGCTTTCGATTTGCGGTTACAGCAAGCGCGACCGCACCCAGGTCAGAAAGCTGTGGCCAAACATCTTTTATCGCTGATGGAGGACAGCGAAATTCGCCAGTCACACGTCAAAGGCGATCCGCGTGTCCAAGACGCATACAGCCTCCGTTGCATGCCGCAGGTGCACGGGGCAGTTCGTGGCGCGTTGACGCATTGCGAAGATGTTTTGCTGATTGAATCTGCATCGGCTACCGACAATCCGCTTGTGTTTGCGGACAGCGGAGAAGTGATTTCCGGCGGTAACTTTCACGGCGCACCGCTTGCCTTCGCGTTCGATTATGCTGCGATCGGGATTGTCGACCTTATGAACATGAGCGAGCGCCGTATCGATCGGTTGGTTAATCCGGACAAGAACGAAGGGCTCTCTGCATTCCTGGCACGGAAACCGGGCGTCGAATCGGGCTTCATGATTGCGCAGGTCGCGGCTGCTTCGTTGGTCAGCGAAGCGCGTGTGCTCGCACACCCGGCGAGCGCTGACAACATCACCACGTCTGGTGGAAAGGAAGATCACGTTTCAATGGGGATGACGAGCGCTCTAAAGCTGCGATCGATTATCGATCTTGCCGAAAACTTGCTGGCGATTGAGCTGCTCACAGCTGCTGAAGGCTTGCAGCATCGCAGGCCGTTGAAAGCTGGAGCAGGCGTCGAGCAGGCGTTCGCTGTTGTGCGGGAGATTGCCCCGCCACTTACGCATGACCGTGCGCTCTCGGGCGACATTGCACGTGTTGCCGAAGCGATTCGGCGGGGCGATTTTGATGGCGAGGACGAAAAGTCATGAGCGGAAAACGAATCATCCGCGCGCCACGCGGCAGCCAACGCACCTGCAAAGACTGGCATCAGGAAGCTGCGATGCGGATGTTAATGAACAATCTCGATCCAGACGTAGCGGAGAATCCAGATCAGTTGGTCGTGTACGGCGGAACCGGTCGCGCTGCCAGAAGTTGGGAGGCATTTGAAGCGATCGTTCGCTCGCTGCGCGAGCTCGAAAATGACGAGACGCTTCTCGTGCAATCCGGAAAACCGATCGGCAAATTCCGGACACATGGTGAAGCGCCGCGTGTCCTCATCGCGAACTCCAATCTTGTCGGACAATGGAACAACTACGCTGAGTTCAATCGGCTCGAGCGAATGGGGTTGACGATGTATGGCCAAATGACTGCCGGCTCATGGATTTACATCGGCAGCCAGGGAATTGTGCAGGGAACGTACGAAACTTTTGCCGCGGCAGGCCGGAAACATTTCGGCGGTTCGCTCGAAGGAAAATTCGTACTAACCGGTGGCCTTGGAGGGATGGGTGGTGCGCAACCGCTCGCCGCGACAATGAACGGTGCGGTTTTTCTCGGAGTCGAAGTCGATCCTGCGCGGATCGAGAAGAGACTGAAGAGTGGATATTGCGACAGGAGCGTGCATTCACTCGACGAAGCGCTGAAATTAATCGATCAGGCGCGCACAAATCGAAAATCGATATCCGTCGGATTGGTCGGTAATTGCGCCGATGTCCTGCCTGAAATTGTGAAGCGGGGAATTGTCCCTGACGTTCTCACCGATCAAACCAGCGCGCACGATGCATTAAACGGCTACGTCCCGCACGGAATGTCGCTCGACGATGCGCTCGCGTTGCGCCGGAAAAATCCGGACGAATATATCGAGCGCGCGATGCATTCAATGGCTGTGCATGTCGAAGCCATGCTGGCGTTGCAAAAGAAGGGCGCAGTTACCTTCGATTATGGAAACAACATTCGCGCGCAGGCAAAGAAGCACGGTGTCAAACACGCATTTGATATTCCGGGGTTTGTTCCGGAATACATTCGTCCGCTATTTTGCGAAGGGCGGGGTCCATTTCGGTGGGTCGCGTTGAGCGGTGACCCCGAAGACATCGCACGGACCGACAAACTCGCCCTCGAATTATTTCCTGAAAACCAAACGCTGGCGCGCTGGCTCGAGCTCGCCGAGAAGCGCATCCAATTTCAAGGATTGCCTGCGCGGATTTGCTGGCTCGGCTACGGTGAGCGCGCCGAGTTTGGTCTTGCGATGAATGAATTAGTGAGACGTGGCGAAATCAAAGCGCCCATCGTGATCGGCCGCGATCATCTCGACTCCGGCTCCGTCGCGTCCCCTAATCGGGAAACAGAAGGTATGCTCGACGGCAGCGACGCAATCGCTGACTGGCCACTACTGAATGCGCTGATCAATACAGCTGCGGGTGCCTCGTGGGTGTCGATCCATAACGGTGGCGGCGTCGGCATTGGTTTCTCGCAACATGCCGGAATGGTTGTCGTTGCCGACGGTACCGACAATTCCAAACGTCGGCTGGAGCGTGTCCTTACCAGCGATCCCGGCATGGGCATCCTTCGCCACGCCGATGCCGGCTATTCGCGCGCTATCGAATTCGCCGCGACGCACGACATCAATATCCCAATGCAGCCGCGAGCGCGGGATTGACCGTAGCAGGCAAAGGCATTCCAATGCAGAAGCTTATCGAGTGCGTGCCGAATTTCTCTGAGGGGCGAGATCAAAACATTATTGGGCAGATTACTGACGCCATTAAATCAGTAGATGGCGTTTCGTTGCTGGACGTCGATCCCGGGGCGAGCACGAATCGGACGGTGGTGACTTTTGTCGGGAATCCTGAAGCGGCAGTGGACGCGGCGTTTCGCGGGATCAAAAAAGCGGCGGAACTGATCGACATGCGTAAACACAAAGGCGCGCATCCACGGATGGGCGCGACTGATGTCTGCCCATTCATTCCCGTCAGCAACGTCAGTTGGGAAGAAGCCATTGCTTGCGCAAACAAATTGGGAAAACGCGTGGGCGAGGAATTGAAGATTCCGGTCTATCTCTACGAAAAAGCTGCCAAAGATAAATCACGCTCGAACCTTTCCATTATTCGCGCAGGCGAATACGAAGGATTTTTTGAGAAAATAAAGCAACCCGCATGGAAACCAGATTTCGGACCCGCGGTTTTCAATGAGAAATCGGGCGCGACAGTCATTGGGGTTCGCGATTTTCTCGTGGCCTACAATGTGAACTTGAACACGAAATCGGTGCGTCGTGCGACCTCGGTTGCGTTTGATGTGCGAGAGCAGGGGAGAGTAAAGACTGAAGACGGCACGCCTTCGGGCAAACCGATTCTGGATTCCAACGGCGAAGCCGTTCGGATTCCTGGCATGCTGAAACATGTGAAGGCGATCGGTTGGTTCGTGAAAGAATACGGGATCGCGCAGGTCTCGATGAATCTCACCAACATCGAGGAGACACCGTTGCACGTTGCATTCGATGCGTGCGTGGAATCGGCAGCAAGGCGCGGCTTGCGCGTGACTGGTTCGGAGATTGTGGGCATGGTGCCGAAAAAATGTTTGGTTGATGCCGGCCGCTATTTTCTTCGCAAGCAGCAATGGTCCGAAGGCGCTTCAGAGGAAGAGTTGATCGACATTGCAATTCGCTCGATGGGCTTGGGCGGAATGGTTGCGAATCTTTCAGCCGGAAAACGAGGCTGGGATGACAGACTCGAGTATTTCAGCGATTGGGCCGTCAAAGCACAGCAACTCAAGGACGAATTGCTGTCGCTTGCGGACGAGGATACGGCCGCTTTCAACAAAGTAATGGATGCATTGGCGTTGCCCAAGGAATCCGCCGAAGAAAAGGCTACTCGTGCTACGGCCATTGAAGAGGCAACTAAGCATGCGGCAGAGATTCCACTGAAAGTCATGGAAACGGCATCGAGGTCGTATGCATTGCTGGCCGACATGGCGGAAAGAGGAAATCCAGCCTCAATCTCCGATGTCGGTGTCGGTGCGCTGGCTACTCGCGCGTGCATCGAAGGGGCGGCACTGAACGTGCGAATCAATCTTGGCCAATTGAAGAACGAGAAATCCAAAAAGGATCTTCAGGAGAAGGTTCGAAAGATCAGCGCGGATTCCGAGGCACAGTTCAAGACCATCATCGAGGTTGTCGAAGGCAAGCTAAACAAATCGTGAAGTCACTCGCTGTTCTTCACGCTTCGCAACTCGTCACGCTGGCTGGACCGAAGCGATTCCGCGTAGGCGCGAAGATGTCTACGCTAGCGATTATTCAAGACGGCGGAATGCTGATTCGCGAAGGCAAGATCGACGCTGTCGGGTCGAGTGATGAGATCGAAAAAACCGCAGGTGATGTAAAGATTGTCGATGCAGGCGGACGTGTTGTACTTCCCGGCTTTGTCGATGCGCATACACATT
>WNGA01012407.1_pt1 | contig 16227 bp, 22 predicted proteins | sample 5400061 | NCBI WGS metagenome assembly WNGA01 (sample SAMN13153366, study PRJNA577476) | soil metagenome | isolation source: 100 cm soil or saprolite under grassland replicate 2 | place: USA:California | collected 2016-06-15 | reverse complement strand
GAGACCCTGACCGCCGTCGAGCGCGATCAGCCGGACGCCGCCGTCCTCGACGTGATGATGCCGCCGCCTGACGGGCTCGAAGTCTGCCGGCGCCTGCGCCGCGCCGACAACACGATTCCGATCCTGATGCTCACAGCGAGGCGCGAGGTCTCGGATCGGGTCGCAGGCCTGGACGCGGGCGCAGACGACTACCTCCCGAAGCCGTTTGCGCTCGACGAGTTGCTCGCCCGCCTGCGCGCCCTGCTCCGGCGCGTGCCATCGGCGGACGGGCCGCTGGCCTACGCGGACGTCGTGGTCGATCCGCACGCGCATCGCGCGACGCGAGACGGCAGCCGGCTGGAGCTCACGCGCACAGAGTTCGCGCTGCTCGAGCTGTTCCTGCGTGCACCGGAGCGTGTGCTCACACGCTCCGAGATCCTCGTCGACGTCTGGGGCTATGACTTTGGCCCGACGTCCAACTCGCTCGAGGTCTATGTCGGTTACCTGCGACGCAAACTCGAGGAGTCCGGACGGCCGCGACTCATCCACACGGTCAGAGGCGTCGGTTACGTGCTGCGGACGGAGCCATGACTCTCAGCCGGCGCGTCGTGCTCGCGACATCGGGGGCGCTCGGCGCCGTCGTCGTCCTGCTCAGCGTCTTCGCGTACTTCCTCGTCAAGCACGAGCTCTACTCGCGGCTCGATCTGACGCTGCAGGGGCGGGCCGCCGAGCTCGCGCCGACCGTGCTCGCAGGCCAGAGCACCTTCCGCTCCGTCGTGGCCGCGCCCGGCGAGCTCGTGCAAACGCTCTCGGCGGAGGGCCTTTCGGTACGGCCTCCCTACCAGGTGACGGAACTGCCGCGCGGACGCCGTGAGCGGGCGATCGCCGCAGGGTCGGGATCGCTCACGCAAACGGTCGAAATCCGCGGCGCGCGCATGCGCCTGCTGACGGCTCACGTCGGGCCTGAGCAGGCGCTTCAGATTGCGCGACCGCTGGCCGACGACGACGCCACGCTCGACCGGCTTCGGCTCGTCCTCGCGATCGTCGGGCTGTGCGCGTTGCTGCTGTCGGTGGCGCTCGGCGGCTGGATCGCCGAGAAGGCACTCGCGCCCGTCCGGCGCTTGACGGGAACGGTCGAAGACCTCGCTCGCACGCGCGACCTCTCGGTCCGGCTCGACGAGGAAGGGCGCGACGAGGTCTCGCGACTCGGAGCGGCCTTCAACGAGATGCTCGTCGCCCTCGACCGTTCCCTGACCGCACAACGGCGGCTGGTCGCCGACGCGTCTCACGAGTTTCGCACGCCGCTGACGAGCATCCGCGCGAACGCCGAGCTGCTCGAGCGCGGCAGGGTTCGGGAAGACGAGCAGAACGCTGTCGCACGAGCAGTCGTCGACCAGGTCGACGAGCTTGACGGTCTCGTCACCGACCTGATCGAGCTCGCCCTCGACGGAGAAGCCGCGACGCGGTTCGAAGACGTTCGCCTCGACGAGATCGTGGCCGCCGAGGTGGAGCGCATCCGCCGCCACGCCGCCGGAGTCCCCTTCGAGCTGGCCGCTGAGCCGTGCACCGTGCACGGCGACGCCGAACGCCTCGGGCGCGCGGTCGCGAACGTGCTCGCGAACGCGCTGAAGTGGAGTCCCGAGGGCGGAACGGTCGAGGTCTCGGTCGCTCGGGGAACCGTGGTCGTCCGCGATCACGGGCCTGGGATCGACGACGCCGATCTGCCTCTCGTCTTCGAGCGCTTCTATCGCTCGCCCGCGGCCCGCGGCACCGCGGGATCCGGGCTCGGGCTGGCGATCGTCCGCCACGTACTCGAGGCGCACGGCGGCGGCGCGGAAGCGGGGAATGCGGCCGGCGGAGGCGCGGTGTTCACGCTCCGCTTCCCCGTCTCCTGACGCGAAGGGCGGCCTGAAGGCCGCCCTCGCTTCATCGAAGAGAGACGACTTCTTCTTGCTGGCTTCGCCCTCGATCGTCGCCTGCGATCCGGTACCGAACGCATAGGATCGGCCTGGTTGAGCGCTGTCACCGGGAGCCTGAAGGGCCGGAGCTTCACGAAGCTCGCCGACTGGAGCCGCGCCGAGCTGGAAGCGGTGCTCGATCTGGCCGACGAGCTGAAGCAGGCCCGGCGGGACGGCGACGAGCCCCAGCTCTTGGCGGGCCGCACGATCGGCCTGCTCTTCCTGAAGCCGTCGACACGCACGCGCGTCTCTTTCGCCGCGGGCACGGCGCAGCTCGGCGGCACGGCGCTGTCCTTCTCCGGCGACGAGCTCCACCTCGCCCGCGGCGAGACGATCCGCGACACCGCCACGGTGCTTTCGCGCTACCTGGACGGGATCGTGATCAGGACGTTCGCGCAAGAGGACGTCGAGCAGCTCGCGGAGTACGCCTCGATCCCCGTCATCAACGCGCTCACCGACGCCGCACACCCGTGCCAGGCCCTCGCCGATCTGATGACGATCCGAGAGCGCCGGGGGCAACTCGACGGCCTCAAGCTCGTGTATGTCGGAGACGGGAACAACGTCTGCGCCTCGCTGCTCGTCGGCGCTGCGTCGTTTGGAATGCATGCAGTCGCGGCGACGCCGGCCGCCTACGCGCCGCCGGAGCAGGCCGTCACCCTTGCGCGGGAGCGGGCGGCCGAGTCGGGCGGTTCCGTCGAGTTGACCGACGACGTGCACGCGGCCGCGCAAGGCGCCGACGTCCTCTACACCGACGTGTGGACGTCGATGGGCCAGGAGGCCGAGAACGAGCGGCGCCTGCGCGACCTTGCGGGCTACGGCATCGATGCTGCGCTGCTGCGGGAGGCGGGTGCGCAGGCGCTCGTGCTGCACTGCCTGCCGGCGCACTACGGCGAGGAGATCACGGAGGAGGTCGTTTACGGGCCGCAGTCGGCGGTGTTCGACGAGGCCGAGAACCGGCTGCACACGCAGAAGGCTCTCATGGCCCTCATCATCGGGTAGTGCTCCCACTCAAGGACAACGTCCCAACGCGGTCGTTCCCGGTCGTCACCGTCGCCCTGATCGCCGCGAACGTCCTCGTCTACGTCTGGGAGAACTCAGGCAAGGGCCTGAACAACCATGTCTTGCGCTGGGGCTACTACCCGTGCGCAGTCGACGGTCCGTGCACAAACTTCTATGCGGCGCATCACCACGAAGTGATCGCCACGCTCTTCAGCTCGATGTTCATGCACGGCGGCATCGTGCACATCGGCGGGAACATGCTTTTCCTCTGGATCTTCGGCAACAACGTCGAGGACGCGCTTGGCCGCATCCGCTTCTTCATCTGGTATCTCCTCGCGGGGATCGCCGCGACGGCGGCGCAGACGTTCGTCACGCTCGACTTCGGCAGCGCGCAGGACGCGAGCATCCCGAACGTCGGGGCGAGCGGCGGCGAGCGTCTTGACGGCGATCTTCATCGGCTTCTTCTTCCTCTTCCGCGACGTGCCCGCCATCCTGTTCCTCGGGATCTGGATCGCCCTGCAGGCGCTCGACGGCACGCTCTCGCTCACGACCCCGCAGGCCGGCGGCGGCGTTGCCTTCTTCGCCCACATCGGCGGCTTCGCGTTCGGCTTCCTGACCGTCCATCTCGTCAAGAAAAGACCCCCGCTCGAACCGGTCGTGAGTCACCCGTGGCGCTGAGCTTCGAAGCGCACGTGCGGCGCGCGCTCGACTCGCTTCCGAATGAGGTCGCGCAGCGGCTCGAGAACGTCGCCGTCGTGGTCGAGGACGAGCATCCGGACGATCCAGGCCTGTTCGGCCTTTTCCAAGAGGATCCGTACCTCCCTGCGAAGATCACGATCTACCGGCTCCCGCTCGAGGAGTCCTTTCCGGAACCGGCGGTGCTCGAGCAGGAGATCCGGATCACGGTGCTCCACGAGCTCGCGCACTACTTCGGAATCGGCGAGGAGCGGCTCGAGGAGCTTGGCTACGACTGATGACGACGGTTCTCTACGCCGTCGCGATCGCTGCCGGCATCGCCGGCGCGGCCGTCATCGTCTGGTACTTCCTGAGCGCCTAGGAGCTGCCGAACGCGGTCAAGCAAGTCGTCCGCCAGGATCGGCTTCGTGACGCAATCGTCGGCGCCGAGCAGCATGCCGGCGATCTGGTCGAGCGCCTGCCGCGGCTCTCGCGAAACGAGCACGACGGGGAGCGCGGAACCGAACTCGGTCTTCAGCCGGTGGCAGACCTCGTAGCCGGAGAGGCCGGGGAGATACACGTCGACGAGCACCAGCCGCGGCTGGACGGCGCGCGCGAGCGCGAGCGCCCTCTCCCCCGTCTCCGCCTCGGCCGTGCCGAAGCCGGCCGCCTCCAGCAGCTCGCTGACGATGACGCGCACCCCGTCGTCGTGGTCGACGACCAGGATCGGTCCGACCCCTTCCAAAATGAATCCTCTTTCCCGCAGTTCCTACGTGCCGCAGTACGCCTGCCCACTTCTCGTTGTAGTCCAGAAACGGCGCCTTGGCAAGCCGGTGTTTCCTTTCCGGGGGTCGGGAATAGCCGGGCCGTGGCGGCGTTGAAGAGGCATATGCGCACGTTGGAAACCATTCACCGGGAGATCGAAGAGCTCAGCGATCGCCGCGTCGAGGTGTGGCACAGGCTGTCCGAGGGTTACGACGCCGAGGCGCAGGCCGAGGTGCACTCGATCCAGGAGCGTCTCGAAGAGCTTTGGCAGGAGCAGCGGCGCCTCCGGGCGGAGCTCCGCTGGGGTGACCGGCAGCACATCATCGCGCGCGCCCGCGCCGAAGAGCGCCTGGAGCGCCACGCGGCGTAGCGGTTAGGTCGCGACGGCGCGAGCCGGCACGAAAGACAAGCCGGTACGCCAGGCAATCGCGAAGAGAAGGATCGCGGTACCGGAGAGGACGCCGAGCGTCCCGACGGAAACGGCGACGCTGAGGGCCTGGGACGCTCCGACGCCCGAAGCGAGAAGCGCACCGGCGCCCGCGCCGACTTGCGTCGCGGTGCCGGCGGGACCAATGGGCAGCGCTGCCGCTGCCGCACCTGCGCAAAGGAAGAGGAGCGCGAGCGGAACCGAATAGCCGACGCCGAGCGCGCCGAGGAGCAAGAAGAGCGCTACTGCCCGGACGAGCCAGCAGGCAGACACCAGCACCCACGCTTGCGACGCCCGCCGCAGCGAGGTCGTCCGCGGGCTCAGCCAGCCGCCGAGCCGGAAACGCAGCGCGCGCTCGCTTCCGACCAGGCGAGGCAGGGCGACGATCAACGTCGCTGCCGCCACTCCCGCAACCGCGACGACCAAGAGGCCTGCGCGCACGCCGGTCCCTGCCCCGCCAACCACGGCGGCAGCGAAGGCCAGGGGCGCGAGAGCAGCGCAGTCGATGAAGCCGAGCATCACGAGCGACAGGCAGAGCGAGCGCACGCCGGCGGGGCAGGGTGGATAGCGTCGGACAACGGCGACTCGCATCGCGTCGTCAAAACGTCCCGGAAGTACCATGCCGATGAGCGCAGCACCGCCGTTGCCGGCCGCGAGCGCGAGGGGCTTGGGCCGCTCGTCAGACGAGAACAATTGTCCCCACCCATAGGCCTTGAACGCCTGGGCGACGAGAAGAAGGAGTCCGGCAGCCACGAGCAAAGCTGGATTTCCTTTCGTGAGCGGCCAGGACGTCGTCGCGAAGTGCCGAACCGCCAGCAACGCGAGAACGAGCACGACCGCGCCGGAACCGAGAGCGATTGTCCAGCGGCCCAGACGCGAACGGTGCAAGCAAACGAGCGCTCCCACGACCACGCGACTCGTTCTCGCGAAGTTGCTCGGGAAAGCGGAGACCGTCGCTGTCTGACTAATGAGAGAAACTGCCCTTCCCTTCCCATACGTGCACGACGGCTTCCAGGTCGTGCCGACGCCGATCCGGGAAGTACCACTTGGAGAAGGCATCCCAGTCAAGCTTTTCCGCTAGGGCCGCAATATGAAGAATCGGAGCAAGCAACGCTCCATCCATGTTCTTCACCATCGGCTTATGCACCTCCCGAACGAAAGCGGGAGGGCGCAGGAGCGTCACCGAATTCGCTTAGCTACGACAAACAATACACCGATTGTTTGCAGCGGCCGCGCTCTTTGCGGGCTCAACTGTCCTCCGCGCGGGCAAGTTGTAGCGGGAGATGAACGGCGAGGAGCGACTGCGCACCCGCTCTTCAGCGCAACCTGTCGGGCGGAAACGGATGTAGTGTGATGTTCGGCCAGGGGCCGCGAAAGCGGGGCGTTAGCTCAGCTGGGAGAGCGCCGGCTTTGCAAGTCGGAGGTCACGGGTTCGAGTCCCGTACGCTCCATCTCGAGAAGGCAGGAAGCACAGGTCGGCCGAAACCCAAGGAGGCGTTCCCTCGGAATGGCTGATCGCAAGAACATCTTTCGAATCGGTCGGCAAGGCCACCGGGGGGACGAGAACCAGTTGACGGAAATGCTGGCCTACCTGTTTCAGCAAGAGCGTCAGTTGGTGCCGCAGTGTCTTGACGGGCTCGGCATCGAGTGTGACGTCGGTGACGGGTGGGAGGTCGAGACCCAAAGGTCCGTGCCGGGTGGCTTTCTCGACCTCGTGCTCTTCGTGCCTGGCAAGACCCTGGTGATCGTGGAATCGAAGCTCGGCTCGACCACCGATTTCCAGCAGATCAGCAAGTACATCAGCTACGCGAAGAGCTTCCCTGCAAGCACCTGGAAGGCGTTGCTGTTCATGCCGCAGCATCGCGAGCCGTGGCCCGCTCGAATCGAGGATCAGGCAAGTGACGACGTGGCACTCGTGTTGCGTCGCTGGCAGGCTCTCGGCGATGTCCTCAGGAACACTGACTCAGTCCTCGGGAACGACTTCGTCAACATGCTTGAACATGAAGGGCTCGTGACCCCGAAGCCTCTCACCAGTAACGACTGGCAGACCTGGAGCGCCGGCAACCGCGTCTCCCGTCACCTCGCGACCCTGCTCGACGAGACAGGTGAGGCGCTCGGAAAATGCGAACCGTCACTGAAGAAGATCTACGCGGTGACCTTCTCGAACACGGGCGCGATCCATAGGGGACTCGACTTCGAGGGCCTATCGCTGTACGTCGGCTTCTGGCCGACACGCAAGCCGACCGGACGTGATGATTCCGCCCTCGTAAGCGTCTACGTGCTCAACAAGCGACTACCTCTCGCCGACCGGAAGGCAGAAGGACAAGCCGCCGTCGAGAAGGCCGCTTCGCCGCACGTAGCGATGAGTGGCTGGAGCGAATACCACGTCGGACGCACTGCTCCGGCCCCACTCGTGCTCGACGCCTCAGATTTCAAGGCCCAGTGCAACCAACTCGTCGACCACGTAATCGACGCGCTCGCGTTCTTTCGCGATCTCGGCTACCTCGATCACATCCCAGGCAGTCACGTCGGGTAAGACGTCCGGACAGAAGCCGCGCTCGGGAAGGCGACTACCTTGCGATTGGTCAGGGACTCAAGGGTCCCGCGACCATCGGTCGTGGGTGCGGCTCCGTTGCTAAGAGACGAACGCTTCCCGCACACTGGTGGCTGACCACGTGGCGCTCCCATGTGGCCTTCGTATTCCCTTGCGGTCCAGGTTCTCGGCGATCTCCTCGAGTGACATCCCTTTCTCGAGCATCCGTCTGATCCTCATACGCCAGGCAAAGTCCTCTCGGTTGCAGAGCACGTGCGAGAGCCGGACGTTCCAGGGGACAAGGTGTCCACCATCAGCCTTGAGCCTGGGGTAGTGGTCCGCCGAGGGTTCCCAATCCGGCAGAGGAGTGGATCTCGGCTCGAAATAGCCGCGCCCCTTGTGGCAATAGCACATCGGCATCTCGCAGCGGAGTTCGATGATCTGGCCACGTTGCGCCATCTGAACGAGGACGCCGCGTGTGCCGAGCGCTCGTAGTCGGCCTGCAAGCGTGTCTCCTTTGATCGCTTCGGGGCTTGTCGTTTTTGCCGTCACGCCTGTTCTCCTTAGTTCTGGTTGGCAGGCTCATCTCAGCTCGGACGCGTAGAAATTGTAGAGACCCGGAAAGGGATCGATCCTGCGTCCAAATCCGCCGGACGCTAGACCCGGGCAAGGGCCGAAGGGCAAGCACGATTCCTCTCGCGGCACCACTCGGCCTGGGGCTCGCGATCTTGCACAACGGTGAGCGGCTCAGCGGCCACGAGACTGCCGACCTCCGCGTCCACCCGCTCTGACTAGACCCCTCCAGATCACAGCGGCGCGAGACCAACGGGCTTGCGGCGCGTCATCGACGTCGTCTGCTTGGCCGGCGGCGCCATCTGCGGATCCCAGACGACCTCGCCGAACCTGTCGTCGGGCCAGATCAGGATGACGGGCTCGTGTGCGACGTCGTGCTTGCGCGACGGATCCGGCGCCGCCTTCAGACGCCACTCGAGCCACGCGCGCAGCGCCTCGGTCGGATCATCTTTGCCCGGAATCACCCAGTACTTCATGTCGACAGCGCGGCCGGTGTACTCCGGCGGGTCGTACGCGCAGCGCCCGAACTTTGACGGTCCCCAGTCCCAGTGCACAACCTGTCGGCGCAGGTGCTTCGAGCGCGGGCCGTCGAAACAGACGATCACGTCTAGATCCCAGACTCCGCGCTTGCCGCGCAGACGGTGCTCCGCCCCACCCTGTGCGAGCGCCACGGCGATGATGCGGTCGCGCCACGCCTCCAGGTGAGGATTGCGCTCGAAGAACCGCTCGAGGTCAGCGTCGGCCGCGCGTCCGAGCCGTTCGAGGTCGGCGTCCGTAATGGACTCCATCGAGCGAGGGTCGGCGCTTCGCGTCATGCGTCCCGGCCGGTGGAACAGCCGATGATCGCCGCGGCGTCGTAGCCTGTCAGCGTTCGCCTCTCGAGACGTGCGTCCGCGAGCCTCTCAACGCACCGCCAATGCTCCCAGATCACCAGTTCCACGCGTTCCTGAATCTCCTCGAGCACAACGTCGGCCTGGTCACGGTTAGACGACAGCGCTCCGAGCCGACCCATGACCTCTGTCTCGTCAGTCTTGCGATCATCGACGTTCCGGGGGTCGAGTCGGTACCGGCGTCCGTGAAGCTGCGCTTCCGCCATCTCCCCCATCAGCAGTTTCGTTATCTCGTCGCGAACTACGTCTATCTCGTCCGCCTCGAAATGGCCCCGGTTGCGCAGCCGTTCCTGGAACGACGGTGGCGAGATCGTCCCTCTTGTGCCACCAAGCTTCCCATCCTGCGGCGGATCGATCGAAACCGACTCGAGTTCGTACCCCATCACGAGGTGGCCGACAGCGTGTCCAGCCTCATGAAAGCCGTGTCGCGATCGTCCGCCTCGCCCACGTGCGGGCTAATCAACCTAGTCTGACCTAACTCGATGCTGATTCCACGTATTTGCAAGTCAGAGGCCACGGCTTCGATCCCCGTACGCTCCATCGTGACCGCGGCGCTTATCGTGGTGTAGGTGGCTGGCAAAAAACAGCCGACGCCCGTAAAGAGTTATGCCGAGCGCGTCGACCCTGGCGGCGAGGTGGCGAAGCAAGCGCAGGGATTGTCCCTCCTTGCTCGCTCGCCTCTCGCCGTTGTACTTCGCCTGCTCGGTGTCGACAAGGAGACGCTCGCAAACGCCAGGGGGGCGGAGGCGAATTACCAACGGCTCGTCTCAGAGCCCGACCGCATCGCGGCGGCGCTTGCTCCGCACGGTTGGATCTTCCACGGCCTCGCTCATCTCGAGGCGTATGGAGCGGCGGCGACCCTGGTCGAAGAGGGCAAGGTCGAAGAAGCCGAGGAACTCTTGGTCAAGACCTACAACGCGGACGACCATGTCTTCATCCGCTTCTACCACCGCGTCTTCTCGCTCTACCGAGAGGACGAGAAACGTCGTCAGATCGGCCTGGCTCGGCAGCGCCTTCTCGACGAGGCATACGAACTGCACAAGGAGGGTCGCTACGCCGGCGCTATCGCGATCGTCCTGGCACAGATCGACGGCATCTTCATCGACATGACGACCAAGCCGGCCAAATACTTCTACACCCCGCCAACCCGAACCTTGTCGACGACATCACCATTGCTGGCCACCCAAACGGACTGAAAGCGCTAAGCAAGCTGATGAGCGAAGGAGCGCCCTCGACCGTCCTCGACGATACGTTGACGCGGCAGGGCATCCTCCACGGGCGCGTCCTCGGCTACGACACGTTGCGCAACTCGACCAAGACGTGGGCGGGACTGCTTGCCGTGATCGAAGCTGTCGGACCGCGAGCCGAGGAGCTGAACAACAAGGCTGCTGAGGAGCACGAGCGCCGCTATGCCGGCAGCAAAGAGATCGATGAGTGGGGGATGCGCCTCGACAGGCGCGGATTCGACGACGCCAATCGGCTGCTCCACAACGTTCATCTCTTCCAACACGGCTATTTCGGACGACACAGCCACTTCGCGCCCGACCGCCAGACGCTCGACCCGGACGGGAGCCTCCTTCGCCGCTTCGAAGGCGACCTCGAGATGGGAACTACTGCCGACAGCGGCTCATATTGGGCTTGGGTGATTACGCCGCCGAAGGTCGTCTTCGGACTCGCGGCCAGAGACGGCGACTTCAATAACTACTGGATCTACTTCGCTGACGGGGACATGCCGTTAGGAAACGTTGGCGAGGACGAGCGTTGGCAGCACATCCTCGAAGCCGATTACCCAGACTGGTAGCGACCAGGGGTTCAGGCGCTGACGCAGAGCAGGATCGAGTCGGGATCCAGCTTCGCGTCCACTCCGTCGGCGCGGCCAAGGATCACAGCCTCTACATCTGTGTCGGCGAACAGCGGAGCAAGGTCGGAAGGCACATCTTGCGGGGCGGCTCCGGCTTGCCCGAAGTTGGCTGCGGCCTGGGGATGGTCCGCCAGGTACTCCGCGAGGCGCGGCCACCGCAGACTGAGGATCGTCCAGAGTGCGGTCCGCTGCTGAGCCTGCCTGTCGCCGCCAAGTGTGTGTCGGCTCAGAAGCTCGATGCCGCGCGCGAGACCGTAAGCGTTGACGAGCCGCTTCATCGCCCGCGGATTAGCGTCAAGGAGAGGCCTGAAGGGAAGCAAGACGTGCTCGGCTGCGCGTTCGAGTTTCGGTGACGCAAGCTGGATCGCCGCCGCCTCGAGCCGTGCTTGTTGCTCGGCAAGAGTTGCGCCTGGGTTGCGCGAAATCTCATGGCGAATGGCCTCTTCGGTTTGAAACTCGGCGAACACTCTTCCGGCCTCTCGGCGGGCGCTGACGAGTGCCTCGCGGTCGTCGAGCTCAGAAGGCCTGATCAGGCGTCGCCAGTAGCCATCGCGCGTTTCGACGCTCATCACCGGAATCGGAAGAGTCAGCTGAAAGGTCTTTTCGAGGAACAGGTATCCGAGGGGACGGCCCGGCTCGTCGAAAGCGCCCTCGAATGAGGCGTACTCGGTCGCATAGCTCCGCGCCAACCACTCACGATCCGCAGCGACGATGTACGCGGCGGGCACATCGCGGAACAGCGTTTGGATGCCCTCGAGAAGCTCTACCGCAAACGCTGGTTTACAACGGTCGAGGTCGTCGATCACGATCGCGAGCGGATGCGGCTGGAGCCAGTCCACGAGTTGTTTGAAGTGCTCCTTCATCGTCTGCATTGGATCGCGGGCGTGCTCGATGTACACGCGTGCTCCGCGTGCCGACGTCGTGAGCAGCCAGCGGCTCGCGCTCCGAGCGACACCCCAGATCATGAGGAGGGGCGTGAGGACCGCCGCCACGCCAACGATGAGCGCCTTGAGCGTTGCGGCCGAGAACGTCGCGCCCTCGTTGAGCGAGTGGAAGTAGCCCGCGCGCCAGATCACGGCGAGCAACCCCGCACCGGCAAGCAGCATGACGAGACCTTGCCAACCTCCTCTGAGGCGCCAAAGCCATTCCCGGCCGCGAAACCGCAGCGCTCGCCAGCGCGAGATACGCCAGAGCTCGTGATAGCCCTGCTGGTAGACGGTCGTCATTAGCCACCACCATGGCGGTGCGAGCGCTGATGCTGCCAGGCGTTGAACGTGACGACGACCCAGGGTTCTGGATCCCGTTCGTGCAGCGCGTTGCGCAGAAAGTTGAGCAAGAGGTCTTGCCGATCCCCCACGGTCCATGAACGTGGACGAGAAACGATCGGCCGAACGGAAACTCTGCGTCGACAATGGCGTCTGCGGCGGCGAGCTCGCTTGCGCGGGTGTCCCTGATCCGTCGCGCGACGATGCGCGCGAAACCCTCGCGGTTCAGCTCGTCGATCGTCGCGGGATTGTCGGTGTGCGTCGGCACGGTCTCCTCGGGACGCGTGGGAGCCGCGGCAAAAAGGTCGGCAAGCGGCTCCCGGATCTCGCGCTCGACAGATGCGAGGAAACCTCCAAGCTCGAGTTGCTCGCGCAGGGTGTCGTCGAGGCGCGCGAGGCTGACGATCACGAGACGCCCGTGAAGTTCCTTCACGGCGTCGCGGTTCAGGAGCGCACGGACTCTCGCGAGCCAGGACGCAGCTGTCGCGCGTTCAGGCGACCGAAGCTCGAGGTCAACCTTTTCGCCTCGTCGTTCGCCGTACTCCGGGTGGAGGCTCAGCAAGGCCATCACGAAAGCAGCGGCAGTCACCTCACCAGTCAGCTGCGCCGCTGCCGATTGGACCGACGGTGTCACGGGCGGATCGTCTCGGGGCTCAACAGCTTTCTGTGTCGGGACAGGTTGCTGAGTCAGGGCGAGCGAGCTGAGAAACGAGCTGACCGCGGTGAAGTCGCGACGCAGGTCGAGCCACTGGCGCTCTGCTAGCTGGACCGGCAACGCAGAAGCAGGGAAGTCACCGGGGACACCCGGCAGCAGCGCTGCCGCAAAAGGCAAGTCCGGATCGACCGCACTGCGCGCCGCTGCCGCATCGACTTCGCGAAGTTGGCCGCGGCCGAGACCCGAGGGACCGACGCAGATCAGGACAGATCTTGCGCCCGCAAGCGCCGCAGCACTCGCCCTTTCCCACTCGGTGCCTACTGCAATGCTCGTCTCGTCGCGCCAAACGGTGAGACCGCTGGAGATGAGTTGCTGCTCGAGTTCTTCAACGACCTTCCGGTCGGCGTTGTTGTAGGAGAGGTAGACATCCGATTCGGACGGCTGCGCCATGGCCCACTGCTACTCCGTGCACGTACTCATGTCAACCGCCGCAGGCGACGGCTGCGAAATGGTCGCCCAGTTCAGAGCGGAACTTGAGGCGCGTCCTGCGAGGAAATCAATCGACCCGTTGCACATCAGTCCGACGTTCCCTCGTATCAGAGTTCGCGCACCTTGTGCTTGCTTAACGACAGGACGTTCGCTTGCGCGAGTGTTCGCAAATGCCCCCCGAGCGTTACGCGGATTCCGCGATCTCGCTGCCCTCGTAACGCTGGATCGCATTCGCAAGGGTGGCCTGCAACTCGCGTTGCAAGCGTGACAAGGCGTCGATCGCCTCGACGCGCATCCGCTCGCTCACGACGTGTTCGCTGAACTTCGCCTCCTCGAACAGACCCGTCAACCGACGTACGGATCCCGCACCCGCGCGCAAGTGCAGCAACGCGCGCTCCAAGAACTCGACCGGGGCCTCGGATGGCTCGCGTCCTAATCCAACGCGCGCCATGACGCGCTCCATCCGCACGTAAGCAGCGATCACCGCTCGCCGCGCATCACGCTCACGGCGCAAATCATCCAATGAGTCGACGATCCACTCCGACAAAGCGACGTCCTCCTCGTCATCCTCGACGGGGAGGACGCTCTGCCGACGCCGCCGCGCGACAACGGCCGTCGAGCCGATCAGAAGTACTGCGAGCCCTGCCGCCGTCGACGTCCACGCGTAGGGCACGCCCCGCTGGCCTTTCGGCTTGCCCGGATGATGGTTCGTACCACCCGTAACGCTCACACCACCCGAGACGTTGGCTCTCCCCCCAGGATGGTTCGTGAACGGATCGGCTGCCAGCCAGCCGTGCAAGACAAGCCCAAGCGTCACGAACACAGCCGCCGTCGCGCCCGCCCACAGCAGCCAGACCGGGCTGAACCCCAATCGCGTGACGCCGCCCGCCCGCCGCATCGCAAGCGCGATGAAAACCAGCCAAAGCAGCCCGGCCCCGGCGAGCACGACAAGCACAAGAACGCGCGGCGACGACCCTGAAGCGTCCGATGTCGACGACCACGTCCGACCTTTCGCGGTGGCGGCCGCGGCCACCACTGCGAGCAGCACGACCATCAGAGCCCCAAACATGACCTGCTTGCGTTGCGACAACGGCCGACCTCCGTCCTGCCACCTTTAGGTGTGACGCGCCGAGTCATCGGAATTACAGCACGGCCAAGCAGGCGATTTCGCAGAGCCAGGGAGATTACGGCGGCTTCAGCTCCTTCTCAACCCGATCCGAGTCGTTCTCGCTCCAGAACCGCTCGTCCATGACGTGGCCGTGGAAGGACGTTTCAACCATCAGCTGCTCCAACGAGTCGTGAAGCTCCTTCGCCTCCGAATCCGTAAGCGCGATGTAGACCCGGTCGAGCTCGCGTCCGTTTTCGTCGACGATTCGCACGGTCGAACCTTATGGGTGTTACAGGAACGCGGGCTGGGCGAGCGTTTTGCGAGTGACGCCCGAGGGAGTGCGGCGGCACAGATCGGGTAGCGATCATGCATGAGGCGCGTCGCGATGGCCGCGAGCCGAGAACCACAGAGCAAAGGCGGATTCGCGGTCTTCCTGATCATCTGGTGTGCCCTGACGGCTTTAGGCATCGGATCGGTGATCGGCGGCAAGGTCGGCCTCGGAGTTCTCGCCTTACTCATGTCGGCGGGATACGCAATCAGTGAAGTCGCAATCCGCCGCGGGTCCGACAGAGCAGTCACCGCTGTAGCCCTCGCGAGACCGTTCTTTTTTGGGGGCTGGCTCATCGGTCTGGCGGCTGTCATCATCGGCGAGCGCCAGAGCCTCGATTGGGTCCTGATCCTGCCGCTCGGCCTCGCTTACCTCGGGCTTGGCGTGCTGCTGGTCGTCGTATATCGCCGATCTGGTCGCAACGACGACGCTGCAGGCTGAGCTGCGCTTGGCTGCGCGAGTGCTCGGCTCTGACGCCTGAAGCGGTCAGGGAGCTACGAGTCCTGCGGCTGCCGAAGTGGGCGTCCAGTCTTGACGTCGCGGACGCAGGCGAGCCAGTCATCCCAGGCAGCGGGATCGGTCGGGCCGCCGTCAGCCTCAATCTCAGTGTCACCAAGCAAGGTGATGAGGTCATAGCAAGGTGATGAGGTCATCGCCAGCCCTTTGGGCATACCGCCAAAGGAACTCCGACATCGCAAGGAACGCCTCGCGTTCATCCAGGGTGCTCACGGCCGGAGTATGGCCCGCTGGGCTGCACCAGTGTGCGCGAATGACGCCTGGAGCGCCGCATGTCAGTCCGGGGCTGTGGTAAACCGATCGGCGTACGGCTCATCGACGCTGACGCGGACAAAGTCGCCTCCGACGGCGCGGCCGGTGTCGATGCGGACGGCGTCGGCGGGAAGGGACGACAGTGTCGCGTCGTGCAGCTCGCGCCACTCGCGGAAGCGCTGGTGGGCGTCGGGCGGGTCGAACCGGACAACAACTTGCACGGCGGGAGACTACGGCGTCAGGCGTGGCGTACGAGCGCTGCGCGAGTGTTCAGCAATGTCCCCCGAGCAGAACCCGGGCTGCCACGGCTGCTCGGTCGGGTCTGATGGCCCGCGTCAGGCGTAGAAGATGTCGATTTCGGCAACCTCGCCGTGTCGCATCGTGAAGATGGTCCCCGGTGCGTCTGGCATGCGCCCCGCCCGGCGACTGCACTCCCCGTTGCCGCAAGCCATGTGGAGGGCGCGCAACTCCTCTCGGCTTGACCCGACATGCACGCCGGAGCCAGTGTGAAAGCCACCCCACCTGGTTTCAAGGCCCTGGACTCGCGTCGTCAGTCCGTCGTGGAACCAGTAGTCGACGAGAAGGCGGCCCCCGAAGTACCGGACGAGACCACGCCGCTCTGACCTGCCGGGCCCGAATGCCTTCTCGACGCTCTTGCGCGGCTCGCCCAAGCGGATGCCTGCAATCGACTGGCCGAGGACGATCAGCCGGCTCTTGGGTTGTGCTGCGCTCGACCGGGCGGCACGGTGCGAAGAGGAGCAGCCGACCAACGCAGGGGAGGCGAAGAGCAGCACGCATAATGCAGCGACGGAGACGACGCGGGTACTCATAGCTTGACTCTAGGCCGTGCCCGGCCAAGGGTCATCAGGTAGAACCGCGTAGCGAGTCGTCGTCTGCGCCAGTACTCGGGTCCCCGACGGCTCCGGCGAACGATGATTTGAGCGCCTCTGCTGA
>WNGA01012076.1_pt1 | contig 16227 bp, 18 predicted proteins | sample 5400061 | NCBI WGS metagenome assembly WNGA01 (sample SAMN13153366, study PRJNA577476) | soil metagenome | isolation source: 100 cm soil or saprolite under grassland replicate 2 | place: USA:California | collected 2016-06-15 | reverse complement strand
CACGCCATTGACGTTCTGTTTTTAAGTCAGAGATTTGTAGCTTCACGCTCCCAAATTAGCAGTCCCCCCCTGCTGACAGCAAGTGTCTGGGAAATCAATATGTTGTGGCGAAATTCGCCCATCACAACAAGTCTATTTTTTGTCCTGTAGAGAGGGTTGCCACCGAGAGCTTGATGAGGGAGCCATCCGCAGGTTGGACAACCTACGGTACATTTTTCAAGGAGAAAACGAATTGGCGACCTTACCTGCAAGCGGCGCAACTGGCGGTTATTTCGACGATCATGGGGTTCTGCCCTGGTAAATAAAGATAACGATTCGTGTCCGCCAGTTGAAAACGCCTGGGAGATGGCCTACTACTTCTTCTGAGAGTTCGCGAGCTACGGGCTTCAAGTTTTCCAGGATAGCATTGCGGGATTCTTTCAGTACCGCGACAACCAGCACACGAGCCCGGTGATACCGCGAGCGCAAAGGTCCGCGCGCCTGGAGCCGAATCGGAGCGGGCCGAACGCCAATGTCGCGCCATACTGCGGGGGGATCCAGCCGTAGCTGTCGAACAAGTCGGTGTTCACAATGTAGCGAGGGTAGAAAAAACCGCGACGTCCACTTACAGCCACTGCGCAAACAGCCCCGTTCGAATCTCGTCCGCAAGCATCAGCAAGTCCATCGCCATTTATGTCGGCCAGTCTAAATGACCCGTAGCGCGACCTCCCACTTGCCCAGCCTTTGGCGTCGGTGAACTGCCAATCGGTCCAAACGCCTGGGGGTGAAAAAGCTGAGCCGGTGGAGGTGGCGCAGTAAACCGCCCGGATCCCGCGTCCGCAGATGTCGGCCCGTCCGTCTCCGTTGATGTCGGCGAGCTGAATGGTTGAGCCATACTCCTCGGGCAGCCAGCCGAGGCCGTCGGTAAACTCGCTAGTGAGCCAGTATGAGGGCTGCCCAAAACTCTCGCCGGCGCTCAGGGCGCAGATGATACCGGACGTCCCTCGCCCACAGACGTCAGCGCGACCGTCTCCGTTGATGTCGGCGAATCGAATGGAGCCGTAGTGGCCTCTCCATGTTCGCCAGCCAAAAGCGTCGCTGAACTCAGGGGTTCCGAATTTGGTTCCGAACGCGGTTCCGGTCGAAAGCAAGCATTCGACACCCACTATGCTACGAACGCACGCGTCGGCCTTTCCGTCGCCATTCACATCAGCGAGTTGGAAAGTCGTCCCGTACTCGGCCGGGGCGTATCCCTGATCATCCGAAAGCGCGGTCGACCACTCCGCGAAACTCCCGAAGGCGCCGTTGCCCAGCCCCAGCGCGCAGAGGACACCGGCTCGTCCCCGCGCGCAAACATCACCAATACGATCGCCGTTGACATCGCCGATACGGATTGTTTCGTAATAGCTCGGAAGCGCGCTCCATCCGGCGGCGTCAGAGAGATCGGAGAAAACAAAGCCGGCAGGAACGAAGCTCCCTTCCGCTAATTGCCCGCTGGTGACGCCCGGGATCGCATCCAGCGGAACAAACTGGAAGGAGGCAAAGAGTGTTCGCTCATCTGGCGTCGGCGCCCCTCCGGGGACAACGGCGAATGCGCTGGCGCCTGGGTCAGGGCAAGCGGAGGAGCCAATGCCCTCAACGAGACACTTCGTCACTTGGAGGGCATAATCACTCGACACATTGTTCGGGTTTCGGTCGTGCAATTGAATAATCCCGCGCTTCTCCGACGGCATGTCGCGGTAGTAGTTCAGCGCGCACGCTGCAGGAACCCAATTGACGCCGGGTTGCGAGCAGCGCCAATCTGCCCCGGCGGAGTCGTAGAAAAAGGGGCCGGTGAGTTTTCGAAGTTGCATGTCACCGCGTACTATTTGCTCCGCTTCAGGAGTCCAGCAGTTATATGGCGGGCGGAAGAAGAAAAAACCATCCTTAATATTAGGGTCAAGCAGAGTCTGTGTGCTTTTCAGCTCGGTCAGAATGTCAACGCCGCTTTGCCAAAGGGCAGGGTGCGTTTCGGTATGGTTGCCAATCCGATGGCCTAGATCGACGACAGCTTGGATGAGGGAAGGACTAAAGGGGGACCCTTCACACCCCCCGGCGCTGCGAAATCGGCAACCATTCATGAAAAACGTCGCGGGGATTCGTTTGGCGGCGAGGTAATTGGCGATCGATAGCGTATGGGGACCCGGACCATCGTCGTATGTCAGGCTGACCTGGCGAGCCAGGAGCGGAACTTTCGGCGGATCGGGAGGGCTTAGTCGAAGCTGAATGTCTGTGCGAGACGCCGTGCAGCCAGTCGAAGTTCGGCCGGCTGGATCATTGTTTCCGATTATTTGCCTCACGACGGACTGGGCGTCCGATGGGGTCTGGTTGGGTCGAATTTCGCTTGAGGAGTTCCCGAAACCAAAAGAGGCAATGAGGGAAAAAACGCAAATGAAGATCAAAGCTGAGCGGATGTTGGACATAACGCGTCCCTCCGGTTGTAAAACTGTTTAGGCTAACTATCTGACTGCGGAAATGCCCGCTGTGTTTGGAATACTGAAGGCTGGGCCCTTGGTAAAGCAAGATGGCGGGCGAATATCAAGGCTGATCTTACACGACGAATAGCGTGAATACCAAACCTACTGACCGATCCGCTTATTGTTGATGACATCGAACTCCGCAAGATTGGTACAGTACCGCGCGCGTAAGCAAGCGGCTTGCTCATCGGTCAGCCGCTTGCTTACGCGCGCGGTACTGGCGCCCTTGTGTTGCTGCTTCGCTGATCTGTCCTGCCCCCGATGGCCATCCACGCAATTAGCGCGCCCAGAACCGCCAGCGCCGCAGCGAGCGTCAACAGGCGCCGAAACCCACCGATGAACGAGTCCGCGATTGTGCGCCTGACACTGTTTGCGGTGTCCGGATTCAACGTTGATGGAGGTTCCATGGCCGCCAATTTCGCGCGGTCATTATCCAGTTGACGCCGCGTCTCCGGTGATAGTTCCAACCTGTCGAGCCGCCGGTCAAGCGCGCTGTTGAAGGTGTGGAGCATGGCCACGCCGAAGACGGCGATCGCCAGCAACGCCGCCACGCGGGCCACCGCGTTGTTGGCGCCGGAAGCAACGCCGGCGCGGTCGGCGCCGACAGAAGTCATCACTACCGTCGTCAGAGGCGCGGCGCTCGTCGCCATTCCCAGACCGAGCAAAACTATGCCTGGGAAGAAGGTCGTCCAATAACTTCCTCCCTGGCCAGGTAGCGCAAGCAGAACGAAGGCGAGTCCAACAATCAAGGGGCCGACAAACAGCGGCTTCTTCGGCCCCCACCGATCTACCAATCCCCCGGCCCAGCGTGACAGGAAAGAAAAAAGCAGAATGAATGGGAGCAGGGCCGCGCCCGCGGCCGTCGCGGAATACCCTTGTACCTGAATCAAGTTCAGCGGCAGGAAAAACATTGCGCCCCCCAGCGCCGCATACAAGAAGAGCGTCAGCAAATTCGCGCCGGAAAAATTGCGTATGCTGAAGAGGTTTAGCGGCAGGATTGGGGCGGCGCTACGTGATTCGACAACTACGAACAAGACGAGGGCAGCCACTCCAGCCGCCAGCCCGCCAACGACCCGCCCGGCGCGCCAGCCGTGATTCGACGATTCCAGCAGGGCGAAAACGATGAGGCCCAGTCCGACCGTTACCAGCAGCGCCCCCGGCCAGTCCAGCCGTTTGCCTCGCATTTCTCCGCGGCTTTCAGGCACTTGCCAGAAGGCGATCGCCAGCGTCACTGCGGCCAGCGGCAGGTTGATGAAAAAGGCCCATCGCCACGAAGCGTGCTCGATCAACCAGCCTCCAATGACGGGCCCGGCGGCTCCGGTGATCGCGGACATTCCCGACCATGTGCCGATTGCGCGCCCGCGCTCGTTCTCCGGAAACGAAGCGCCGATGATCGCCAGGCTTCCTGGTACCAGCAGGGCCGCGCCGACTCCTTGTATTGCGCGCGCCAAGATTAGTTCATTGATGTCACGAGCAAGTCCACATGCGACCGAGGCGACGGCGAATATCGCGATACCGAGCGCGAAGATGCGCCGCCGCCCGTAAAGATCGCCCAATGACCCGCCCACCAATACCAACGACGCCAGAAACAGCGCGTAAGCTTCCACCACCCACTGCACGCCCACCATCGTTGCGCCAAACTCCCGCTGCAATGCGCCCAACGCGACATTCACCACCGTCCCGTCAATGAACGCCATGCTCGAGGCCAGAATCGTCGCCGTTAGAATCCACGGCTTGGCGGCCTGCCGGCACGGCGCGGCTATGGGGGAGGCCAGGATGACGCCTTCGTCGCAAGGCTGTTTGAGTATTCCGTTCATTGTCGAATAATCCGAGGAAGAGAGTTCGAGGTCAATGTCTTCGGCGATCTCCCCGGCGTTCAGCAACATATATCTCATTTGTCGTCCTCCGTCGGTTAATCGAACGGCGAAGGCCTGAATCGACACTCCTCCGGAATTTTTTTTCGAATGTATAATCAGGGCATGCTTCCGGACACAAATACCGCCCGGGAGCTTTGAAATAATCATCGTTTCATGCGAAGGGGCGTTCCTTCGCGTTGGAGATCCAATATGTCTATTCGACCGGTTAAGCGACTAAGTAAATCCAAGCCGACGCTTGAAGGCGCGGGCGTGCGGCTGCGCCGCGCGTTCGGGTTCGGCAATACGTCCGACTTCGACCCATTCCTCCTCCTCGACGACTTCCGCAATGACGTTCCGGAGGATTACCTGGCGGGCTTCCCGTGGCGCCCTCACCGCGGAATCGAGACGATCACGTACGTCCTGGCGGGAACGGTTGAGCATGGCGATAGCATGGGGAACAGTGGCGTCATCGGCGCAGGCGACGTCCAATGGATGACCGCCGGGAGCGGGATCATTCACCAGGAGATGCCGAAGGGCGACCAGGACGGCCGGATGCATGGATTCCAGTTGTGGGCCAATCTCCCGTCTTCGCTCAAGCGGAACGTTTCTGAAAACGGAGCCGCGGGGGTAGTTCTTTAGCCGGGAGAATGGCTTTGTTGCTGAATCGAAGCAAAACTAGCGGAAACAAGCGCTTGCGCCGGACTAGCTTCGCTCGCCAGTGAAGCGTAAGCTTAGCCAGGTGAAAAAGGCATGTCGAATAGCTCAAGTAAAAACATTCGCGCGCGTGAGGCCTGGGACATGAACGCCCGATTCTGGGATGAACGGATGGCCGATGGGAACGACTTCTTCATCTCCTTGATCTGGCCAAGCGTCGAGAAACTTCTGTGCCCGCTGCCCGGCGAGAAACTTCTCGACATTGCGTGCGGAAACGGACTGACTTCCCGCCGACTTGCCCACCTGGGCGCCAGTGTTGTCGCATTCGACTTTTCCGAGGAGATGATCCGCGCGGCCAAGACTCGTTCAACCGAGGGCCAAATTGACTACCGCGTGGTCGATGCGACGGATGCAGATCCCCTCCGCGCTCTTGGATCAAGAACATTCGATGGGGCTCTCTGCAACATGGCCTTGATGGACATGTCGGACATTCGGCCACTCATGAACGCCTTGGCTTCGTTACTCCGACCTGGCGGCCGCTTCGTATTTTCCCTACTTCATCCGTGCTTCAATAATCCATCGACTGTGCAGATGGGAGAGCTCCAGGATCGCGAAGGAGTATTCGTTACAACGTACTCCGTCAAGGTTTCGCGCTATTTGACGCCATATACCCAGGTTGGACTGGCGATGCACGGCCAGCCTGTCCCACATCCATATTTTCACCGGCCGCTTGGCATGCTTCTTCAGCAGATGTTCGACGCCGGATTTGTGCTCGACGCGCTCGAAGAACGCGCTTTCTCTCCCGAGAACTCCGGCGGCAGTACTCCGTTTTCATGGAGCGGCCAGTTCAGTGAGATCCCGCCGGTGTTGGTGGGGCGACTGAGTCCCCGAACGATCGCCTGAACTCCGAATGAGGTCAGAGCGATTCGAAGAAGAGTTCGTCGGCGTAACACCAAACCCACTCTTCGCCCGGCTCGAAGGAACGAATCAGCGGATGTTTCGTCGCGTGGTAATGTTTCGTCGCGTGCTTGTTCGGCGAAGAGTCGCAGCAGCCGACGTGCCCGCAAGTCAAACACAGGCGCAGATGCAGCCATTGGCCTCCGCCACGCAAACAATCTTCGCAGCCTCTTGCGCTGGGCGTGACTTCCTGAATCTGATCCAGATGTGTGCAAGCGTCTTTCATTCCAAATCCTCGGAAAATGTACCGTAGGTTGTCCGACCTGCGGAAGGCTCGGTTACTAAGTTGTTCAGGCGCCGTCAAGCAGTTTGATGTTGAAACCATCCGCAGGTTGGACAACCGTACGGTACGGCGCGCCGCGTTTCGTTGTTTCAGGGCGTCGTTTGTGATGATGTGAACGACTCCTCTATTGAACTCGCCGCCAAAAGCGTCAGCGGGAGACGCACTTGAAAGCAGGTGTCTCCGGGTTTGGATTGGAAACGGATTTCGCCTTGATGCTTTTGGACAATCCTGTAAACGGTGTCCAACCCCAGTCCAGTGCCCTCGCCCTGCGGTTTAGTGGTGAAGAAGGGTTCGAAGATGCGCCCTTGAATTTCGGGCGGAATGCCGGGGCCGTCATCGCCGATTTCGACCAGGATGTGATCGGGCTTGGCCGACGTGCGAACCCACAGGTTGCCCTGGCCGTTCATCGCGTCAATCGCGTTGACGATCAGGTTGGTCCAGATTTGATTGAGCGCGCCGCCGTAAGCGGAAATGCGCGGCAGGTCGTCGGCGTATTCGCGGATCACGGTGACGCCGCGCTTCAACTTATGGCCAAGTATGACTAGCGTGTTCTCCAATCCCCGATGCACGTCCACCTCCTGTAGGGCCGCGCGATCCATGTACGAATACTCTTTGATCGCGCCCACCAGGTCTGAGATGCGGGTCATACTGTGCTCGATCTCCTTGACCAATTCCTGCGAAGACCAGGTGGCTTCGAGCCATTGCAAAGCGTCGTCGAGCGCCTGGCCTTTCATACATTCCGCCAACGCCTCCAACTCTTCCTGATGCAACCCAGCGCGCACGAAGGTCGGCGCGAGTTTCCATCCGTCGGCGACCCGATGCGCTTCCAGCCATTCGCTGATCTCTTCTTCGCATTCGCTTTCGGCCAGCGGGTCGAGCGCCGGCGCGGCGGTCAGACACTCGGCGGCTTCGCGCTGGAATTTGGTCAGGAAGGCGATCTGTTCGGCGGTCAATGTCTGATGACTGAGCGTCAGGCACAGACGGTTGAGCGTTTGCAGCCGCTCGCCGAGGTGCTGCGCCGCGCGGCGCGCGGCTGCCGCCGGATTGTTGAGTTCGTGCGCCAACCCGGCGGAAAGCTTGCCCAGCGCCATCAACTTGTCGTGCCGTTCGTCTATCCGCGTCACTTCGCGCACACGGTCGCTCAGGACTTCGACCAGCCGCTGCAGCAACGCCGGGAAGCGCTGCATCAACTCCGGGAAATGTTTCACGTCAAGCCAGAATACGCGGCTCGGCGCGACCGCGCGGATGGTCGCGCCATAATGGGTCATGCGCGAAAACGGCAACTTACCGCTGATTGCGCCGCTTGGGATGACGTAAACCTGCCCGTCGCGTTCCGGCCCTTCAACGCGGGCGTGCAACTCTCCTTCCAGCACAATGACGAGACGATCCGCCACCCCGCCTTCGCGCAGATAGACTTCGTTCGCGGCCAACCGCAATTCCTCGCCTTGTTCGATCAACCAGGTGAAGACTTCGTCCGGCAGCCCTACCAGCGCGGTAATCTTGCGCAGCTCTGCGTTCAATCGTAGTGTATCTATTTCTGTCATCACGATCTGTGCTAGTCGAAACTCGCGGGCGCCTCGAACTTGTAGGAGATGATGTTACGGGTTATTTCCAGGTCAACTAGCGCAAGTTATATCATCAGAGTTTGCCCAAGTATTGGTGCATGAACTGAACAGCAATAGCGCCCTCACCGACGCTCGACGCCACTCGTTTGACCGAACCGCGCCGCACGTCGCCCGCCACGAAGACGCCTGGGACGCTCGTCTCCAACAAAAACGGCTCGCGCTCGATGTTCCAGCCGCGAGGCCTGCGCCCGTCGCGCAGCAAATCAGGCCCAGAAAGAATGAAGCCGTGTTCATCGCGTTCCAGCTTCCCCGCCAGCCAATCGGTGTGCGGCTGCGCGCCGATGAAGATGAACAGGGATTTGGTCGGCAAGGTCTCGCGCGTTTCCGCATCCGCGATGGTGATTGCTTCCAGATGCGTCTCGCCGTGCGCCTCGACCACATTGGCGCGGCAGCGCACCGTGATGTTCGGCATGGCTGCGATCTGGTCAATCAGGTATCGCGACATCGTCGCCGCCAGGTCGGGCGCCCGCACCAGCATCGTGACCTGGCGCGCGTATTTGGATAAGTGCATCGCCGCCTGCCCGGCGGAATTCGCGCCGCCCACGACGAAGACATCTTCATCGCGGCATGAAATCGCTTCGGTCATCGCCGCGCCGTAATAGACGCCGGCTCCGGCCAGCCGCTCGGCGCCGGGAACATCCAACTTACGCCAGGCGACGCCAGAGGCGATCAAGATCACGTGGCTGCTCAGTTCGCTCCCGTCGGCGAGTTGCACGAAACGATATGAATCTTGACACCGCAACTCGACCGCCTCCGCCGCCAGCGTCTCTACGCCAAAGCGCCGCGCCTGCGTCACCGCCCGCCGCGCCAGATCAGCGCCACTCAGGCCCGAAGGAAAACCGAGGTAATTCTCGATGCGCGAACTGGTTCCCGCCTGGCCGCCGGGCGCTTGTCGTTCGACCATTACCGTCTTCAATCCTTCGGAAGCGCCATAAACCGCCGCCGCCAACCCCGCCGGGCCGCCGCCAACGATAATCAAATCATAAAACTCCTGATCCGCTCTCGTCCGCAGCCCTATCTTCCGCGCCATCTGCGACGTGTCCGGCGCTTCCAATTGCTCGCCGTCCGGAAACACCACTAGCGGCAACTTCCTGCCCGGCGCGCCTTCCAGCATCCGGCCCGCCTCGTCATTTGTCTCGACGTCCAGCCATTGATAGGGCACGTGATTTCCCGCCAGAAAACTTTTGATTTCGAGCGCCTGCGGCGACCAGCGGTGCCCCAGCACGCGAATTCCCTCGAAGGGCGGACGGAAGGACGCCAGCCAATCATCCAGCAGATCGTTCAGCACCGGATAGAAGTTCTCTTCTGGCGGGTCCCACGGCTTCATCAGGTAATAATCCACGCGGGCCTTGTTGATCGCGCCGATGGCGGCTTCCGTATCGGCATAGGCCGTGAGCAGCGCGCGTTTGGCTTCCGGATAAATTGTGTTAGCCCGTTCGATGAATTCGACGCCGGACATCTTGGGCATGCGCTGATCTACTAACAGCAGCGCCACCGGGTCATTTCGCAACTTTAATTGCCGCAGCGCGTCCAACGCCGACTCGCCCGAGTTTGCGCGAAGCACGCGGAAGCGATTGCCGTATTCGCGCCGCAAATCGCGTTCGACCGCGCGCAAGACTTCCGCGTCGTCATCCACGGTCAGTAAGACTGGCTTTGCCATTCAACGTCCCTTTTTATGATTCGGTTTACGGTCGTCCGAGTCTGTTGTTTTGACCTCCGGTTCAAGCGCAGAGGATACCAGATTGGACTGATCTCCACATCACTAAACAAAGCCGGTGTTGGCCGGCAGACCAATCATGATCAGTTTGAAGCCACTTCGTCGCTTCGACAGGAAATCCGGATCATGCCGCGAAGCCGCCATCAATCTTCATGCTCGCGCCGGTGACGTAACCGGCTTCGGCGCTGGCGAGATAAGAAACCAAGCCGGCGATCTCATCGCTCTGGCCGTAGCGCTGATATGAAGCGCCGATTATCTGTGTCTGCGCTTATCCCCTCGACACCAAAAAGAATGCGAAGCCAATCGCGACCAGATCTTCAAGTACGGCGATGTAGATGTCCTTCACCTTGAGACCCCGCGTCAATCGCGTACGCGCTTGGTAACCGCCAAAGGTCCCAATCAGGGATCCGATTCCCCCCAGCAGCGCCCCGGCTATCAAGGATTGGCCGGCTGACGCGCATAGGCAGGCTCCGGACAGCCCTCCCATAACAATACGAGCGATCAACGATGGAAGCGCGGTGCGGCTCGGCGTTTGGGGGAGTTTGTCATTGACATACTCCGCAATAGCGCCCAGCGAGAATATTGCGACCGCCACCGCCGACCCCATGAATGACAAAGGGGAGTCATGCAGATTCAGCCAGCCAAGAAAGGCGGCCCAACTGACGACGGCAGGAGCCGTCAGGGCGCGCAGTCCGGCGACGATTCCTATGCCGACTGCAAGAAAGAAAACAGAATTTACGCTCATGAATAATCTCGCTTTCCGTCTATTGCGAACTTATGCTGAAGCCCGCTTCGGAGCGGTGACCTGTAACACTAACTTGCCTCGGGTGTGGCCGGCCACTCCACGTTCAAATGCCTCTCTGGCCCTCGCCAGCGGGATTGTTTCTGCGATGACGGGCCGAATTGCGCCGGAATCTATCAACGCCGCGATTTCGCCAAGCTGTTCTCGATTAGGCTCGACGATGAAAAACAGCCCGCGCCTGCTATGGGCTGCCGCCTCGCCCTCGGGGATGGGGCCCGTCAAGCTGACGAGGATTCCCGTGGGCTTCAATACCTGCCAGGACCGTTCGCGCGTTACGCCGCCGATTGCGTCCAGGACCACATCAACATTGTGGACCACCTGCTCAAATCGCGCTTGTTGATAGTCAATGACCTCATCCGCGCCGAGGCTGAGCAAGAAGTCGCGGTTTTTCGCAGACGCTGTTCCGATCACATAAGCGCCGCGCCAGTGAGCGATTTGAATAGCAAAGGTTCCGACCCCGCCGGCGGCCCCCTGGATCAACACGCGCTGACCGGGCGCCAGACGCGCGTGATCGAAAAAGGCCTGCCAGACCGTCAGCGCGGAAAGTGGGACGGCCGCAGCCTGCGCGTGCTCGAGTGTTTTTGGTTTGTGGGCCAGGTCAGCGGCGCGGACTGTGACATACTCCGCAGCGCTGCCATTCCGACAAAATGAGGTCAGGGCATAAACCTCGTCGCCAATCGACACGTCGCTGACGCCGTCAGCCACGCCTTCTACGACGCCCGAAACCTCGTGTCCAGGTATCGTAGGTAGGCGCTCAGACCCGTCGCAATTGCTGTATGTTTCCGCCCAGGTCAACTCCGCGGGCGTAATGCCTGTGGCGTGGACTCGGATGAGAGCATCCCAAGGGCCCAGCTCAGGATTTGGCGCGTCCTCATACACGAGTTGCTCCGGGCCTCCACGTCTATGCAATCGAATGGCTTTCATTGTGATCCTTCTTCCATTGGTATTTTCTTCGTGTGAGTCGTTGCGCAGAACAGTTTCTGCGCGATCCGCCGCCCCTCTCTAGGAGCCAGCGCGCTGCCCTTCGTCAGCCTCACTACATCACAATATCAGTACCGCGCGCGTAAGCAAGCGGTTGCCCCTGCACGAAACCGCTTGCTTACGCGCGCAGTCCTGATAGCGCCGAAACAATTAAGGGTTCGGTGAAATGGGAGGAATGATGGTCTCGCGGCGCCCGAACAGGCGGGCATCTAAATCGAACCAGGTAACATCGGTACAGTACCGGGAGCGGTAGCGACCGGGCGCCAATCGAAACGACCTCTCCGTAGGGCGCCCGGTCGCTACCGCTCCCGGTACCGTACCGCCGCGTGTCCCAATGTTGGCTGGTTCGATTTAGTATCGGCCGCTTGTACCCAAACTTATCTCCGAGGCGTGAAACAGAAGCAAAAACGCCATCCACACTTAAAGGGCAATCCGAACTCTCGCCCATCCACAGCGTTTGTCCGCGCGCGGCATTCTACTTGCCCTATGATCCGTGTTCAATTCACCGATATTGATTACTTCGAACAACCTCAATTAACGGACAGGGGAGCCCTTCACTGGTCGCCAATATAGCCAATCCGTCGGCGCGGTAACAGATCGCTTCCCCTTGCCGGCGAAGTCCTGGAAAGCCTCCGATGTCAACCGGCAGCGGCGATTGTTTCCAGATTTCATCAAAAGCAATCCCACGCTTCCCTGGCAGAATGAGTTCGCAGGCCCCGAGGTAATCGCAGATTACGACCCTACGGCCGTCAGGGGAAATGTCTCCGCCGGTAATGAAACCTAGAAACTGATTCGGGAATCGAAGCTCTCCTACATAAGAGAGGGTCGACACTCCCGATTTAGGCGCCGGCGCTCTCAACTTGTACACCCTGGCGGGCGCGCCCATCACTTTGGTGATGACGTAGAGGTCGCCTGTGAAAGGATGAATTAAGAGCGCTTCCGCATCGTACTTGCCGTCGGGGTACTTCAAACGAATTACGTCAGCGGCCTCTGTATCACGAGGGTTCTGAACTGTTGAGGACGAGTCCTTCGGGGTGACCTGCGGTTCGGCTACCCGGTAAACAGTAATCTGGTCGCGCTTTTTAGAATTGTCGCCGATGTCCCCGAGGTACAGGTAAGACCGGCCTCGTCTGGGTCCCGGCCCAATTGCCATGTCTTCCCAATCTATCGCCTTCGCGCCCGTGACTCGCCAGACCCCGCGATGTTTTCCCTGGCGATCGAAAGCGTAGACGAACGGCCCATCGCCGCTGTCATTGTGAGTCCAGAAAATGCCGGCGTTGCGTCGAGAGGCGGCGATCCCGCTGCTCTCCTTGATGGATTGGTTCCCCAGGTTGACCAGATGAACCGGCGCCCCGTAGCCGCTGCTGTCTACTCCGATATGATTCGCGCGAACAGTCTTGGTTGCGTCAGTGGGAGCCTGTATCGCCGCAAGTGAGAGGGATAGCAAGGAGAAGGATATAATCGATATAACAAAAGGAGTAAGTTTGTGTCTCTGGAGAAAGTTTCTCATTACCTGTTACCCATCGCTCCGGAGCCGGCGCGACTGATAGCTAGACGTCGCTTCGCTCAGTGAACGTTTCGTCTCGCCATGCGCCAGGTCCCGGAACGCTCGCCGGTGGAGCGCCAAGAGCCGCCTGTTGCTGGAACATTGCCTTGACCGTAGGCCGCATCAAGACCAGTATCGTGAAGACCCCCAGCGCCGTTCCTAACGGGAAGAACGCGCAACAGAGCGCCGCCACGACGATGCAGAACGTATGTCGCCTGCGCGCCGCGAGAAACCGACCCGCCACGAAGATGAGCGCCGCAAACGCCCACCCGCACAGCACGGCCGCGCCGCCGATAAGCGCGAACATCAGCCCGAATAATTGCGCCGGGAACTGCTCGCCGTCCTGCGGCGCTGGCGGTTTGAGCAGGAATATCAGCCCGATCGAGAAGTGAATGAGCGGAATGCACGCGAACAGCGCCGCGATTGCGGCGCATATGTAGTGCCCGATGGCGAGATACCTAAGGTTTTGGGCGTCGTCGTTCATGTAGATACTGTCTCATGGATTTCGCGTGAGCGCCAAACCTAAATCGAACCACGCGAAATCGGTACAGTACCGCGCGCGTAAGCAAGCGGCTGACCGATTAGACGGCCGCTTGCTTACGCGCGCGGTACTGTACCGGTGTCCCAATGCCGCTTGGCCTGATTTAGACAAGCGCTTTTTCAATGAGGAAGGCAGGCGCTACAATTCCCTCGAATTCGCCAGGCTGGAATTCAGCCATGTGGCCTCGGAATTCGATGAACATACGCGAGGAGATAATTCTGATGACACAATCGAAAATTGACGCTTTCACCGCGATGCTGAAGGATCAGCCCGACAACGAAATGATCTGGTACGGGCTGGCGAACGAATACATGAAGCTGGAGAACTGGCCCGCCGCCATTGAAGCTCTCCGCAACGTCATCCGCATCAAACCCGATTACACTTCGGCCTATCAAATGCTCGGCGCGGCGCTGGTCAAACAGGAAGGGATTGAAGAGGCGCGGCGCGTGTGGATGGAAGGCATCGAGGCGGCCAATCGCACGGGCGCGTGGAAGGCGCGACAGCATATGGAAGCGCTGCTCGCCGGTTTGACGGACGAGGCCGAGCCGGGGTTTTGCGAATGATCATGGATGAAGACTGTTAGCCACAGAGAGCACAGAGGACACAGAGGGTAAAATGATCTCTCTGTGTCCTCTGTGCTCTCTGTGGCTATTCATCCCCGTGAAAACCGCTTTAGGGGGCGAAGCGGTCTATCACTGTGATCCCCTTGCCGGGTGAAGAATCGAGGCTTGCGAGGGCCGCGCCGGCGTCATCAAGCGCGATGCGCCGTCCGATCAATTTACCGAGCGGCAATTTTCCGGCCGCGATCATATCGAGGAGCTCTGGATAGGCTTTCGATTGCATGCCGTGGCTGCCGAAGATCTCCAGTTCATGCGCGATGACTCTTCCCATCGGGAGCGCCGGCTCGGCTTGATCTCCGAGGAGCAATCCGATCTGAACGTGCCGGCCGCGCCGACGGAGCGAGAGGATCGAATTTCTACAGGTAATCGCGCCGCCGAACGCGTCAACTGAGACGTGAACTCCGCCCGCCGTTAGCTCGCGAATGGCTTGCGGGACGTCGGGGACAGTGGCCGCGTTAAACGTGTGCGCGGCTCCGGCCTCACGGGCGAGAGCGAGTTTCTCGTCCGCAACATCGACGCCGATAACGTTCGCGCCGAGCGCGCGCGCAATCATCACCGCCGACAGGCCGACCCCGCCGCACCCATGCACCGCGACCCACTCGCCGGCTCGCAGCCTGGCCTGCTTCGCGATGCCGCGAAACGCCGTCGCAAATCGGCAGCCGAGCGCCGCGGCGTCGACGAACTCCATCTCATCGGGAAGGCGGACGAGGTTAACGTCGGCGAATGGCAGGGCGACATATTCGGCGAACGAGCCGGGACCTGTGAATCCCGGTTGAAACTGGTTTTCGCAGACCTGCTGGTCGCCCGCGAGACAGTAAACACAGGTTCCACAGCCGAGCGCGAACGGGGTAGTCACCCTGTCCCCGGTCCGCCATCGCCGCGCGTCAGAACCGGCAGCGGCGATCACCCCGGCGAACTCATGCCCGGGAATATGCGGGAGAGTCCGGATGTCCGCATCATGCCCCTGCCAGCCGTGCCAGTCGCTCCTGCACAGGCCCGACGCTTTCACCTCAACAACTACGCCGTCTCGCGGGACGACAGGGTCCGGAACAATCGCTACACACGGAGGGGCTCCAAAAGAATCGTAAAGAAGCGCACGCATGTCCGGATTTTAATTGCCAACCTATCTATGGCAAGCGCATTCCTGAAAAAAACGACAAAAAGAAAAAGCGCTTGCAGCCGTGGGATAACTGCAAGCGCCTGAAATTTGGCGGCTACCTTCCTCACCCTGGCAGCCGCCTGACACCGTTCAGTGGATTAACCACTTGGTATCTCGTTGCCCCACTTTGTCTACTGCAAGGGAGGCGCCACTGATTTCCGTCGTGAGGCAAAACGCAAAAACCCAATAGAATCGAGCGTTCCAGCGGATTTCGAGACCTCCGAGCGCGATCTCGATCGGACGCTCCGGGCAATTCTTACACGATCCACTGTGAAGATTTTTCGCGCGCACAACCGACGGGAAGATTTTTCACACTCGCAGTTCGAGGTCGCGCGAAAGCTTGTTTTGAGTTGAGCGATCTGTTTGTTTGGCAGCAGCCTATGAAACCTTGATCAGTAGTTTGCCGAAGTTGCGCCCTTCCAATAGGCCAATCAGCGCCTGCGGGGCGTTCTCCAAACCCTCGACCACGTCCTCGCGGTATTTGACCTTGCCGCTTTCGATCCAGCCGGCCATCTCAAGGATCCAATGAAAGATAGCGGACTTTGAGCAACACCTCGCCGTCCGCCGGGGTCGGGATGGCCGCTCGCTCAACGCGGAAGTTTTCAGGAACCGGCGCCCTTTCCGGACGACTCGCCAGAACGATGCGGGCAAGACTCTGATCGGTCATTGTTTTTCACCTCCTAAGAAAATCAGTTCGTAGTCCCGCCTTCAGGCGGAAGCTTCGGATGTAGTCCATTCCGTGACGCCAAAAGCTTCCGCCCGAAGGCGGGACATCGCGTAGTTTATAATATCGCGCCGGCGGCCCGACAAGATCATTGAAGTGGGCCGCCTGCCGGATTGTCCGTCATCAAAGTTGTGTGGTTACGTCGTAACAGAAGCAGACGCCGCTCGCGGCGCCGGCGGCATTGCATGATGGGTCCCGACAATGCGACGACTTGCCGATGAACTCAAGATTCGCCCGGCCGGTCCTGGCGACGTCGATGCCATCGTT
>WNGA01006752.1_pt1 | contig 16232 bp, 11 predicted proteins | sample 5400061 | NCBI WGS metagenome assembly WNGA01 (sample SAMN13153366, study PRJNA577476) | soil metagenome | isolation source: 100 cm soil or saprolite under grassland replicate 2 | place: USA:California | collected 2016-06-15 | reverse complement strand
GCAGCGGCGCCGGGAATGCTGGTCAGGCTGGTGGTCTCGAAACGTGCGAAGCCGAAGCGCGCGCCGGCAAAGCACGGCTGATCCACTTCGAGCCCGCGAGCGCATAGCGCCAGGGGCGCTCCGCCGCCTGGGTGATCCCCACCCGGGGCCCGACGGCGATCTCGGGATCGCCCTCACGCGGCAGGAGCTCGAAAGGCGGCCCGTCGATCGGCAGCCCATCGTGCTCGCGCGTCACGGCGAGCGCCTGGCAGAGCCGGCCCGGACCGGAGCAGAGGAGCCGCGGCTCTTCGCGCCCGCGCCGCGCGCGCATCGCGTCCAGGCCGGTCGTCGGCTCGAGGGCCCGGATGAGGACGGCGCTCGCGACTCCCTCCGGCTCGCAGACGAAGTTCAGGCACCAGTGGACTCCGTAGGAGCGGTAGACGTAGGCGCGGCCCGGCGGGCCGAACATCGAAGCGTTGCGCTCGGTGCGACCGCGGTAGCCGTGCGCGGCGGGATCCTCGTGGTCGTACGCCTCGACTTCGGCGATCACGCCGCCGACGCCGTCGACGAGCAGCGTCACGCCCACGAGGTCGGGGGCGACCTCGTGGACGGAGCGGTGGAAGAAGTCAGTCCCCGTGTGATTCCTTCGAGGTGTCGTAGCGGATGAAGACCGGGAAGAGCAACGCGATCAGCATGGTGCCTACAACGGAGGCGATCCCGCCCGAGACGATCGATGTCCGGACGCTCGTCAGCGAGGCCACGAGCCCGGCCTCGACGTTTCCGAGCGCGGGCGTGGAAGCGACCTGGGCGAACTCGATTCCCGACACACGGCCCCGCAGCCGGTCGGGCGTGACCGAGAAGAGGATGGTGTTCCGCATGACGGCGCTGACGTTGTCGGCGGCGCCGGCCGCTGCAAGTAACAGGAGGGCGAGCCAGAGGGAGCTCGCGAAGCCGAAGAGCGCGATCGCGACTCCCCAAAGCCCGGCCGCAACCGCGACGACGGCTCCCTGGCGACGGACGTGGCCGATCCACCCCGAGAGGAGCGAGGCTAAGAGCGCGCCTGCGTAGGGCGCGGCATAGAGGCCTCCGAGTATGGATGCACCTCCGCCGAATCGGTTCGCCGCGAGCGCGGGGAAGAGAGCGCGCGGCATCCCGAACACCATCGCGTTCGAGTCGGTCAGGAACATTCCGAGCAGCACTTTCTTCTGGACGACGAAGCGGAAGCCCTCGGCGATCGAGCGGAGGCTGGGCGCGTCCGCGTCGTGGGCGGGCGGCAGGGGCGGAAGACGCCAGATCGACCACAGCGATGCCACAAAGGTGACCGCGTCGAGCGTGTACGCGCCGGTGAGCCCGAGGGCGGCGATCAGGATGCCGCCCGCCGCCGGCCCGGCGACCGAGGTGGTGCTCGAGTAGACGCTCTCGATCGAATTCGCCGCAGCGAGCTCGTGTGGCTCGACGAGGCGCGGGATGACTGTGCTCATCCCGGCGACGCCGATGGAGAAGATCGAGAGCGAGAGCGTGGTCAGCACGTAGATCGCCCAGACCCTCGGATGGGCGAGCGACGCATTGAAGGCGAAGCCGCCCGCGACCACAGCGAGCGCGACCTCTGTCCGGAGCAGCAGGCGGCGCCGGTCGAACGCGTCCGCGATCGCGCCCCCGGCGATTGTCAGGGTCAGGAGCGGAAAGAGCTCGCAGAGCGAGAGCAGGCCCACCTGGAGGGTCGAGTGGGTGAGGCCGTAAAGCTGGAACGGTGCGGCGACGGCTCCGATCTGGGTGCCGAATGCCGAGACCGTCTGTCCGACGAACAGGCGCCGAAAGGCCGGATAGCGGCGAAGCGGGCGGAGGTCGATCGCGAGGCGGCGCATCCGCCCAGGCGGGGTTACCTCGTTCGGCTCCACGCCGTTAGAACAGGCTGCTGTCCTCGGCGGAGGCGGTGCTCTCCTCGAGCACCTTGCGCGCCCGCCGGCTCAGGTCGCCGAGATCGACCTTGCCCGACTGTGCCTGCTCGGCGAGGCGCCCCGCGAGGTCGAGCGCGTCGTCGAGGACGCGGCTCGCGACCGTCGAGTCCTGCCCCATCTCGAGCAGAATCGTCCGCTCCGTCCGGGAGGCGATCACGGGCTCCGAGATGCCCTCGATCCAGACGCGCGTACGCTGCCCGCTCCCCCGCTCCTCAGATGGAAGCGGCTCGAGCGCGTAGATCTTGTCGGCCCGCGCGTATTTCCCGAAGCCGAGGAACACCATCCTGGGCCCGCCGTTCGTCATGAAGTGATTATGCAGTGGGACCCGAGGTGATGCGAGGCAGCCCGCTAGGCTCGTCCGCGCGGTGCCACGCATCTTTCTCTCTCCTCCCCACCTCTCGGGCCGCGAGCTGGACTACCTCCGCGACGCGGTCGAGTCCAACTGGGTCGCGCCGCTCGGGCCGCACGTAGACGCGTTCGAACGCGAATTGTCCGAGCTGAGCGGCGTTCCGCACGTGCTTGCACTCTCGAGCGGGACGGCGGCCCTGCACCTCGCGTTCATCGTGACCGGCATCGGGGCCGGCGACGAGGTCGCGTGCTCGTCCCTCACATTCTCGGCGAGCGCGAATCCGATTCTCTACGCCGGTGCCAAGCCGGTGTTCGTCGATGCGTCTCCGTCCACGTGGACGATCGATCCTGAGCTGCTCGAGCAGGCTCTCGCCGAGCGTCCGGCGATCAAGGCGGTGGTTGCGGTCGACCTGTACGGGCAGTGCGCAGACTATGACGCGCTTCGAGAGGCCTGCGTTTCCCGCGACGTCGTGCTCGTGCAGGACGCCGCGGAGTCTCTCGGCTCGACCTACCAAGGCACGCCGGCCGGAGCGCAGGGTGACCTGGCGATCTTCTCGTTCAACGGCAACAAGGTGATCACCACGAGCGGCGGAGGAATGCTCGTTTCGGCCAACGAGGGCTGGATCGAGCACGCGCGCAAGCTGTCGACGCAGGCCCGGGAGCCCGCGGCGCACTACGAGCACGCGGAGATTGGTTTCAACTACCGCCTCAGTAACCTCTTGGCGGCAGTAGGCCGCGCCCAGCTAGAGGCGCTTCCCGAGCGGTTGGCGGCGCGCCGCCGCGTGAACGACCGGTACCGCGAGCTGCTCGCCGGGTCAGCCGGGATCTCATTCATGCCGGAGGCGACGTACGGGCGCGGCAACTGCTGGCTGACCTGCATCCTGGTCGATCCCGAGGAGGCAGGCGCCAATCGCGAGACCATCCGCCTTGCGCTCGAGGGAGACGACATCGAATCGCGCCCGCTCTGGAAACCCATGCATCTCCAACCCGTGTTTCGCGACGCACCGATGTACGGCGGAAGCCTCTCGGCCTCGCTGTTCGAGCGCGGGCTCTGCCTGCCGAGCGGTTCCGCGCTCACCGACGCGGACCAGCGCAGAATCGTCGAGATCCTGCTCGCAGCCCGCGCCTAGCGCCTGGGGCTACGCCTCGGCGGGCGTCTTGGTCGAGTACTCGAGCCAGTGCGACCAGCGCTCGCTGCGCCCGCGCACGGTCGCTGCGTAGGCGTCCTGCAGCTCGAGCGTGACCGGGCCGACGCCGATCTCGTGGTCGTCGACCTCCCGGAGGGGCGTCACCTCGGCGGCCGTGCCGGTCATGAACACCTCGTCCGCCGTGTACAGATCCGAACGGATCAGCGATTTCTCGACGACGCTGTGGCCGAGATCTTGCGATATCTGGATGATCGTGTCGCGTGTGATCCCGGGCAGGATCGACGAGCTCAGATCGGGCGTGAAGATCGTCCCGTCCTTGACCATGAAGATCGTCTCCCCGGGGCCGTCCGCGATGTTGCCGTCCTCAGTGAGGAGAATCGCCTCCTCATACCCCGCACGCCGCGCCTCGTGGGTCGCGAGCATCGAGTTGAGATAGACACCGGTGGCCTTCGCCGCGTGGGGAATCGTGTTCGGGCCGACTCGCCGCCACGAGGAGACCATGGCCGTGATCCCTTTGGTCTGGCCTTCCTCTCCCAGATAGGCGCCCCAGGGGAAGCACATGATGACGACGTCGATCGGATTCGTCTCCGTGTGCACGCCGAGCTCGCCGTAGCCGGCGAAGGCGATCGGGCGCAGGTAGCTCTCGGAGAGCCCGTTGACGGCGATCAGCTCGTGACACACGGTCCGGAGCTCCTCGACGGAGTACCCCAGCTCCATGTACAGGAGCTTCGCCGAGTTCTCCAGCCGCTTGAGGTGATCGGTCAGCCTGAAAACGGCAGGCCCGCGCTCGGTCTCGTAGCAGCGGATCCCTTCGAAGACGCCCGTGCCGTAGTGGAGCCCGTGGGTTCCGACGTGGACGCGGGCATCGGCCCAGTCCACCAGCTCGCCGTTCATCCAGATCTTCTCGGTCTCCCGCATCGGCTTCCTGATTTTACAGTCGGGCGTCCTCGGAGAGGTCCGCGCTCCGCGCGCGGCTCAGCCGGACGAGCTCCGGCGGGGGAAGCCCGGCCATGTGCTTCTCCGAGCCCGCCCCGATCCAAACCCGGTCGTGGCCGAGCAGGCGGAGATCGATCAGGACGGTTTCGACGTTCGGGAGCGGAAAGGGTGCGACCGCTCCGGGCTCAAAGCCCGTCGCCGAACGGACCTGCTCGGGGCCAGCGATCTTCGCGCGCTCGCAGCCGGCGGCAGCGGCCACCTTGCGGCGGTCGGCCCGGCGGTCACCGGGAACCAGCGCGACGATCGAGCGCCCGTCGCAGTCGAAGACGAGCGATTTGACGATCTGCCCGAGCTTGCAGCCCGCCGCACGGGCCGCGTCGACCGCGGTCGGCGTCCCCTCCGGGAACTCCTCCAGCCGCGCCTCGGCCGCAGCCTGCTCGAGGACCGCAGCCACGCGCTGCACCGGCTCGGGCCAGCTCACGCGCGCGGCGTCATCATGCTTCCGTCTCCTCGAGCGAGACGAAGCGGACCGTGTCGAAGCCCTCGCGGAGGCCCTCCACCAGCTCCGAGGGCGCCTGCGAGTCGATCGAGAGCGCCATCAATGCCTTCCCCCCGCGCTGATTGCGCGAGACCGCCATGTTGGCGATGTTCACTCCAGCTTTGCCGAACAGCGTCCCCACGCGACCGATCACGCCCGGCAGGTCGTCGTAGCGGAAGAAGACCATCAGCGGTGAGAGCTCCATCTCGAGCTCGAAGCCGAGCGCCGAGACGAGCCAGCGGCGGTGATCGCGGCCGATCGTCGTTCCGGCGACTCGCAGCTCCTCTCCGTCCGTCCGCGCCTCGACGCGGATGAGATTGGTGAAGTCGCGCGAGGAGCGGCGCTTCTCCTCGACGACGTCGACGCCGAGCTCCTCCGCCACGAGCGGCGCATTGACGTAGTTCACCGGCTGGTCGACCCGCCCCTGGAACGCGCCGTTGAGCGCGGCGACGGTCAGCAGCCTGGTGTCGTAGACGGAGAGGCCCCCGTAGTACGTGAGGCCGAACTGCTCGACGCGGCCTCCTGCGAGCTCCATCGCCAGCCGCCCGAGCTTCGCCGCCAGCGGGATGTAGGGGCCGAGTAGCTCCAGGTCCTCGGCCCTGATCGCCGGGATGTTGACGGCGTTCGTGACCAGCTCGCCCTCCAGCGCCGCCGCGACCTGCTCGGCGACGATCAGGCCGGCGCGGTCCTGCGCCTCCTCGGTCGACGCGGCGAGATGCGGCGTCACGACGACGTTGTCGAGCTCGAGCAGCGGCCCCGAGTACGGCTCGGAGGAGAAAACGTCGAGCGCGACGCCGGCGACCTGCCCCGACCGCAACGCGTCGAGCAGCGCATCCTCGTCGACGAGCTCGCCCCGCGCGGCGTTCACGAGCCGGACGCCGGGCTTCATCCGGGCGAAGGCCTCGGCGCCGATCGAGCCACGCGTCTCGGCCGTCAGCGGCAGGTGCAGCGTGATGAAGTCGGCCGTCTCGAAGATGCGCTCGGGCGACTCCGCCTGCTCGACGCCCAGCTCGCGGAAGCGCTCCTTCGAGACGAATGGGTCGTAGGCGACGACCCGCATCTGCAGCCCCGCGGCTCGGCGGGCAACCTGCTGGCCGATCCGCCCGAAGCCGAGGACGCCGAGCGTCTTGTCCGCCACCTCGAGCCCTCCATAGCGCGAGCGCTCCCAGCGTCCCTCCTTCAGCGCGGCGTGGGCCTGCGGGATGTTGCGGGAGAGCGCGAGCAGGAGGCCGATTGTGTGCTCGGCGGCGGAGATCACCGTGGACTCGGGCGCGTTTGCGACCACGATGCCGCGCCGGGTCGCGGCCTCGACGTCCACGTTGTCCACCCCCACGCCGGCACGCCCGATCACCTTCAGACGCTCGCCACGCTCGATGAGGTCGGCGGTCAGCTTCGTCGCCGAGCGGATGATGATCGCGTCGTAGAGGCCGATCTGCTCGCCGAGGTCGCCGTCGGAGTCGACGTCCACCTCGTACCGTTCGCGCAGCAGATCGACGCCGGCGTCGGCGATCTGCTCGCGGACGAGGACTCTCTGGGTCACACGGTTGTGTGCTCGAACACTTCTAGCGCCCGCGAGACTGCCACACCGCGCTCGATCTCGGCACCGGCCTCGGCGAGCGCGAGCTCCACGCCGGCGAGCGCAGTCGTGATGTCGAAGATGTCGTAGTAGCCGATGTGGCCGATCCGGAAGATCTTGCCCTTGAGCGGCCCCTGCCCCGGCGCGAGGGTGATGCCGAAGCGGTCGCGGATCGACGCGACGAGCTCATCCGAGTCGATCCCCTCCGGCGCGTTGACCGCCGTGACGACCGCCGAGCGGTCCTCGTCGGGCGAGAAGAGCTCGAGGCCCATCGCCTTCACCCCCTCCCGGCAGGCGCGCCCGAGGCGCACGTGGCGGTCGAAAGCGGCCTCGAGCCCCTCCTCGAGCAGCATCCCGACGGCGACGTTCAGCCCCATGACGAGCGAGACCGCGGGCGTGAAGGTGGCGTCGAAGCTCTCCTGCGCCTTCCGCACCGGTTCCCAGGCGAAGTAGTAGTGGGGTGAGGCCGCCTGGTCGGCCCGCCGCCACGCGGCTTGCGAAACGCTCACGAGCGCGAGCCCGGGCGGCGTCATCAACGCTTTCTGGGAGCCCGAGACGGCCACGTCGACTCCCCAGGCGTCAGTCTCGAGCGGCACGGCCCCAAGGCTGGAGATCGCGTCCACGACGACGAGCGCTCCGGCCTCTCGCGCCGGGGCGGCGAGCGCCTCGATGTCGGCCACCACCCCCGTTGAGGTCTCCGACTGCGTGAGGAGGACTGCCGCCGCGCCGCCCACCTCGTCGAGCTTCGCGCGCAGATCCTCGGCCGCCGGGGTCTCGCCCCAGTCGTACCGCACCTCCACCAGGTCGAGCCCGTAGGCGCGCGCGATCTCGCCCCAGCGTTCGCCGAAGTAGCCGGCCGACACGACGACAACGCGCTCGCCGGGCGAGGTGAGGTTGGCGACGGCGGACTCCATCCCGCCGGTCCCGGAGCATGTGTAGAGGAGCACTTGCGCCTCCGTGCGGAAGATCTCGCGCAGGCGCGCCAGCAGGGTCTCGAACAGGTTCCGGTAGTCGCGCGCGCGGTGGTGGATGACCGGCTCGGCCATCGCCGCGAGCACCTGCGGGGGCGCAGGCGTCGGCCCCGGCGTCATCAGATAGCGCTTCTCGGGCACTGTCCTGAGACTATCGGTGCGAGCGGAACGACATGACCTGCTGGAACGTGGGGCGATTCGTCCAGCGCATGGTGCTCGAGAGAATTCCGGGCGAGAACGTGATCCGTTCGCTCGTCGCATCCGCCCGCCATGCCGCGGGGTTGGAGCCCTGCGCCGCCGCGAGCTGATCCCCGGCCTCCTGCATCGCGTTCCATAGAGAGGTGCGGCAAGCGGCGGCATCGCCGTTTCCGCAGTAGAGACGCGTGGCCACGTACCCGTACCAGCCGTCGTCGAAGGCCGATCCGTGCGGGCCCGGTGCGTCGTTTCGAGTCATGAGCTGCGCCAGACGACTGGTGAGCGAGCCGAGGACCGGAGAGACGACCGCGTCGGCGATCTTCGGCCAGGCAGCGTCCATGATCGCGGCGCCCGGATCGTCGATCTTCCCGTCGCCGTTGAGGTCGAGCCTGTGGCCTCCCGCGGCGCGCCACGCATCCAGCAGGTCGGCCATCTGCGCCGCTCTCGCGCTTGGCGCGGTTGCCGCGGTGAGCACGCTTCGAAGCCCCGGCCAGAGCTGCATCACGCGCAAGTCCTGCGTCGCCGCGTCGTTCATCGCCGCGACCACCGTCGCCGGCGTGTGCTTCTTCCGCTTCGCGAGCGCGTCCGCGAGCAGCTGCTGGCGGTGGATCGAGCCGAAAGACCAGTTGTCGTCGGCGGCAGCCCAGCCCTTCGCGGGACGGTTGTTCCAGGCGGCGATCACCCCGGACGGCGGATTGGCGCCGTGCGGATGCTTCGCCTCGGAGACGAAGCCGCGCCATTCGTACTGGCCCGTGCCGATCGTCGGCAACCCGAGGTCGACTCCCGGGGCGCGGATCGGAACGCGCCCGGCTGAGAACATGGCGATGTTCTTCCAGTCGGCATAGACCCAGTTGAAGCTGAACTCGGTCTGGTTCATCGCGTCGTAGAACGTCTTCGGCGAGGTCGCGCGATTCATGTCGAGGTCGAGGAAAGCGCGTGCGCTCAGTAGCTCCCGCCCGCGCGACGAGCGCTTCAGCGAGATCGCGACACGCTGCCCTCCGACGGTCCCGTAGCCGATCACCGGCCCGTGCACCGTCTCTCGGAAGACAAGCGGATCGCCCGAGATCGAGCCCGCCGCGAACGTCGTCATCTGGCGGCACTGTCCGTCGAAGACGTAGTGCAGGTCGTCGCCGCCGCAGAGCGTCTCCACGTACTGGTCGACGATGTCCGAGCGCGACGACATGGCGCTCCACGCATAGTCCTTCCCTCGCCCGATGAGGACGAAGAGCGTGCCCGGGAACGAGACACCCCGCGCGTCGATCCCTCCGCCGTGCAAGTCGAGCTCCAGGAAGATCTCCGGGAAGTAGTAGCCCACCTGCGGGCCCGCGACGAAGATCGGACGGCCACTCGCTGAGCGCTTGGCGCCCACGAGGAGCGCGTTCGACATCACCGGCCGCGCGTGGACGGCCTGCGCGCTCGGTCCTGCCGCCGCGAAGCTCCCGTCGTCGATGACGGCATTGCCGGCCCCGGGCGCGCCCGCCGTGCCACCGAAAGCGAACGTGCCGGGCAGCGAGACCGGCGAGCTCGAGTCCTGCAGCCGGCGAAGGGCGTTGAAGACCTGCAGCCCCTGGGTCGCACCGAGCTTCTGCTCCAGCGCGTCGAGGAACATCGCCCGCCGCGTCTCGTCTCCGCCGCCCGTCCCGAACACGCCTGCGATGAGAGCCGCGCAGGCGACCGTGTCGTTGAACGTCCACTTGGCGATGGCCTGGTGGGTCGCCGCGAAGTACGCGTTGATTCCCGCCGAGTAGGCGTCGACCAGCCTGACGAGCTGCTTGCCCTTCTTCCCGGAGCTGTTCAGGAGCCCGCGCTGAGCCGCGAGGTAGTCCTCCGTCTGCTGGCTCGAGGTGAACGACTTCCCCGAGAGCGCAAGAGCGAAGGCGTCGACCCCGGGTGCGTCGAGCGCAGCGATGCGGCCGGGCCCGCGGAAGAGCTGCAGGTAGATGCCGCGATCCTCCGCGGTCACCCATCCCGCGCCGTAGGCAACCCCCTCGGCCGTCTTCGCCGTGATGTGAGGGACATCCCAGCGGTCACGGATTACCTTCGCGCCGCGGCCGGGGCTCTCCGTTCGCTCGGTCTTCCCCCCGCCCAGCCCGAGCGGCGCCTGCTTGAACATCCGCGCAAGATCCTTCGTCTTGACATTCCCCTTGAGCGGCGTGAGCCGGTCGTACAGAATCGCCTGATCGGTCTTGTGCTTCCCCCCCTCGAGCCCGGCCTGGCCGGGAGGAAGCACGTTGAGAGCCACGGCGGCGTAGTCCTGCGTCGGTGCGGCCGTCGAGGATGCGATCCCGAGCAGGAACAGCAGTGCAGCGGTGACAGCGCACGCTGCGAGAGGACCTCGCCCTCTTCTCATAAGTACGACCCTACGTCTTCTTGCCCTTGCTAAACAAGCGTGCGGAGGGCGAGCCCTCCTCCGCCTGTTTCTCAAGACTCAAGTGACGCGACGAACAGTGGCGAAGACACCGACATCGCCGTCGTGTCCGATCACTAGCGTGACCCCTTGCTCACCTTGAGGCTGACCTTCCCTCCCCGAGCGAGCTTGGTGCCCGGGCCGGGCCTCTGCGAGATCACAGTCCCCTTCTTCTTGGAGGAGAACGCCTTCGTGACCTTGCCGGGCGAGCAGTGCTTCCTTCGGAGGGCGCTCTTGGCGGCGGCGAGCTTCTTGCCCTTGACCTTCGGGACGATGCACTTCTTCTGGAACTTGGCAGTGGCGGTGTGATTCGCGCTCATCGTGAGCGAGCACGCGCCTGTCCCCGAGCAGTCGCCCGACCAGCCGGCGAACTTCGACGTCGATGTAGCCGCGGCGGTCAGCGTGACCGATGTTCCGTGGGCGAAGGCGTGCGTGCACGTGGCGCCGCAGCTGATCCCCGAAGGACTGGAGCTGACCGAGCCCGTGCCGTCTCCCGATTTCCCCACCGTCAGCGTCTTATCGGTCTCGAACGTCGCGGTCGCCGTGTGGTCGGCGCTCATCGTCAGCACGCACGTCGTTCCCGAGCAGTCGCCCGACCAGCCGGCGAAGCTGGAGCCGGCCGAAGGCGTGGCGGTGAGCGTGACCGAAGTCCCGTGCACATAGGCGTGCGTGCAGGTCGCTCCGCAATCGATCCCGGCCGGGCCGGAGGTGACGGTGCCGGTGCCGCTCCCCGCCTTGGCGACGGTAAGTGTCTTGTCGCTCTCGAATGTGGGGGTGACGGTCTTGTTCGCGTCCATCGTTACCGTGCAGGTGCCGGTTCCCGTGCAACCGCTGCCGGACCAGCCTGTGAAGGTCGACCCGGCGGACGCGGCTGCGGTGAGCGTGACCGACTGGCCGTCGGTGAACTGCGCGGCGCAGGACCCGCCGCAGGAGATTCCCGACGGCGACGAGGTGACCGTCCCGGCCCCGGACCCGCCCTTGGTCACGGTCAGGAGGCGCAGCGTCGCCGAGGTGCACGACGGGAACTTGAAGTTGCCGATTCGCGTCTTCCAGGCGATCGGCGCCGTCGTGGTGTAGTACTCGTTTGTGTACCAGAACGTGCAGTCGTCCACGGGGTCGACGGTCATGTCGCTGTAGTCGCCCCAGCGGGCGCGGGTGTCGGTCTGGCTGCCCGTCCCTGAGATAAGGGTCGCCTCCCCCTGGGACAGCGCGCTCACCGGGTCGGTCACCAGCCGTCCTGCATAGCGAATCTGCGGGTTGATGGTTGCCGACGAGGCGCTGAAGCCGAGAGCGAGATCGCCGTTCTTGTCCATCGCCGCGCTGCCCATCCAGCGCCAGGTCGTGTCCGGCTGGTAGGTGCTCTCCTGCGCCACGGTCACAGGCCCGGCGGTCACGCCACGCAGCTCGAACCAGCGCGGGGCCCCAACGCCCCCCGAGCTCACGCTGTAGGTGGAGACCAGCGACTCGTGATCGCCGAAGTTTCGATAGGCCGATCTGAACATCAACCGGTCGGAGAGCGCGTCCAAATTGGAAGTGGTGCCGAGCTGCGGCACGCACGCGCTGACGGGGCAGAGGACGGTGAAGGCGGCGCGTGGGGGACTGGAGAAGAGCGTGAAAGTCGAGCTCGCGGGCGTCGTCCAGTCGACGTGGAAGTGGAAGACCTTGTAGGTGGTGGAGCTGGTGCCCCATTCCACGAACGAGTTCGGAGCGTTCGTGGGCGGCGCGGTCGACCCGTCCAGGTCGGCGGGGAGATACGTCTCCTCGGTAGCGCCGCCGGTGATCCCGGGTGTCTGGAAAGTCGCCGCCGTGCCGGCCAGCATCGCAGCGCGGTCGAAGGCGAAGGGCTGGGGACCGAGAAAGTCACAACAGGGGTCTGTGGTCTCATCGAAGACGTTCATCGCCATGTAGTAGGCGTCCGGCCACAAACCGAACTTCGGGTAGTCGAAGAAGTGCGTCCCGAGGTGGAACGCGTAGCGGTAGTACAAGCCGGTGGCGTCGCTCGAGGTCGAGACCGCGATGCACTCGTCGGTCGGAACGGCAGTGCCGGCGAACTGGGTGATCACCCAGCGATTTGCAAGCTGGTCGTAGAAGACCACTGGATCGCCGTTTCCGTCCGTCTCGCAGACGCCTCCGAAGCCGCTCCAGAGCGTGGCGATGTCGACGGGACCGTAGACCGACGCACCGGTGAACTTGTTGAAGACCTGGAACCCGATGTTGACGTCCTGGACGTACTGCGTCGCGCCGACCTCGCCGTTCGTGTCCGGCGGGAAGCAACTGCAGCTGACGCCCGGGAACGGGATGCCGTCGAAGCTGAGAACGGGGGCGGGCATGGTGTTCGGCTTCGCCGCCGTGCGCTGGACGACCGGGTCCGCGGCATTCTGGTGATGCCCGATCGCCAACTTCTCGTTTTGCAGCTCGTGTTCGGCTTCACGATGGGCCGTGATCGGAATAGGCCGCATGTCGCGCAACGGCCGGGAGAGGTCGTTCTCGTACGAGTGGCCGACCCTCATGCTCCCAGCGCCGTTCACAGGCGCCGGCGACTGCCGCCAGGGAGACCGGAAGGCCGAGGCGTTCCCACTCGATGCGAGCGGCGAGACGGCGCTCGCGCTCGTCGTGCTCGGCCCGCTCTGGGCCACCGCAAGGGCGGCCACGCCGGCAACGACGAGCGCGAAGCCCGCGGCCACGGCCGCGGGCTTACGCCATTTCCGGAAATTCAGCCTTCGGCTCACGTGAGCGCTAGCGTCGCTTGCCCTTGCTGACGACCAGGTTGACCTTGGTGCCGAAGGCGACCGTCTTTCCGGCCGCGGGCTTCTGCGAGATCACCCTTCCCTTCTTCACCCTCCTCGAGAAGGCCTTCGAGATGCGTCCGACCGCGCACTTCGCCTTCTTGATCGCAGTCTTCGCGGCGGCGAGCTTCTTGCCCGTCACCTTCGGAACCTTGCACTTCACCAGCGAGCCGACCGCTGCCTTGGCGTTGATCAGGCCGGCTCCGACGGCCGGATGTGTGAACGCTCCCACCGCGCTCGCCGTCGAGATCTGGGCGTTCTTCACCTGCGTCACCGAAGCCGTCGGCTTGGCCTGCAGCTCGAGGGCGGCGACTGCTGCCGCATGCGGAGCTGCGGCCGACGTCCCGTAGAAGCGGCAGGGAGAGCATGGCGGAGGGAAGAACGTGTTGGAGCCGCCGTCGGTGGCCGCGATGTCGGGCTTGTTGAGCGTCGTCGGCGAGATCGCGGGAGCCGGCGTCGTCCCGTTGACGGGCCCGAAGTACAGGGTCAGCGGGCCGCGCGACGAGTACACCTCGGGCGCTGCGCTGTTGTTGTAGGGAACCGCAGCGGTGCTCATCGTGTTCCCGGCGCCGTTGTGGCCGTAGATCGTCGGCCCGACGATGTCGCCACCCGACGAGGTCGTGTACTCGGTCGGAACGACGGTCTGCCCGCCGTTCTCGAAGAAAGCGAACTTGATCCGCGGCGTAGCGGTGCCGCCCCCGTTGAATCCGGAGTACCGGTTGATCGCGAGGTTGACGTTCTGGGTCACACCGGTCGTATTCGACCAGGCCAGGAACTCGAACGGCGTCTGCGTGATCGTCACGTTGAAGTACTCGCTCTTCGCACGCAGCACGTTCGCGGAGTCGATGAGGTAGGCGTCGAGGTCGGTCGCGACGCCGTACCAGGGCTCCGCCCACTGGAGGTCGATCCTCACCGTCCTGTTGTTCGGAACGCTGATCCCATAGGTGTTGTCTGTGGCGGCGCCCGGGTTGAAGTCCATGCAGTGAATGGCGTAGCTCGGGGAGCCGAGCGGACAGCTCGCCGAGTCGCGGAACGCCGGGGCTTCGAAGGAGGAGATGGCGTTCCCGCTGCCGTCGAGGATGTTGTTGTTGGCCGCCGACGAGAAGTAGGTCGCGCCTGTGGCGGTGGCCGTGTTGACGCCGGCCGTGACCAGCCCGTCCTGGAAGAACGGCTCGTCGAAGTAGCTGACGTCGTCGACGATCACCTTTGCCCCGGCCGCCTTGAGCGCAACGATGTTGTCCGCGAAAGCGGACTCCCCGGCGAACGCGGTCGCGAATGCAAGGGAAGCGCCCGGAGCGAGGTCGTGGACGATCTGCGCCATCGCCCGGCCCTCGTCCTCCTGGCCGCTGCCGGGCGCCAGGTCGCTGAGGACCTGCACGGGTGTCGTGAATCCACACGTGTTTCCGGACCCGGGGAGGTCGCCGCTCGCGACGTCGTTGGCCGCATGGATCGTGGCAGTAGAGGTGTCAAAGGAGTCGGAGAGGATCCCGACCTTGACGCCGGCTCCGTTCACGCCGTAGGCAGACCGGGCGAGGTTGGCCCTGAGCTGCACATCTCCCTCCGAGACCTTCACGCCCTGGGGGCACGTCGACCTGAGTGCAGAGATCCCGCCGCCGCCCCAGCTCGACGTCATCGGCGTGAGGATGTCGGTGACGGCCTGCACTCCGCCCACGGCCGAGATCCGCTGGAGGTTTGCGGCCGGAACAGCGGCTGTGAACGTCCGGTACTTCGCGCTGACATTGACGATCCGCGCGCCGGCGGCCTCGAGCGCCTTCCGGGTCGCGGCCGACGTGCCGTCCGTTCGAATCTGTACGAGGGGATTCCCGTTGACGCGCAGCAGGCTTCCTGGCCCACGCGCGGGAAGGCTGAGCGCCGCAGCCTGCTCCGCCCGCGGAGCGCTCCGCAGGTCGGAGCTCGCTAGAGCGGCGAGCCGGAAGGTCAGCTTCGCCGATCCGGGTCTCGCGGGCGCAGGTGCGCTCGCAGCAGAGGACGAAAGCAGTGCGAGCGCCAGCCCGCCAAAAACGACGATGCCCCAGCGCTTCGCGGAAATTTGCAGAAGTCTCATCAGTTTCCCCTCGTCGAAGTCCTCGGAATCGCCCCACCCTAGCATCGAGGAGGGGGAACTACAAGGAGCAATTTGGCGCTAAGACTTGAGCTTCTCGCGCAGAAGCTCGTTGACCACCTTGGGGTCCGCTTTTCCCTGCGTCTCGCGCATCACCTGGCCGACCAGGAACCCGAGCAGGCCCTCCTTGCCCGCCTTGTAAGAGGCGACCTGCTCGGGATGAGCGGCCAGGACCCGGTCGATGACCGGGTCGAGCTCACCCGTATCTCCGATGAGCTCCTCGCCGAGGTAGTCGGCGGCGGTGAAGCTGTCAGATGCGCTGGCCGCGAGGCCGTTCATGAAGGCCTCGCGGGGAATCCTGTCCCGGGCCTCGATCAGCTTCCCGAGCTCCTCGGCGCTGACGGCCGCGGGATCGATGCCGGTGGCGGCGAGCTCGTTCATGAGCACGTTCGCGACCACGCGGCGATCGCCGGGCGTGCCTGAGTAGAGCTCGTCGCGCCTGCTCGTGACGAGGCCCTCCGCGAGCCCGAAGTCGAGCTCCTCCTCGAGCCGGCGGATCCGGGAGCCCGGCGCTTCCGGGACCTCCTCCCGCATCCGCTCGACGAGCTCCCGCGAGGGCGCCAGCGGGACGAGATCCGGCTCCGGGAAGTAGCGGTAGTCCTGCGCCTCCTCCTTCGTCCGCAGCGGCGGGGCATCCTCGCGGGTGGGGTCGAAATGCAGCGTTTCCTGCTCGACCTCCCCACCCGCCTCGTAGATCCCGATCTGCCGCTGCACCTCGCGCTCGATTCCCTGAGCCGCGTGGTTGAACGAGTTCATGTTCTTCAGCTCGGTGCGCGTGCGCAGCTCGTCGGAGCCCTCGGGCCTGACGGAAACGTTGACGTCGAAGCGGAGCGAGCCCTCCTGCATCTGCGCGTCGGAGATTCCGAGCTCGACGACCGTCTGGCGCAGGAGCTGCAGGAAGCGTTTGGCCTCGTCGGCCGAGTGCAGGTCGGGCTCGGTCACGATCTCGACCAGAGGCGTTCCGCAGCGGTTGAAGTCGACCAGCGTACGGTCGGCGCCGTGGATCCGCCCTTCGGCCCCGCCCATGTGGATGCTCTTGGCCGCGTCCTCCTCGAGATGGGCGCGGACGATGCCGATCTCCGCGTCGCCGCCGGGGCCGGGGACGAGGAAGCGGCCCCCGACGCAGAGAGGCTCGTCGTACTGCGAGACCTGGTAGCCCTTGGGGTTGTCCGGATAGAAGTAGTTCTTGCGGTGGAAGACGGCGTGCTCGGCGATCTCGCAGCCGAGCGCGAGCCCGAGCTTGACCGTCCACTCGATCGCCCTCTCGT
>WNGA01006749.1_pt1 | contig 16235 bp, 13 predicted proteins | sample 5400061 | NCBI WGS metagenome assembly WNGA01 (sample SAMN13153366, study PRJNA577476) | soil metagenome | isolation source: 100 cm soil or saprolite under grassland replicate 2 | place: USA:California | collected 2016-06-15 | reverse complement strand
GATCGCAATATGTTCCATGGCTGGTCTCCTCTTCCGCGTGCGCCTTGAGCGCCTGTTTGTGTGAGCCGCGGTTTACCGCGAGCTCGTGCGGGTGGAGGCCAGCCACTTCATCAACTCTGGGGCGCGGGGGACCAAAGCGCGCGCAGCGCGCGACGTCCCCCGATCAATATAAATTGAACTGGAAGTTCAGGGTCGCGTCGAGAACGACGCCAAACAGGGGGAAGCCGGCGAGCAGGTCCACCTCGGGCACGATCGAGATCAGCTTGGACGCCTCGTAGTACACGCCGCCGCCCGCGCCCGCCACGATCGGGCCGCCGCGCACGGTGTCCCTGAAGTCCCCGGCCATGAGCTCGTTGTTCGGATCCGGAACCACGATGAATCGGAAGCCCTCGCCGCCGCCGACCATCGCGGTCCCGAAGAACCGCACCTGGCTCTGCTTGGTGAACGCCCAGAACTTCGCGAGCGCCGACAGCGCGCCGGTCGCGGAATAGCGCCGGTACTTCGCCGGCTGCTGGATGTACTGGAACCGCCCCGCGATCGAGATCGCGAAGTCGGGCGACAGGTGATACCCGAATTCGGGCTCGATCGTGACCATCCCCGCCCACGCGCCGCCCGGCGTGAATACGTCCTTGAGCGAGTTGAAGCCGGCCGTGTCCGTGGACATGTTGACCGCCTCGAGCCCATCGCCCTTGGCGTAGCCGAAGCCGCTGCCCGCGCCGAGGCCGATCCAAAATCTTCGCTTGCCGAACCGCGTGTCGAGCCCCTCGGTCGAGGTGTCACGACGGCCGAGGAAGACGCGCCTCTTCTTGGGGCCCTCGTCGATGTCCAGCGGGTTTTCTTCCTCGTCCTCGCCGGTCGCGCCGGCCTCTCCGGTCTTGCCAGCCTGATCGGCCTCGACGATCAGCATGATGTTCGGGCCCTCCGGCTCTCCGTTGCGGGCCACCGGCTTGCCGTCGGCTTTCTGCGCCTCGAAGTAGAACTGCAGCGACTTTCCGACCACGGCCTTCTTGGGGATCTTCCCTTGGAACCACCCCTTCGGGGACTTGGTCATCTCGACTTCTTCGTACTCGTTCCCGCCCGGGGCGCGGTAGTACATCAGCACCTTGGTCGCCGGCAGCCTGGGCGACAGGGCGCAGCGAAGCGTGACCGGTTTCTCGAGGATGGCCTCGTCGGGCTCCGGGCAGTCGAGCGCGTTGATCCGGGCCGGCAGATCCGGTTCGCTGTCCTCGTCGTCGTCGCTCTTGCGCGACTTCCTGGCGCGCGACGGCGCCCCCGACGATGAGCTGCTCTCGTCCTCCATCACCGGTCCTCGGCGCCGCTTCGACGGCGCCGCGGCGCTGTCGCGGCCACCGCCGCCTCCCGCGCCGGCCCCCTTGACCTTGCGCTGCGCCTCCCCGAACGCGTCCAGCACCTCGGACGTCGAGATGCCCTTCGAGAGCGCGATGTTCGCGTCGATCTCGAGCGCGCGTACGAAGCTCTGGAGCGCCTTGTCGCGGCTCTTGAACCCGGTGATGTAGACCGCGCCCAGATGGACGTAGGTACGCGCCATGACCGGGTGGTTGTCGAGCCCGGCCTTCTTGCCCGCCACCAGCGCATCGAGCAGCGTCTTCTTGGCGGCGTCCCACTCGAGCGTGTCGTAGTCCTCGAGCGCCCGCTTGTTCATCTGCACGAGCTTGTCGATCGCGGCCTGGTCTTGAGCGTTTGCCCGCGACGGCGCCAGCATTCCCAAAGCTATCGTGGCCAGAGTCACGTGAAGAGCCAGTGTCGGAGCGACCGTCTTGCTGCGCATCATGTTGCTCATCTGCCTCGCTATTGCTGAGTGATCATGAACTCGACGCGTCGATTCTTCTCCCGCCCCGCTGCCGTCTTGTTGGTTTCAATGGGTTGATCCGGACCGTATCCTTGCGCGTCCATCCTCGATGGGTCGATGCCGAGACCCACGAGATGTTGCCGCACCGACCCTGCACGGGCCGCGGACAGCTTCTGGTTGTGCGCCTTCGACCCACGCGAGTCGGTGTGGCCTTCGATGCGCACCGTCATGGTCGGCCGCGACCGGAGCACGGCGGCGATTTCGTCCAGCAGGGCATAGCTGCGGGGCTGGATGGTGGCCTTGTTGGTGTCGAAGAAGACCTTCTGCCGAAGCTCGATCTTCTCTTGGGTGACGACGATGTGCTCGTACTTCTTCGGGCAGCCGTTGTTGTCGGGCGGACCCGGATCGTTCGGGCACTTGTCCTCCTTGTCGAGGACTGTGTCCTTGTCGTTGTCCGGATCCGGGCAACCGTCCTCGTCCTCGAACCCGTCTTTGTCCTCCGGATCGTTCGGGCACTTGTCCTTTTCGTCCAGGATGCCGTCGGTGTCGTTGTCGGGATCGGGGCAGCCGTCCTCGTCCTCGAACTTGTCCTTGTCCTCTGGTTCGAGCGGGCACTTGTCGGTGGTGTCGGGAATGCCGTCCTTGTCGTTGTCGGGATCGGGACAACCGTCCTCGTCCTCGAACCCGTCCTTGTCCTCGGGCTTGTCCGGACACTTGTCGACCTCGTCGAGGATCCCGTCGCGATCGCGATCGCCGGGCACCGGCGGGCGGTCACAGCGGCCCTGTGACATCTGGTAGGCGGCGCGCGCGTTCTTGTCGGCGATGCGGACGTGGTCACGGGCGCGGAAGTAGTCGCCCTGATCGAGCTCGTGCGCGGCGAACTCGACGTGAGTCTCGGCGAGCGCCAGCTCGCGCGGGGCGCACGTGTACGCGCCGTGGTCGCGTGCCTCCTTGGCGATGGCGCGGACCTCGCGGACGTTGGACTCGAGCTGCAGCCCAGCGCAGCCGACCGACAGCGCGGCAGCGAGCACACACCCAAGCGCGCGGATCCGCATCACTCGGGTTCGGACGCCTTTTTCGTCTCGTCCTTGGGCGACGACTCTTTGGGTGGCGCCTCTCTGGGTTCTTCGCCCTCGCCGCCCGGCTTGAGTCGGCTGGACTTCGTCGGCTGCTGCGCGAGCCGCGAAATCGCGATCGCACGCGCACGGTTGGCCAGTTCCTCGGAGCGGCGCCCGTATTCGATCGAGTCCTGATACTCGGCGTGCCCCGCCTCCTCGCGCGCCTTGTGCAGATACTCCTCGGCTGCCGTGTATTCGTAGGGCGCGTAGCGATCCGCGGACGCGAGCTTCGCCGCCGACACCGCCGACGCCGCCTTGTTCCCGACCTGATTGATGTACTCGATCGGTCCGCAGCCCGAGCCCGAGAGCGCGGCCGCGGCAGCCAACACCAATCCCGCGGCGGAAGAGCGAAGTCGGTGGAGGCGGCGCAAGTCAGGGCGACGGTAGCAACTCGGCCAAACCCGGTCAATCGGGCGGTCGGCAAACGGTTGGTGCGACCCCGCAACGGAATTCATCGTCTTGCGCCGCGAGTTTATCCGCGATATGAGCAAACCGTCATTTTTAACCGCGCAGTTCGACCGTCCCCGATGGAGGTGTCCCGGTGAAACAACTGATCGCCTATCTGCTCGATCACGCGATAATCGACTTCTCGGGCGATCTGACCCTGGACATGGTGCGGGATTTCCTCCGTGACGACGACAGCCCCGAAGGACGCAAGCTGCTCGGCAAGCTGGTCGAGGACCGCGGCGTCGACGACATGGTCGTCACGCTCGCCGACTGCCTCCAGGACTACCTCCGCACCGGCATCAACGACGACGTCGTTCGCGAACAGATCCGGCTCTACAGCGAGAGCTGAGCGCGCCAGGGGGCTGCTCGCGGCCGTCGTCCCGTTGCGTTTGCGCTCGCGCTTGCCCTTGCTCTGGGTCTGGGTCTTGGTCGCCGCGGCCGCCGCCAGTTGTAGCGTGACCACGGACGCCACGCCTCACCCCGGCGCCTGCGCGCTGCTCGAGCCGATCGCCTGGTCGCCGGCGGGAGAGAGTCAGGACGTCCCCACCGACGTCGTCATTCGGGTGCGCTTCGACGACTACCCCGACCCCGACACGCTCGGGTCCGAGAGCCTGGCGATGACCACCGGCTTCTACTGGGTGCCGGGCGTGTTCCGCGTCGACCTGCTGGAGAAGACGGTGGCGATGCGCCCGTGGCGCCCGCTGTCACCCAACCTCGGTCACACGGTGCACTTGCAGCCGACGCTGCACTCGCTGCGGGGCTGCGTTGCCGAGGCGACGACACGCTCGTTCCGCACCGGTGACGGCCCGACCGACGCGGAGCCCGCGCCCGTCGTCCCGCCGTTCGCCGACGTGCAGGCGCTGTTCACCAGCCGCTGCGCCGGCGGCTGCCACGCCGCCGACGACGGCGCATGCGTCGCGCGCCCCGCCGCGGGCCTGTCGCTGTGCGCGAGCGAGGCCTTCGACGCGCTGGTGGACGTGCCGTCGCGGACGAAGGTCGAGCTGCCACTGGTCGACCCGGGCAACTCGGCGCGCAGCATTCTCCTGCGCAAGCTCATCCCCGCGACCCCGGAGGGCGGCCCGCTGCCGTCCCTGCTCGGCCACCGCGACCCGCCCGGGCCGCCGCTCGACCGCGCCGAGATCGCCACCGTCGCGGCCTGGATCGACGGTGGCGCGATGCGCTGAACCGCGGTTTCCTCAGGGTTATGGGATAATCCGCGCGTGGGGCTAGCTCGACCATGACGACGAAGTCGAGGTCGCACTCGCAGCCCACGCCGTCGGGACGGGACAAGAGCGGCTCCCACCCCGGCCGGGAGCCGACTCCGGAGGCGAGCCGGGTGTTCGGCCGTTACCGGCTGATGGCGCGCATCGGCGAAGGCGGCATGGCCGAGGTGTTCCGCGCCGTCATCACCGGCCCCGAGGGTTTCGAGAAGGAGCTCGTCCTCAAGCGCATCCTGCCCCGGCTGTCGAACACCGGCGACTTCAAGACGATGTTCATCCGCGAGGCGAAGATCTCGGCGTTGCTGCTGCACCCGAACATCGTCCAGATCTACGACTTCGGCGAAGCGGAGGGCGCCTACTTCATCGCGATGGAGAGCGTGCAAGGCGTGACCCTGCGGGAGGCGCTGAACACGCTGCGCAAACAGCAGCGCCAGCTGCCGTTCATGATCGCGGCCGACGTCACCCGCCAGATGTGCATCGGCCTCGACTACGCGCACCAGCTGGTCGGCCCCGACGGCGTGCCGCTCGAGATCGTTCACCAGGACATCTCGCCCACCAACCTGATGCTGTCATTCAATGGCACGGTGAAGATCCTCGACTTCGGCATCGCGCGCGCGGCGTCGTTCGCCGAGGAAGAGGCCAAGAAGGGCCTCATCAAGGGCAAAGTCAGCTACCTTTCGCCCGAGCAGATTCACGTCAAGCCGTTCGACGCGCGCGCCGACGTCTTCGCGGTCGGCGTCGTGTTCCACGAGATGCTGACCGGGATGCGGCTTTTTCAAGCTCGTAACGACATCACCCGCATGCGGCAGCTGCTGGCGCAGCCGATCCAGCCTCCGTCGGCGATCAACGCCACCATCCCGCGCGAGCTCGACCGCATCGTGTTGCGTGCGCTCGAGCTCGATCCCAAGGCGCGCTATCAGTCGGCGGCGGAGATGGCGGCCGACCTCGAGCGCACGCTGATCGCGGCCCGGTACTCGAGCCGCGAGCTCAGCAAGCTCCTGCACGATCTCTACATGCCGTCCGACGACCCGGTGGTCGTCGTCGAGGAGGATCCCGAGCACCGCACCGCCACCGCGACCGGCATGAGCACCGGCACGGCGACCGGCAGCCGTCCGGGTTCGGGGCCCACCCCGGAGCGCACCACCGCCAGCTCGTGGCGCGCCGAGCGCGAGTCACAGGTGATGGGGGACGCGTTGCGCGCCGAGCGCGCGCGACTGCAGCGCACGCGCTGGAAGGGTCGCGCGAAAATTGCCGCCATCGCCCTCGCGATCGGCGCGATCGCGGGCGGCATCGCGCTCGTGGTCAAGCGCTATGCCCCGATCGCCGTCCAGGTGCTGAAGCCACCGCAGCCGCCGCCGGTGATGCCCAACCAAACGACGCCCGCGCCCAAGCCCGAGCCGCCACCCGTGAAGGCGGTCAAGAAGAAGGGCAAGAAGAAGCCGAAGCCGACCGAGGCCGCGGCCGACAGCGTGCCGGCAGAGGAATTGCCTCCCCCTTAGTTGGAGCGCTTGAACCCACCGAGCTGGGTTTTGAGCTTGGAGATGGCGTCGATGGCCTCGTTGAGCTCGGCGCGGACCTTGTCGACCACGTCGAGAGGCGCCCGCTCGGCGAACTTCGGATCGCCGAGCTTCTTGGCCGCGTAGTCGATCGTCTTCTGCAGCTTGGCGATCTCCTTCTCGAGCCGCGCCACCTCGTCGCCGGTGTCGACGAGTCCCTCGAGCGGCACGATCACCTCGACGTCGCCCGCCATCATCATCGCGGTCTTGCCGACCGCAAACTCGCCCGAGACGCTGGCGCCGCTGCGCTTGACCCGCACCTCGGCGCACCGGCCCTGCTCGGAGACGATGGTCTTGTAGCCCTCGAGGATGGTCTTCTTGTAATCGTCGTTGACGGCCAGCAACACGTCGATCCGCGTCGCGCTCGGGATCTTGCGCTCGGCGCGGATGTTGCGGATGGCGATGATGACCTTCTGAACCAGCGCCATCGATGCCTCGGACGCGTCGTCGTAGAAACGCACGTCGCGCACCGGGTAGAGCGTAATCATGATGCTCTGCGGGGCGCCCGAGGCCTTGGGCAGCTGTTGCCAAATCTCCTCGGTCAAAAACGGCATGAACGGGTGCAGAAGCCGCATCGCGGTCTCGAGCGCGGTGACCAGCGCGCCCTGGATCTTGCCACGCGCGTCGGCGTCGCTGCCGGCACGCGCGAACCCAGTCTTCGCGAGCTCGATGTACCAGTCGCAAAGCTCGTCCCACACGAAGTGGTAGGCGGCCTGCGCCGCATCGGCGATCCGGTACTCCTCGAGCGCGCTGTCGACCTCCTCGGCGGCGCGCTGGACGCGCGACAGGATCCAGCGCTCGGGGAGGTCGAACTCGGCGTGGTCGGGGCCGTCGGCGACGATGTCCGCGTACCGATCGGCGTCGTAGCCGTCGAGGTTCATGAGCGCGAACCGGGTCGCGTTCCAGATCTTGGTCGCGAACCGGCGCGCGTCCTCGACGTTCGACAGCGAGAACTTGATGTTCTTGCCCTGCGACGCCGACGTGGTGAGCCACGCGAGCGCGAACCGCAACGCGTCCGCGCCCTGCTTCTCGATGACGTCGAGGGGATCGATGGTGTTCCCCTTGACCTTCGACATCTTCTCGCCCTTTTCGTCCGTGACCATCGTGTGCAGGTACACGGTCCGGAACGGGACCTTCTTCATGAAATACAGGCCCGCCATCATCATGCGCGCGACCCAGAAGAACAGGATGTCGTACCCGGTATCGAGCACCGTCGTCGGGTAAAAGGTGCGCAGCTCGCGGGTTTCGCTCGGCCAGCCGAGGGTCGCGAACGGCCACAGCCACGACGAGAACCAGGTGTCGAGCACGTCCTCGTCCTGCTTGAGCTCGGCGGCGCCGCAGGCCTTGCACGTGGCGGGGGTCGTGCGGGCGACCGTGATCTCGCTGCACTTGCCGCACGTCCACGCCGGGATGCGGTGCCCCCACCACAGTTGCCGCGAGATGCACCAGTCGCGGATGTTGTGCATCCAGTGGAAGAACGTCTTCGACCAGCTCTCGGGCACGAACTTGGTCTTGCCCTGCTCGACCGCCTCGATCGCCGGCTTGGCGAGCGGCTCCATCTTGCAGAACCACTGCACCGACAACATCGGCTCGACCACGGTCTCGCAGCGCTGGCAATGGCCGACCGCGTGCATGTGCGGCTTCGACCCGCGCTCGAGCCCGAGCTCCTCGAGCTTGGCCTTGACCGCCTTGCGCGCGGCGAACCGGTCCATCCCGGCGAACGGGCCGCCCTCCTGGTTCACCACCCCGGCGTCGTCGAAGATCGAGATCATCGGCAGGTTGTGACGCTGGCCGGTTTCGAAGTCGTTGGGATCGTGGGCGGGCGTCACCTTGACGGCGCCGGTGCCGAACTTGGGATCGACCAGCACGGCGTCGGCGATGATCGGGAACTCGCGGGCGACGAACGGGTGGCGGATCAGCTTGCCAATCTTCGATGCGTGTCGCGGATCGTCGGGGTGGACCGCGACCGCGGTGTCGCCCAGCATCGTCTCGGGCCGCGTGGTCGCCACGACCACCTCGCCCGAGCCGTCGGCGAGCGGGTACGCGAACTCGTAAAGCTCGCCTTGGGTGTGCTCGTCATGGTCGACCTCGAGGTCCGAAATCGCGGTGCGGCACGACGGACACCAGTTGATGAGCCGGCGGGCGCGATAGATGAGGCCGTCTTCGTGGAGGCGGACGAATGCCTCTATCACCGCCGCCGAGTACGGCGGGTCCATCGTGAAGATGGTTCGGTCCCAGTCGAGCGAACACCCAAGACGCTTGAGCTGCTCGAGAATGCGGTCGCCGGTGCGCTGGCGCCAATCCCACACGCGCTCGACGAACGCGGTGCGGCCGATGTCGTGACGGCTCTGCTTGTCGCGCTCCCGCAGCTCGCGCTCCACCACCATCTGGGTCGCAATGCCAGCGTGGTCCGTGCCGGGAAGCCACATCGCGTTGTAGGCGGCCATCCGCCGCCAGCGTGTGAAGATGTCCTCGATCGTGTTGCCGAGCGCGTGGCCCATGTGCAGCGAGCCGGTGACGTTGGGGGGCGGGATGACGATCGCGAACGGCGCCTTGGGCGCGGCCGCGTCGGCATGGAAGTACCCGCGCGCCATCCACTCGGCGTACCAGCGTGCTTCGATGTCCTTGGGCTCGTAAGTCTTGGGGAGATCCGCCATCGGAAGCGTTCCTTTTAGCGCGAATCGGCCGCGGTTGTCGCGTCGGTGCGCGTCCTCGGCGCGGCCGCGTAGAGCCAGGCGAGCGCGGCGAACAGCAGCACCGTCAGCAGCTGAAACCGGCGGCCCGGGTCGGGGTCGAGGGCGGCCCAATAACCGGCGACGCACATCCCGAGCAGCGGCGCCGCGGCCGGCAATATCCCCAGGCTCGGGGCCAGCAGCACGAGCAGGCACAACGCCTGAGCGTGGTAGTTGACCGGGTTCGAGAACACCAGCAGTAGCGTCAGACCGTGCAACATCGCCTGGTGGAGCGGCTTGCCGCGCAGCGAGCGGACAACGATCACCAGCGCGCCCAGCTGCGCGGCAAGAAACAGCGGCCGGCGCGCGCGCAGCAAATCCAGCGCGTTGCCGTCCGTGCCGACGATCAGCGCGCGGAGGCCGACTTCGTTGACGGCCGGGTCGGCATTGAGCAGGACGACCTTCTTCACCCACTGCCCCCACGCCGCGAACGAGTACACGAGCCCGCTGGCGAGGAATACGACCAGCATGCTCGCCGCCGCCGCCACCAGCACGCGGACGACGTCGGGGTGATCGGCGAGGATGCGCCTCGCCGTCGGCCGCTCGCCGCGCCGCCAGGCGGCCCACGCGGCGCCGACCGGAACCAGCGCCACGCCGACGAGCGCGAACGCGGGCAAGAGCCGGAGCATCGTCGCCGCGCCCAGCAGCACGCCGCCGGTCGCAAACCGCCGCCGGCGCAGCGCCGCGGCTGCGAAGCCGAGCAACACGATCCACTCGTGGCGCAGCGTCGCGCCGCCCCAGTTGCTGCCGAACATCGCGAGCTCGGTCGCGCCGAACACGGTCATCGTGGCGAGCGCTGGCACGGTCCCGAAGCTCACCGCGAGCGCCACCGCCATCGCGAGGAGCGCGACCGCGTCGACCATGCCGCCCACCCAGAGCGAGGTCTCGCTGGCGGTGACGTGGCCGAGAATCGGCTCCGCCAGCAAAACCCAGGCGGGCGGTGCGTTGGCGCCGTGGTCGGTGATCGACGTGAGATACGCGGGGCCCATGCTCCGCCGGAAGAACGCCATGTCCTGCTTGAACGCCGACCAGCGGGCGTCCGAGAACCGGGCCCGGATGCCGCGGATCTCGGGCACCAGCTCCGAAACGTGGCGCATGCGGTGATCGCGCTGGTCGCGGATCTCGACGGTCGCGAGCGAGGCGAGATCGCCGCCCCGCTCGTCCTCGGCGTAGGCGAGCACGCTCGCGACGTAGACGCCGTCGTAGCCGAGCTCGCGGTAGTACTTCACGAACGGCTGATAGACACGCATGTCCAGCGTGTGCGCGAACAGGGGGCGGCGCGCCTCGTGGTGCCAGAACTGCGGGCGCCCGAGGTTGTAGAAGCACGCGAACGCCAGCACCGCCCCCGCCGCGCACGCCGCGATCACGGCCGGGCGGTGGACGGGCGCGCCGCCCGCTGGGGCCGCCGCGCGCCATAACGCGAGCAGCACAATCGCCGCAGAAACCGCGCGCAGGAACGACAGGTCGGTCCCGCCCAGCGGCCACGCCGCCGGGACGGCCGACGCCACCGCCGCGGCCGCCAAGGCCACCGCTGCCCATCCCATCCCGAGCGACAAGCGCCGTCCCCCGGCGCGCGGTCCCCACAGCAGGAACGCGAACGCGACCACCAGGAACAGTAGCCGCGTCCGCACCCGCTCGGCGCCGCCTTCGCTCGCGGCCGACCGCAGCGGGGGCCGCTCGAACACCTGCAGCTCCGACACCGAGTAGCGGCTGTCCCCGCCTCGCGCGGTGAGCTTGAGATACCGCCCACGTCCATCGAGGTGATCGGTGGCGCGGGTGCGAAGGCCAGGCGAGCCCACCGGGGCCGCGACCCACAGCTCGCGCCACGTCTCGCCATCGTCCGACAGCGACAACACGTACTCGTCGTTGTTGTCGCCCTGCAGCGTGGCTGCGCCGATCTGCGTCGGCTGCCCGAGGTCGTAGCTGACGGACGCGGCGGGAAACTCGAAGACGATCGCGGGGCTCGAGCTCCAGTCATCGCCCTCGGACGCCAAACGCCCGTCGGTTATCACGCCCGCCACGGGCACGCCGAACGTCTGTAGCGCCGGGCGGCCCGCAAGCAGATTGGGCGCGTCCGCCCGGCAGGCGGGCGTGGCGGCGGCGGCAAGCAACAAGAGCGCGAGCCGCGTTTGCAGAGTGCGGCGCGCGGGTGGCATCGATGACCGGGTCACGGCGGCGGTGGGCACTGTACCCGCGGCGGGCCGCGCAAGCAGCAACGACGTACGCAACCATATTGCCGCGCTTGCAACCGACAGCTATCCTCGTCCGGTTCGATCGCTGTTTCCTGGGGGGGCGCAGCATTTCGGAGGCCGGGAAGGACATGCGCCCCAGTCGTCGACAGGAAGGAACGGCGGTGTTGCCGCTCGAGACCGCCCTGTTCACGGAACGGCAGGTCGCGCTGGGCGGCATGCGGGCTTACGGCTTCCGGCGCTGGTTCCTGCCCTATCTGGCGGCGGATTTCATGCGCCTCGGCGCCTGCCGCATCGCCGTCCGCGCGGACGATCCGAGTGCGCGCGAGTTGCGCTCACTGCCCGCGGAATTGGCCCGTCGCGTTTACACCGTCGACCGCGAGGGCAAGCTGGCGGCGCGCACGCAGGTGTTCCTGGAGCCCGTGCTGGCCGAGGTTCCGGTGAGCTTCGATCTGGGAGGAATGCTGCCCCGCGGGCCGAAGTCGGCTGACCCGGAGATCGTCGCGGCAGTCGCCAGGTTCCGGCAGGCGCTCTTGCATTTCCTGGTCGGCGTCAGCGAGCGCCTGCACGTCGAGCTCGACATCCCCACCGTGCTGGACTGCCTGCGGCTGCTCGACCAGCGCCTGGTCAGTCTCGCGGCGCGGCGGAGGGTCGCGGCGTTCGCCGCCGTCCTCGACGGGTACGATCAGATCCTGGTCGATACGGTGAAATTCGAAACCCGGCTGGAAAAGGACCGCGTGCGGGCGTTCATCGACGTGGTGGCGCGGCCAGAGTACCAGCAGCTCTCGCGCGAGCTCGGCGTGCTGGGCGTTCCGGGCAAGGCGCCGCACGCCGTGCTCGCGATGCGCCGGCTCACGCGATGGTTGCAGCGGCGGCTCAAGGGCGCCGTCCAGGTGGTGCCGGTGGCGCTCGCCATCCCCGTCCTGGGCCAAGAGAACTTCGACGAGATCGGACGCTGGCTGCGGGAGAGCGCGGGGTACTTCCCCGCGATGATGTCGTTCGCGGACGCGCGCGCCGAAGCGCTCGAGCGATTCGCGACCGAAAACCGACTCAACGCGATGCCAAGGCCCGCGCGCCCCACGCTCGGCGCCGACAGCGGCCGCTTCCTCAACGAGTAGCGGACCCGCTTCCTCGCGCCGGCTGCCAGCGGTAGCGCGCGAGCGAGATCGCCCCGCCCACGAACCGCACGCCCTCGCGCCGGAGCAACTGCGCCTGCAGCTCTTCGTGCCCGAGCCCGTCGCCGCGGACGCTGACCTTGCCGGCGGCGTTGACGACCCGATGCCAAGGCACGTCGCTATCCGCGGTCAGCACGTTCAGCGCATACCCCACCAGCCGCGCCTGCCGCGGCAGCCGCGCCAGCTCCGCGACCTGCCCGTACGTCGCCACCCGCCCGCGCGGAATCCGCGACACGACCGCGTAGATCCGACGGTAGCTGTCGCTCATGTTTGCGGCCTGCGCCGGCGCCAGAGCGCGTAGACGAGGAACGGCGACAGCAACAGCGACTCGGTCAGCGCAACCCGCAGCCCCTCGCGCGATAGGAACGCGCGCCCGATTGGCGCAACCGGGATCGGCGTCCAGGGCGCGAAGAACCGCTCATGGCTGAACGGCCAAAGCAGCGCGCAGCCGAGGCCGCCGTCGGTGAGCGTGTCTAGCAAGCCGTGGCTCACCACCACCGCGAACGCGAGCACCGCGGTCCGCGTCGCGGGCAGGCGCATGAGCCGCGCCACCAGCCAAACGACCAGCGCCACGCCGGCCGCGAACGCGATCGAGTGCGTCGCGCCGCGATGTCCCCACTCGTCCGCGTACTTCACCCCCAGGCGAAACCCGATGACGTCGGCGTCGGGCAGTAACGACAGCCCCGACCACACCACCGCGGTCGAGAACGGCTGCCAGGTCACCCGCCGGCGCTCGCGCTCGAAACGCGCCGCGGCCATCCCCACGAATACATGCCCGACGCTGGCCATCCGTCGGGCAACTTTACTGCGGTTTCGAGATCGGGCAGGTTGCGCTGGTGAGCGCGCTGGTCGGCCGAGTCACCACATTCGTCGCGCTGCTTGCCGTGGGGGCGTGCGGCACCAAGGTCACCCCGCCGCCGGAGTTGGGCGCGATCGATCTCACCTGCCGCTTACCTCTCGTCGATGGGCCCAAGGTCGAGTGCGCGCTCGAGGTGCGGGAGCATGCGGGCCGCGTGCTGTATGAAGATCACGCGATGGTGGATCGGCTCGAGGGATCGTCGTCCCCGTTCGTCAAGCCGAGCTACGAGATGGAGCTGCGGGACCTGGTGGGGGCCAACCTGTCGGCGAACTTCTTCGGGATGGGGGCCGACGGCGACTGGGTGCTGGACGGATTCGAATCCGACCGGTCGATGATGCGGAGCGCGCTCATCTACGATTCGTTTCGCGCGGTGGGTGGTGGCCGCTATGCGCCCGAGGGGCGATATTGCACGCTCTCGCTCAATGGGGTGGACCAGGGTCTCTACCGTCTGGTCGAGAAAATCAAACGCGACGACGATCGCGTCGACATCGCGGCCGACGACGGTTCGGGCACGAGCTTCGTCGTCGAGAGCTCCAACGCCGACGACGGCGCGCTACCGAACGGCCTCGGGATGAAATGGGAGTTCGTGTCACCCTCTGACGCGAGCGTGACGCACCGCCAGCGCGACGGGCTGGAATCCTGGCTGACGGCGATCGACGACACGCTCGCGAGCGCGACCCCGGCCGACGTCTTCAAGCACATCGACCGCGACGCGCTCGCCGACTGGATCCTCATCGAAGAGCTCGCCAAGAACCTCCACGGGTTCTCGCGGGGCGTTTACTTCTCTCGCGACGCCGGCCGCCCCGCCCGGCTGGTGCCGTGGGACATCGACCTGTCGTTCGGGCAACCGACGATCACCGACGACGTCGCGATCCCCCCCAACGACAGCCCCGAGGGCTGGATCCCCGAGCGGCCCGATTTCATCCACGAGCTCGTGGCGATACCCGAGCTCCACGCGCGGCTCGCGGCCCGTTGGCGTGCGTTCCGCGGCGGCCCCTGGTCCGACGCGGCGATCTCGCGGCGTCTCGACGACTTCAGCGTCACCCTGGATCCCGCCGCGGTCATAAACAACTTCGAGATCTGGGACGCCGCCGCCCACGACACGGCCGCGGAGGACGGGGCGGCGGGCGACGGCGCTACGGACGCCGACACCGATGCCGATCCCGAGGCGGGCGTCGACGCCGACGCGGGCGCACCCGCGCCCGATGCCGGATCCCCGGACGGCGACGCGTCAGACGCGGGGCCGCCGAAGCCCACCCAGTCCTTCTATCCGGTCGCCGACTATGCCGACGAGGTCGCGAAGCTTCGCGCGTTCATCACCGCGCGCCTCGCCTGGATCGACGCCCACGTCGACGCCTACTGAGCGTCGACGCGAATGCTGAGGTGGCCCATGGCGAGGAACGTGGACTCGGTCACGTAGGCTTCGAAGCCGAGCGCCTTCACCGAGCCGTCGATGTCGCGGGCGAAGCGGGCGACGGCGACGTGCGCTTGCGGTGACGGTTTCGAGACGTCACACGCAAAATCGGCGCTCAGCTCGAACAGGTGCTCCCCGGGGGGAAGCCCCCCCGAGTACATCGGGGTCCAGTCCACGCCCGGAATCACCCCGCGCGCTCGCGCGCTCCACACGAGCCGGCGATCGATGTTGAGCTCGACGGACTGCGCCGCGCAGTTCCCGATCGTGTTCCGGAACCGCAACGTCATCGGAATCCGCATCGGGTTCCGTTCCAGCGCCGCCGACCGTTCCGCGAGCGCGCGCTCCAATTCCTCCCTGGTCTCGGGCGCCCCGGACGGCTCCAGGCTCTCGAACGCCGCCAGCGCCGCCGCGGGATGACCGCTGCTGGCCTCCACCCGCGCGAGCTCGCGGACCGCGGTCCGACACTCGGGCTCCGGCGTCGCGCCCTCACATGCCAGCGTTCGTAACTCCTTGTACGCCGCCCGCGCGGCGTCCCAATCGCGCCGCGCCTGCGCCTCCCCGGCCGCGCGGCGCAGGTCGTCGCTACGCGACGCGCAGCCCGCGTGCGCGGTCGCTGCCAGCGCCGCTGCCAGCCCCCAGCTTCCCACCTGGCGCCACCTGCGCCGCATCGGGGGGTCAGTTGCCGAGCGTGCGCTCGGCGTGTTCCTTGCCGTCGTAGCGAAACAGCTTCTGCTTGCCGTCGACGGTGGTGAGCAGGGTTACCGGACGGCGCCAGATCCGGGCGAGCGCGCCGATGGTGGCGCGGGCGTGGTCGACCTGCAGATCGGTGCCCTCGTGGCGGTGACGCAGCAAGAGCTCGCCGCGGTTGTCGTGGTTCGAATCCTCCACGAAGATGAAGGGGTCTCCGAAGTTGGTCAGGCCAAACAACATCTTGTGTTTGATCTTCAGAAACTCACGCGAGTCGATCTCGTAGTTCCCGCTGCGGTCGTTGACCGAGAACGAGAAGAACTTGTTGCGCTCGCAGAAGTCGGGCGTGAAGAACTCGTCGATGAAGGTGACGTCGTTGTAGAGCTTGCGCACCTCGAAGATCTTCTTGCGCCCGAGGCCGAGGCGCTTGTCCCACACCCGCCGCTCGTCGAGGCTCTGGCATTCGTTCCACTCGCGCCCGAAGCGGCCCTTGTCCCAGCGCTCCTCGATATCTCTCAACAGCTCGATGCCGATCTTGTACGGGTTGAACTGGCCGGGCGCGGTGGCGAGCACACCCGCGTTGTGGTCGGCGTAGTCGATGATCTCGCTGACCTTGAGCGCCTTCTCCGTCATGATCCGGCTGTGCCAGTACGCGGCCCAGCCTTCGTTCAGGATCTTGGTCTGGCGCTGGGGCGCGAAGTAGTAGGCCTCGTCGCGCACGATCTCCAGGATGTCGCGCTCCCACGGATCGAGCGGCGCGTTCTGTAGCAGGAACATCAGCACGTCGCGCTCGGGTTCGAGCGGGTTCTTGCGCGGCTTGTCGCGCTCGCGCTCCATCCGGCGGCGCTGCGCGTCCAGGTAGTCGGGCGGGTTGATGAACCTGTCCATATAGGACTTGGCGCGGATGCGCGGGATCTCGGGCGTCGGCTCCTGCGCGTCGTCTGTCTTGCGCTCCACCGCGCGCCGCGCGATGAAAGGCGACATCGGATCGATCAGGTTCTCGAGGCAGAGACAAGAGTCGATGAAGC
>WNGA01006748.1_pt1 | contig 16237 bp, 3 predicted proteins | sample 5400061 | NCBI WGS metagenome assembly WNGA01 (sample SAMN13153366, study PRJNA577476) | soil metagenome | isolation source: 100 cm soil or saprolite under grassland replicate 2 | place: USA:California | collected 2016-06-15 | reverse complement strand
CTCCGCGTACGGCGACCCCGGCCCGTCCCGCAGCACCGACCACAACGCTGTGTTGAGCCTCGCCGGGGTGGGCACAGCCACGTGATTCGGTACGACGTCCGCCACCGCCCCCATCCGGTAGTCGGCCAGCCGTTCTGAAAGCCGCTCGAACGCGGGACGACCGCCGGCCGGCTCGGACAGCCGGCCGTGATCCACCACGTCATACCCGTGGGTGGAACCGGGAGCGGCCTGGAGGATCGGTGACAGGTAGGCGTGGGAGATCCCGAGGCTGTGCAGGTACGGGACGACCTCGGCGGCGTCGTCGAACCCGAACCCGGCGTGCAGCTGCAGCCGATACGTTGCCTGCGGGACCGCCGTCATCCAGCGGCCTTCCTCGGGCGGGTCAAGACCAGCATGCCGCGGGCCTCGATCCGGATCGTGCTGCCGGCCGCGTGTGGCTCGTCGCCGGCACCACCCTGGGCGGTCGTCGTGTCCACGGCCACCGTCCAGTTCTCGCCGTACTCCTTGGGTGGGAGCAGGAAGTCCACCGGCTCGTGGTTGCTGTTCAGCAGGATCAGGAACGAGTCGTCGACCACCGGCTCACCCCGCAGGTCCGGCTCGGAGATCGCGTCGCCGTTGACGAAGACCGCGATCGCGCGAGCGTCGTCACGGCCCCAGTCGCCGTTCTGCATCTCGGTGCCCTTCGGCGTGAACCAGACCAGGTCACCGAGGCCGTCGACCCCGGTGTCGCCGTGGAAGAAGCGGCGGCGGCGCAGGACCGGGTGGTTGTTGCGCAGTTTGACCAGCGTGCGAGTGAACTCGAGCAGGTCCTTCTGGGAGTCGGTGAGCTTCCAGTCGACCCAGGCGATCTCGTTGTCCTGGCAGTAGACGTTGTTGTTGCCGCTCTGCGTCCGGCCGAGTTCGTCGCCATGGGCAATCATCGGCACGCCCTGCGAGATCAGCAGCGTGGTGAGGAAGTTCCGCTGCTGGCGGGCCCGCATCCTCAGCACCTCAGGGTCGTCGGTCGCGCCCTCGACGCCGCAGTTCCAGGAGCGGTTGTGGCTCTCGCCGTCCTTGCCGCCTTCGCCGTTGGCGTCGTTGTGCTTGTCGTTGTAGGAGACGAGGTCGCGCAGCGTGAAGCCGTCGTGCGCGGTGATGAAGTTGATGCTGGCCAACGGCCGGCGGCTGTCGTCCTGGTAGAGGTCGGACGAACCGGTCAGCCGGGACGCGAACTCGGCCAGCGTGTACTTCTCGCCGCGCCAGAAGTCCCGCACCGTGTCGCGATACTTTCCGTTCCACTCCGTCCACAGCGGCGGGAAGTTGCCCACCTGGTAGCCGCCGTCACCGACATCCCACGGCTCGGCGATTAGCTTCACCTGGCTCACCACCGGGTCCTGCTGGACCAGGTCGAAGAACGCCGACAGCCGGTCGACCTCGTGGAACTGCCGGGCCAGCGTGGCCGCGAGGTCGAACCGGAACCCGTCGACGCGCATCTCGGTCACCCAGTACCGCAGCGAGTCCATGATCAGCTGCAGCACGTGCGGGTGCCGCATCAGCAGGCTGTTCCCGGTACCGGTGGTGTCGTAGTAGTGCCGCTTGCCGGCGTCCACCAGCCGGTAGTACGCCGCGTTGTCGATGCCCTTGAACGACAGCGTCGGGCCGAACTCGTTGCCCTCGGCGGTGTGGTTGTAGACCACGTCGAGGATTACCTCGATGTCCGCCTCGTGCAGCGCCTGCACCATGGTCTTGAACTCGGCCACCTGCTGACCGCGGGTGCCGGTCGAGGCGTAGGCGTTGTGCGGGGCGAAGAACCCGATGGTGTTGTAGCCCCAGTAGTTCGACAGTCCACGTTCGCGAAGGTGCCCGTCCTGGGCGAACTGATGCACCGGCATCAACTCGATCGCGCTGACCCCGAGCTGCTTGAGGTGGTCGATGATCACCGGATGCCCGAGTGCGGCGTACGTGCCACGGATCTCCTCGGGCAGCCCCGGGTGGCTGACCGTCAGGCCCTTGACGTGCGCCTCGTAGATCACCGTCTCGTGGTACGCGTGTCCCGGCGGGCGGTCGTTGCCCCAGTCGAAGAACGGGTTGGTGACCACCGACAGCATCGTGTGCTGCCGGTTGTCCAGCGTGTTCAGCTCGTCCGGCTTGCCGAACCGGTAGCTGAACAGCGACTCGTCGCCGTCGACCTGCCCGTCGATGGCCTTCGCGTACGGGTCCAGCAGCAGCTTGGACGGGTTGCAGCGGTGTCCCTCGGCCGGGTTGTACGGCCCGTGCACGCGGAACCCGTACCGCTGGCCCGGCTGTACCGCCGGCAAGTACGCGTGCCAGACGAACCCGTCCTCCTCGGTCAGCTGCACCAGCTGCTCCGACCCGTCGTCACCGATCAGGGCCAGGTCAACACGTTCCGCAACCTCCGAGAACAGCGCGAAGTTCGTCCCGGAGCCGTCGTACGTGGCTCCGAGGGGATAAGGACGGCCAGGCCATTTCTGCACCTGACGACAGTAGCCACCCAGGCGGCCAGCGCATGCATGGTGGGTCGTTTTGCTCCCGAGAGTTAACCACGGGTGCGCCGGACCGCGTGCCTCAGCGGCCCGGCGCACCCGATCACTTACTTGTCAGTCCGAGCAGGCCACCGGTTCGTCGAAGTGACCGGGAGTGCTCGGGTACGCCGGCCCGACCGCGTGGGTGTTGTAGTCGGGGTTGTAGGCGTAGGCCAGTTCCCGGTACGCCGAGGTCCCGGCAGTCGTGACGTCGGTCGCGGCCCGTCCCGCTCCCGAGCCCCAGGCCACGTCAGTGAGGAACTCGTACATGGCCGGTGAGTGCTGCCGGACGTCGTTGAAGCCGCCGTACGCCGCGTTGCAGTGGGTGTACAGGTTGTACGCGCCGTTCCAGTCGATCAGCCGGTCGCCCGGGTTCGGCCCGTTCTGGGCTACGTCAGCTTGCATCACGTCGCGGTCCCAGCCGCCGTAGATCCAGTCCGTGCCCTGGTGGTGGTTGTTGTTCGCCCACGTCGCCGGGTCGGCCGTGTCGTCGTCCTTGCCGGTCAGCTGGAACCACAGGCACGGGTCGACCGTGACCCCTCCTGCCGTCACCGGCCAGTCGCCCGGTGCACAGTTGCCGGGGAACGAACCCCGCGGGTTGAAGTCGAGCAGGTCCGAGCCGGCCACGTCCTGCGCGGCCGCGTTCGACTCACCGACGCCGCCGAAGATGTGGTCCACGAACCGGTCGTTCGTCCCGCGCGCGTCGGGGTCGAACACCCCGTTCTTCAGGCAGTCCGGCGTGGTCGCGTCGAGGACCGGGTCGCAGCCCTTGCCGCCCCACAGCACGTCCTCGCCGTCGGCGCCGAACACCTGGTCACCGCCACTGTCACCATTGGCGAGGTCGGCGCCGTACCCGGCGTGGATGTTGTCCGCACCCGAGCCACCGCGGAGCCGGTCCCGGCCGCCCTCGGTGATGCCGTCGTGCGGCATCGCGGCCGCGGTCGAGGCGCCGATCCACTGGTCGCCGTCGACGTCGTGCTCGAGGTCGACCCGCCGGTCGTACGCCGTACGCCGGAATCCGACGTAGGTCTCGGCCGGCGGCGAGTTCAGCATGAAGGTGAACTGCGCCGGGCTGTCCCCGGTGTCGAGGTACTGGCTCACCACGCCGCCACGGTCGCCGAGGATCGCGTCGTCGCCGGCCTCGCCGGAGATGGTGTCGTCACCGAGTTCGCCGTACAGGTCGTCGTCGCCCTGGCCGCCGAAGACGGTGTCGTCGCCGTCCTGGCCCCAGATGCCGTCGTTGCCGGCTTCGCCGTACAGGGTGTCGTTGCCGAAGGCCCCTGCCACCTCACACGTCGCCTGCGCCTCGGTGCAGAACCGCGTACTCGGGTCACCCAGGTCGGGGTCGTGCGTGCGGGCCACGGTCGCATCCGGCGGTGGCGTGCCGTTCGGGTAGCGATCCGCGTAGACGCGCTCGGTCGTCCCGGTGATGGTCCGCATCAGCGACCCGTTGTCACCCAGTACGACGTCGTCCGCGCCGTTGCCCTCGACCGTGTCACCGGTGTCGCGGAAGCCCTTCGCCGAGCTGCCGCCGATCAGGTCGTCCTGTCCGTCGGGCGCCGTCGCGCCTTCCAGCAGGGCGGCCGCACTGCCTGTACCGGGCCAGCCTGGGTCAGGCAGCGGCTGGACCGTGGTGTACGGCGAGTCGCCCGCGAGCGACAGGTCACCACGGATGACGTCCGCGCCACCGTTGCCTTCGACGTAGTCGGCGCGAGCACCACCGGAGATGAAGTCCCCGCCGTCCTGGCCGTAGAGGACGTCCACACCGTCACCACCCGAGACACGGTCCGCACCGAACCGGTCGGCCGGTGGGAGTGCCGTGAGGTCGTAGCGATCCACGATCCGCTTTGTCATCGGCGTACCCGCGGTAGAGCGCAGCCGGACGGTCGCCCGGGTCGGCGTCTGGCCGGCAGCCGGCCGTAGTACGCGGCCGTTGTCACCGGCGACCACGTCGTCACCAGGCCCACCGAAGATGGCGTCCGCGGTGTCCAACTGACCCAACGAGCCGCTCAGCGGGGTCGAGCTGCCACCGACCAGGTCGTCGTCGGCCAGGTCACCCTCGATCCAGTCGCTCGCCTGACCGCCCTCGACGTAGTCGTCGTCACCGTCGCCCTTGGCCCGGTCTTCGCCGCCCTGGCCGTAGAGGACGTCCTGGCCGTCGCCACCGAACATCTGGTCGTTGCCGGAGGTGTTCGCCACCGGCGTGAGCCCGAGGTCGAGCAGTGTCACGACATGCCCGCTTTGGAAGCCGCGCTGCCTCGTGACCGGGGTCGTCGCCTCCGGATCGGTGGTCAGCGCGAGCACCGCGTTGTCACCGGCCAGCAGGTCTGGCCCTTCGTCGCCGAACAGCAGGTCACCCGTGTCGGGCCGGCCGACACCCGTTGAGGCCTGCTCGAACGAGCCACCGGCGATAGCGTCTTCACCGGCGTTGCCGTGCACCACGTCGGCGCCGTTGTTGCCTTCCAGGTGGTCGTTGTCGCCGTTGCCGTCGACGATGTCGTTGCCAAGACCGCCGTACGCCGTGTCGTCGCCGTCACCACCGCGGATCCGGTCACCAGTGCCCGCGGCCGGGGTCTCGCCGTCGAGGTCCAGCGGTACGGCGAGATCGCCGACTGTGCCGTTGTCGCCGATCAGCCGGTCGTTGCCGAGGTCGCCGTACAGGTCGTCGTCACCGGTGTCGGTGCGGCCGGCTGCCCGGGTTCCGCCGTACAGCACGTCGTCGCCGTCGCCACCGGTCAGCCGGTCCTTGCCGTTGTTGCCTTCGACAACGTCCGCGTCGAGACCGCCGTACTCGGTGTCGTCTCCGGTATTGCCGAAGATCTGGTCAGGCCCGGCGTCACCGTAGAGGACGTCGGCCTCCGAACCGCCCCAGAGCTTGTCGGCGTCGCCACCGCCGCGCAGAGTGTCCTTGCCTTGCTGGCCACAGACCATGTCGTTGCCGCCAGCAACCTCAGCGAGGTCGTCGGCACCACCGGCCGACACCGTGTCGACACCCGCACCACCGAGGATCCGGTCGTTGCCGTCACCGGTGGCCGCGCTGGTGCTCTCAGCCACTGGGTCAGAGGTGACCGGGGTTCCGGTGACGCACTTCTCCGTGTCGATCCGCTTGTCGCCGAAGACCGTCGCGGGTCCGTCCCCGCCAACGATGTGGTCGTTGCCGAGACCGCCAACCAGCGTCTTCGCGTTGGACTGCACGCCGGCGGGTAGCGGCTGCTTGTCGACCCTGCGGAGCGGACCGAAGTCGACCCCGCCGACCTTGTCGGTTCCGCTGACGTCGCCGACCGCCGCCGGCTCAGCGATCACGTAGTCGTCACCGGGACCGCCGTACACCGCATCGGTGCCGTAGCCGCCGGTCAGGACGTCGTTGTTGCCGCCGCCCCGGATCGTCGCGCCCTGGTCGCCGAGCGAATGGCTGGTGATCGTCTCGATCGCGTTGCTGCCCCAGACCTGGTCGTTCCCGGTGCCGGTGTCGACGATGTTGGTCGCGACCTTCAGGTCGGCGTCCACGTCGTCCGGTCCAGCGGCGTCAACAGCGAACTCGCCTTCGGCCGCGGTGAAGATCCGGTCAGCGTTGGAGCCGCCGGTGATGCGATCGCTGCCCGCGTCACCGATCAGTGTGTCGATGCCGGCCTTCTTGGAGCCGTCGGGCGCGTCGGCCGCGACCGCGATCTTGTCCTTGCCCGCGTTGCCGCGTGCCTTGTTCGTGCCCAGGCCGAGCCCGATCGTGTCGTCGTCGGGCAGTGCGCCCTCGGCCTGTGTCGTTGGGTCCACGGTCGCGAGCGCGGACCAGTCGATCACGCCGTCGAGCTTGCTGGTCCCGCCGCCGTCCTGAGCGTTGTGCGTGACCGTCTGATCCGCCCGGGCGTTCCCGAGAGACGCGTCACCGGCGACCTTGTCGTCACCGTTGCCGACGGTGATGGTGTCCTTGCCCGGACCACCGGCGACCACGGCCCTCGAGTTGGCGCCACCGGTGTCGCCGGTGACGATGATGTCGTCGCCGCCACGGCCGTCGACGTACGACAGACCGCGTCCGGTGGTGATCACGTCGTTCGCCTTGCCGCCGATCACGACCGCGTCCTTGTCGAAGATCGCCGGTGACTTGCCGGCGTCACCGCCGGTCTCCTTCTTGCCGTCGCCGATGAAGGTGATCGCCATCGGCTTGGTGTACTCGTCGCCGTCGACCACGACCCGCTTCAGGTTCGGGTTCAGGTACTCGCGGCGTTCGCCCAGCATCTCAACCGCGAAGCCGTCGAAGTTGCCGTCGGCACCGGTCGGGTCTGCTGCGGTCTGCGCGTAGTGCAGCGAGATCACCTTGACCGTGTCCTTCTCGACTGCGTCGGCGTCGTTGCCCCAAGGCGAACCGCGCTGGGCGTCCTTGCCGAACTTCCCGGCGAACACCACGAGCGTGTCGTCAACTGCGCCGCCGAGTTTCGGCGGCGGCGGTTCACAGTCCGGCGCCACCGAGAAGTCGAGCAGCGTCACGTCGGCCAGCGTGAAGCTGAACGACACCGAGAAGATGCTGACCCCGATGGTGATGTAGACCCGCAGGAACAGCGACAACCGGCCGCTGACCGTGAAGAGGCAGAGCGGGTTGTTGATGGCCGCGTGCAGGAACTCGCTGACCCGGAACTTGCCGTCCTTGTTCGGGTCGTTCCAGTAGAAGCCGATGCTCAGCCGCAGGCCGCCCTCGATGCCGACCGTGATGATCACCGCGCTGACCGCGGCACCGGCCGCGATCTCACCGTTCAACTGGACCACTGGTAGCGGCGCGCCGCTGTTGTCGACGGTCTTGAAGAACAACCCGTCCAGTACGTCGACCGTGTCGACCGACGTGCCGTTCTGCGCGGCCTCGACCGCCTTGCGGATGCCGTAGGTGTCCAGGCCCGCGACGATGTGCAGGCTCACCGACGCCGAGCCGGCCAGCGTGACGAACACCGGCGGCGGCGCGTACACCGGGCCGAACGCCTGCCGCCAGCTGAAGCCGAGGCTGAGCGGGCCGGAGTCGAACTCGACCAGCGTGACGTCGCCACCCATCAGCAGGTTGAACGCCGTGGCGGGGTTCTCGAGGATCGGGAAGCTGATGCCGGACTTCTCCGCGTCACCCTTCTCAGCCGCCAGCCCGGTGCCACCGAAGACCGGGTGGCCGGCGGCATTCGGGTTGTCGTTCTTGTCGTTGAGCGCGGACTTGACCTCGTTACCGGTCTTCGGGTGAACGGCCTTGAACATCTTGTCCGCGGTGGTCGGCGAGTTGCTGGTCGTCAGCGCCTTGTCGCCGGCGATCTCGAAATCACCCAATGGGACGTAACAGTCGTTCGGATCGGCCGCACTGCACCTGGGCAGCCGGTTGATGAACTCGATCACCGACTTGATCGTGTCGACGAAGTCCAGCTTCGGCCCGCCGGCCAGCGTGTTGAACGTCTTCGCCAGCGTCATCAGCGTGACGTCGTCGCCACCAGCCATCCGGCTCAGGTCGGACAGCACCGGGATCGGCGCGTACAGCGTGTCCATCACCGGCTGCAGAGGTCCGGTGACCCGCTTCATCTCCTTGACCACGTCGCCGAGGAGGCCTTCGAAGAAGCTGCCGGCACTGATCCCGACGTCCTTGAAGGCGATGTACGGCGCCGGCGCGGCGTCCGGAGCCTGGTTGTCGAAGGCCCACTTCAGCTGGAAGTTCGCTCGTACTCCTGGGAAGGCGGAGTCGACCTCGGCCCGGACGTTCCAGTCCAGCACGAAGGCGCCCTTGATCGAGACCCCGAACATGCCCTCGGTGTTGCCCAGGTCGGCGAACTTGATCTTCGCGTCCGTCGGCGTACAGGCGGCCTCGTCGCCCTTGAAGCAGCTGCCGTCGCCCGGCGCCTTCAGGTCGAGCTGGAACGCGCCCGCGAACAGCGGCAGGGTCTTGTCGTGTCCGGCGCCGTCGGCCTTGTCGACGTTGATCTTGATGAACGCCAGCTCGGCGACCATCGTCTTCGGCAGGTCGAACGCCAAGCCGACCTGAAGCTCGGGCAGCGCCTTGTTGTCCGGTCCCCACCCGTCGTGGGTGTTGACGAAGAACCCGTCGGCCTTGGTCAGCCCGAGCCGGAAATGAAGCGCGAAGCCAGCGGCCGCCTTGATCCCGTCGGTGCCGTCCTTGCCCTGTCGCAGCGCCAGACCCGGGATGCCGATGTTCAGCGGGACATTCTTCGTGAAGCACGGCTTGGACGCACCGGTGTCCTCACAGCCCTTGTCCGGGCTCACCTTCCCGCGTTGTGCGGTGAAGTCGAGATACGCCCCGGTGATCTTGTCCAGCGGGCAGACCTCGAGCGCCTCGGAGCAGTCGAAGGTGACCTTGATGTCGGTGGCGGCGATGTTCACCTCGGCGAGCGCGGACGCGAGCTTGGAGTTGATGAAGTCAGCGAACTCCTTGGAGTTGGCCGGCCGACCACCACCCGGGAGCTCGTTCCAGATCGAGGCCCGCAGCTTCGCCCGCAGGTCGCCGATGAAGTTGGCGCCCTGCTGCAGGTCGTCGCCGACCAACGGCAGCTTGCCCTGCAGGCTCGCCGTACGGAAGGCCTGCTCGATCGCGGCCAGGTAGCCCTCGATGCCGTCGCCGAAGTTCTTGAAGTCGAGCAGCGCAGCAGACAGCCGGCTGCCCAGGTCGTCGGGCAGTTGCAGTTCCTTCAGCGCGTCGTCGGGCGCGGGCAGGGTGTCGTCGAGGTCGACGAGGTCGGCCGGGTTGGTCGAGTCCGGCACCCGCAGCGCGATGGTCCCGATCGGGGCCCAGCCGGTGTCGGTGCCGGTGTTGTTCAGGTAGATCGGCAGCTTGCCGCAGGCCATCAGCGGCGTGGTGATCGACTCGCCACACTTCACGGTTCCGTTGGTGGCGTTGAAGTTCACGCCGACCGCCCCGATGAAGTCACTGAACGAGACAGGGGTGTCCGCGGCGGCGCGCGACTTCGCGAGGGCGATGCTCAGGTCGGCTCCGACCTGCGCCTTCTCCGTTGCGGGAGCTCCGGCCGTCGGGTTGCCCAGCGCGATCGACAGCGGTCCGATGACACCTTGGATGACGCCGTTGTCCAGCCTCGCCTTGGCGCCGATGCTGATCGAGGAGTCTTCCAGCACCTTCAGGGATGCGGCATCGGCCGGGCCTTCACCCGCCTTCAGCGGCAGCACCAGACCGACCTTGATCCGGCCGTCGACATCCACCTGCGCGAGGCCGCTGGCCTGCGCGCCGGCGAAGCTTTGGTCGGCGCCGTTCAGCGCACCGAGCGACAGCTTCACCGGTGAAGCAGCGCGGTACTTGCGCTTCCAGTCGACGTCCAGCACGAGGTTCGGCTCGCCGTCCTTCTCCAGGTACCGGAACTTCACGCTGTCCGTGCCGAGTGCCTTGTTCAGCAACTCGACCGCGTCCTGGATGCTGTCCGGCGTGTTGGCCAGCAGTTGGTCGGTGACGTCGTCCAGCGCCGACCGCATCATGTACGCCGTACCTGCCGCGGGCGCCGGCCCCCACGCCTTGGTCATGGTCAGTGTCTTGCCGTCTTCGGAGACCGACTTCACGATCGCGACCTGCGAGCCGACCACGATCGACCGGCCCGCCAGGGACTGCGCGAAGAGGTTGCCGTCCTTGCGGGTCGCATCGGTCAGGGTGTCGGCGCCGTAGCTGACGCCGGCGCCCGCGTTCGACTCGTCGCTGACCAGCAGGTCGCGCAACGACTTGCCGAGGCCCGGGATCTGCTTGTCGTACACGCCGGAGCCGGCACCGGTGTTCGCCTTCGCGAGCTGCTGCGACAACGTCTGCAGCGTCTTGATCAGCGCGGTGAACAGGGCCTTCGGGTCGTTCTCGTCGAAGTCGAGCCGGAAGACCTCGCTCAGATCGGAGGTGTCGAGTGACAGCGTGTCCGGATCGGTGAGGTCGGTCCACTTGGCCTTGAAGGTCGTGGTCGCCCCGGCCGGCAGGAACTGTTCCGCACCCGGCACGCTCACCGTCATGTCGCCGTACGCGCGGACGTTCACGTCGACGTCCAGCAAGTTGGCCGGTGCGTCGACGAGTTGCTTGAAGAGCTCGGAGATCCGCAGGTCATGTTGTGCGTCGCCCTGCGGCTTGAGTCCGACGCTGACCATGTGGCCGGTCGCCGTACCGGCCGGGCAGGTCTCGGCCAGCGAGGAGTTGCAGACCTTGAGCTGACCGTTGAGCTTCACCTTGAAGAAGCCGGCGTTCGCGGTCAGGTCCACCGCGGTGTCGATCGGGAAGTCCGCGGAGAACAACGGCGAGCCGGTCCGGATCAGGACCCGATCGGTGTTCAGCGGCAGCGACGGTACGACGGTGTCCAGCGGACCGTTGTGCTGGGTGAACGGGCAGGCCTGCGTGCTGCCGAGGAAGCCGATGCAGTCGTTGCCAGTCTTCGGGTCCTGCAGGTCCAGCACCAGCGTCAGCGCGGCGGAGAACGACGGCGTGACCTTGGCGAAGGTCTGGTCCGCGTTCGCGTTCAGGATGCCGTGGCCGCCCTGGTCGATCTTGTTCGCGAACGTGACCGCGCCGACGTGCGGTTCGGCGCCCGCGATCACGTACGGCGTGTCCTTGGCCGGCGTACCGCCGATCCAGTCCTGCTTCAGCGTGATCGTGCTCGCGTCGTTGCCGGCGATCTCACCGGCCGACGTACCGGCGACGATCCGGCGACCGAGCCACTGGTCCTTCTGCCAGCCGGCACCTGCGACGGTGAGCGTCTTCGCGCCGTACGCCGCCTTGTTGCCTGAGGCATCGATGCTGATCGGGTCGAGGTCGGTCTGCGCGCTGGTCCTGGACATGTTGAGGGTCAGCGCGAGCTTGCTGGTGACCGCGTCCCAGGCGAGGTTGCTCAGGTCGATTCCGGTCGCGGTGTCGAGCTTCTTCAGCAGGTCCTGCAGCGAGGTGAACGTCGGCTTGCCGGCCTGGGCCGGATCGGTGACGCCGGCAACGAACCCGGGCTGGCCGGGCGCCGGCACGGTGTTGGCCGCGATGAAGTCCTTGAGCACCTGGTTGACCTGGATCGCGTCGGCCAGAGTGCCCTTCATGAACGGCAGGTCAAGGTCGCCGACGGTCGGCAACGGCCCTTCCTTGTCCGGGTCGAACTTCGCCTTCTGTACGGCCGTCAGCGTGGCGATCACCTGGGCGAGACCCTCGGCGAGGTCCTGCAGGCTCATGTTCTGGAACCGGCCGACGGTGGCCGCGAGGTCCGGTGCGGAGACGACCGGCGCGCCGGTGCCGATGTCGTTCCAGTCGACGTGGACCGTCGTACTGATGTCGCTCGGCAGCGCGACCGGGATGCCCGCCGCGGCGGCGCCGAGTTGGAAGGTGGCGTGCACGGAGCCGCGGGAGTTCGCGTCAGAGTCGTCGATCGGCAGTGAGCCCTGCGGGTCGAGGCCGATGCTGAACAAGCCCTCCAGCGAGCCCTGCTGGGCGAGCTCTCCGTTGTTGCTGAAGAACAGCTTGCCGTCGTTGTCCGGGTCGCTGACCGTGCCGGCGAAGTGCGCGTCCGCGTCGAGCAACGAGCCGGTCATCGAGACGCCGAGGATGCCGATCGCAGCCTGCGTAGTGGCGTTGTCGATACTCGCGTGCGCGTCGACGTCGAGGCGCGGTGTGGTGGCGGAGTGGACCAGGTAGACCTTGTCGTCGGCGATGCCGGTCCAGACCAGGCTGAGCGCGAACCGGGACTTCAACGTCACGGTGATGCCCTCCGACACGGCCAGCTCGACCTTGGGCGACGCACTGCTGACGCGCAGGTCCTGCTTGGTCACCGTCCGGTCCACAGTCGCGACGATGTCGAGCTTCTTGCCCTGGCCGAGGTCGCTCACCGACGTCTTCAGGTGACCGCTGCGGTCGCCGTCGATCGTGATGGCCTTGTCGACCTTGAGGTCGCCGAAGTCGGTCGCGGTCTTGAGCTCGTCCGCGATCGCCTTGCCGACCATGTCGTTGAGCCCCAGCAGACCGCCGGGGCTCGCACCGACCAGTGGCAGTTGCTCACCCAGCTTGCCGACCGAGGCCAGGCCGGAGGTCCACGCCGCCATGCTGTTCGCCTCTCCGCCGGCGCCGAGCATGGCGAGCAGGTCGTCGACGCCTGCCACGGCCGCACGGGCAGGTAGTGGCGTGTAGACGATCAGACCGATCAGGAGACTGAAGGCGGCGACGACTGCGGTCAACCGCGAGTGGACAAGCATGCGAGCACGACGGACCATCCCCATGGTTCCCACCCCCGTGGCCCTGGGCCCGCGCTCCCCCTGGATGCGCAGTGGGCGACCCCCCGGCCACTCTCAGCAAGGTAGATCACAAAAAGTCACGGTGGCAATACTTCAAGTGCTCGTTCGGGCGACCTGCGGCTGAATGCTTTTCGCCTCTGACCCGGAAGTCCTTGTGATACAAGCGTTTGACGTAACCCGGGATGGGTGGTCGGCTGTGTCGGCCGAGGGCTGGGGCGGGTAAGATCTCGCGCTTGTGAAGTCGCCCTCCGCCCGGCGGCCGGTTTTTCACGACTCGACCGGGCGCCGTCATCGCGCCATCCGCCGTGCCGGCGCGCTTCTCGCCGTACCGGCTGTCGGGTACCTGATCCTCATGGCCAGCAGCCTGCTGGGCGGGCCGCGGCTCGACACTCCACTGATCCCCCTGCCCGAAGCGGCCAAGCCTGCGCATCGGCCGCTCACCACGCCCGGGCCTGCCGCCGTACAGTCGTTGCGGCCCAGTGAGACAGCGCCGACGCCGACCAGCGAGCCGACGAGCACTCCGAGCCTGGGTCCGACTATCACCCCGACGCCGGCCGCCACGCCGACCGTCGTACCCAGCACTCCGACTGTCGCGCCGACCAGATCACCCACCACTCCTCCCGGTCAACCGACGACCGTGCCGACGTCCGCGCACACCAGTAGCAAGCCCACCGCGCCGCCTGGGCGCACGAAGTCGCCGCCCAAGCCGTGAGCCGTACCGTCGCGCGGCGCGCCAAGCAGGTCCCGTTGCGGACCCACTGGGTCGTGCTGACGATGCTGCTCGTCTGCCTGTCGAGCATGCTGCTGCTGAACGGCTACACCCATCACATGTTCGGCACGGAGGCCGACGGCGCGGTCAAGCCGACCGGCCCGACAAAGGCAGTGCCGCAGTCGATCGTCAACGGCGGACCGGTGATCGACGCCGTACCGGGACAGCCGCGGTCCGTCTCACCCAAGGCCCGCACCATCGCGCTCACCTTCGACGACGGACCGGATCCGGTCTGGACGCCGAAGGTGCTCGACCTGCTCAAGGCGCAGAAGGTGAAGGCGACCTTCTTCGTCGTCGGCACCGAGGTCGCCGCGCATCCCGAACTGGCCCGCCGGATAGTTGCCGACGGCCACGAGATCGCCCTGCACACCTTCACCCACGCGAACCTGTCGAAGGTCCCGGGCTGGCGCCGGTCGCTCGAGCTCCGGCAGAGCCAGCTCATCCTGGCCGGTGCCACGGGTGTCAGTACGCCGCTACTCCGCCCGCCGTACTCCTCCGAACCGGATGCCCTCACCGACGCCGACTGGACCTCGATCCAGGAGACCCGCAAGGCCGGCTATCTGACCGTGCTGAGCACCCAGGACAGCGAAGACTGGCGCCGCCCCGGGACCGCCCACGTGATAGCCAACTCGATGCCGCGCGGCACCGCCGGGCAAGTGCTCCTCATGCACGACGCAGGTGGCGACCGCCGCGAGACCGTCGCCGCCCTGGCCAAGCTGATCCCCACGCTGAAGGCGCGCGGGTGGACGTTCGCCACCGTGAGCGAAGCTGTCGGACTCCCGCAGCCCACACACCCGGCCAGCCTGCTGGAGCGCGGCCGCGGGCTCGCGGCGATCTGGGCGATGCGGGTCAGCGACGACGTTTTGAAGCTGCTCACTTGGCTCCTGTACGCCGCCGGCGCGCTGAGCGTGCTCCGCGCCATCACCACCGTGGTCGCGGCCCGGCGTCACGCCCGGCAGCGCGGCTGGTCGTGGGGTGATCCCGTCACCGAACCGGTAAGCGTGATCGTTCCGGCGTACAACGAGAGCGCGGGGATCGCGGCAGCCATCCGGTCGCTCGTCATGTCGGACCATCCGATCGAGGTGATCGTGGTCGACGACGGTTCGACCGACGGTACGGCGGACATCGTCGAGAGGATGCGCATTCCCGGCGTGCGGGTGATCCGGCAGCGGAACGCGGGCAAGCCGGTCGCGCTCAACACCGGCCTGCAAGCCGCTCACTTCGACCTGGTCGTGATGGTCGACGGCGACACGGTGTTCGAGCGGGACACGGTCCGGATGCTGGTGCAGCCGTTCGCCGATCCGAGCGTCGGTGCTGTGTCGGGCAACGCGAAGGTCGGCAACCGGCGCGGCCTGCTGGGACGCTGGCAGCACATCGAGTACGTGGTCGGCTTCAACCTCGACCGGCGGCTGTTCGACCTCGCCGAGTGCATGCCTACCGTGCCCGGTGCGGTCGGCGGATTCCGTCGTACGGCGCTGGCACGCATCGGCGGAGTCAGCGACGTGACGCTCGCGGAGGACACCGACCTGACGATGGCGCTCTGCCGGGACGGGTGGCGGGTGGTCTACGAAGAGCGCGCCATCGCGTGGACCGAGGCGCCGGCGTCGCTGGGCGCGTTGTGGCGGCAGCGGTACCGCTGGTGCTACGGCACGCTCCAGGCGATGTGGAAACACCGCGGCGCGTGGGTCCAGCGCGGTCAGGCGGGCAAGCTCGGACGACGCGGTTTGACCTACCTCCTGCTCTTCCAGGTCTTGCTGCCGCTGCTGGCACCGGTGGTCGACGTCTTCGCCATCTACGGTCTGGTGTTCCTCGACCCACTCCGGGTGGGCCTCGTCTGGCTCGGCTTCCTGGCCATCCAGGTCGGCATGGGGCTCTACGCCTTCCGCCTCGACGGGGAGCGCGCCGGCCCGCTGTGGACGCTGCCACTTCAGCAGTTCGTCTACCGCCAGCTCATGTACCTCGTCGTCATCCAGTCCGTCTTCACCGCGCTGGCGGGCTCCCGCCTCCGCTGGCAACGGATGGAACGCTACGGAAGCCTCGACGCGCCGCGCGCCCCGGCCCGCGCCCGGTCCTAGTACCGAAGGTTTTCCCTAGATCACGCGGAATTCTGGCCCGATCGCTTCCCGATCATGCGATTGTCCACGCAAGATCTCCGGCAACCGGCCGCCCGCCCAGCGGCCCGATCCGGAGGAGCGCTTCGATGCGATCTTTCATCACCCGCCCTCGCGCCGTCGCGGTCCTGCTGGCCGGCTCGGCGCTGATGTTCACTCCACTGAGCGGCCAGGCCACGGCCAAGCTGCCGGTCGACCAGCTACCCAAGTCCGACTGCTTCGTCCCGCCGTCCGGCTCGGCCGCCAAGGGCGGCCATGGCCCGGACACCCGCGACATGTCGGTCGCCGAGCAGAAGGCGATCGAGGCTCGCACCGCCCAGTTGCTGAAGGCAAAGGCCGCGCGTGGCATCGCCGTACCGCAGGGTGCGCTGGCGGCCGCGAGCGTCCCGGTCTATGTGCACGTGATGCGCGACGCGGCCGGCAACGGTGACGTCACCGACACCCAGATCGCCCAGCAGATCGACGTACTGAACAAGACGTACGCCGGCCAGGAGTCGTCGCAGGCTGCCAACACCGGCTTCACCTTCACGCTGGCCGGTGTCAACCGGTTCAACAACAACAACTGGCACAAGGACAAGCAGAGCACCAGTTATCGCAGCCAGACCCGCCAGGGCGGCGCCAAC
>WNGA01008445.1_pt1 | contig 16239 bp, 18 predicted proteins | sample 5400061 | NCBI WGS metagenome assembly WNGA01 (sample SAMN13153366, study PRJNA577476) | soil metagenome | isolation source: 100 cm soil or saprolite under grassland replicate 2 | place: USA:California | collected 2016-06-15 | reverse complement strand
ATCGTAAGACTAATTACCCCTATCTAGTTACCCGTCATATGAAAAACCATCTAACGAGTTAGATGCATTATAGCCCAAGTTTACCTTATTTTACGCATATGTCTGAGCACCATCCATGCCTCATCAAATATTTTATTGATTTGTAGATTATTCACAGACGGCAGTATTCTAGAACAATAATCTAATTTGAATTCCATATACGCTGAGTTGTGCGTGGACAATGCCTAAAAGTTTAAAGATGCCATCTCCTATGAGCTCCATGAGCCTTAAGTTGGAGAAATGCCAGGAATGTGAAAAAGGGAAATTGCTTTTATCTATTCCAGTTCCGTGGGGCGCGGCAGGCGCTGTTGCCATGATAACCTTGGCACCTTGGCTTGCTGCATTAGGAGTTATAGCTGGCTTTGTAGCAAGATGTAAAATTGAAGTTGAAAAATCCCCTGATAAGTGAAACCTAAACATGCCTCCCTTCAACCTTTGCGATGGCCCAAATATCAGTCATGATCTACTTTATCTTAGGATTTATCGAATAGTTAAAATAATAATTTTCGATTTGAAATAATCTTTGATTGCATTTGAAAGAGCTAAAACGTTGGGTAACTTGTCCTCATGGTACCAGCGAAACTAGGCTGGAATGATACTTAAATTGGAGATTCTATTATGATAAGTGATGGAAATCCAGTCAATCAAAATTGAACTACCTGCTAATGTTCAACTTATTTTAGCTCAAAGTCACTTCATCAAGACCGTTGAGGATGTTTCAGAATGTTTAGTTAATTGCGTTCCTGGAATCAAATTTGGATGCGGATTTAGTGAGGCAAGCGGTCAATGCTTAATTAGGCATGCGGGTAATGAAGATACGTTAGAAAAGCTCGCCACCGATTATGCGTATAAAATTTCAGCAGGCCATTGTTTGGTAATTTTGCTAAAGGATGCATATCCAATAAATATTTTGCCCAGATTAAAAGAAGTCCCAGAAATAGTAACTATCTATTGTGCAACTGCTAATCCAGTAGAAGTAATATTCGTCGAGTCGTCAGAAGGTAGGGCAATTATTGGGGTTATCGATGGATTTAGACCAAAAGGTATAGAAGATCAAAATGATATGGATGAGAGAAAAACATTCCTCAGAAAGATTGGATACAAATTTTGACCAGACCAGCTTGTAAATTATTATTTCACTTAAGAGCAATCAATCATAATTAAAATTCTAAAAGTATCATCACAATCATAAATGATGAAAGTGAAAAACAAGGTACTTCAAAAGATAGGCTATAGTAAGATCGCGTATTAATAACAATGCGAACATACCGACAGCTCTGCACTAACCGGATTTATCGTAAAAATATTCCTTGGTTGCAACGATAGGCCTATAGCAAAGAAATTAATATTAAATAGCGTTACTAATGACCTAAACCTTCTATCATATCGAAGCTGTGCAGTATTCCGGGGAATAGAGACTCCAATGATTCAGTTGCCCCCTTAACACTGCCTGGAAGGTTAATGATTAATGTTTTAGCTCTAATTCCGACCACTCCTCTAGAAAGCATAGATAACGGCATTCGTCTCTGCCCGTAGGATCTTATAGTCTCAGACATACCCGATACCTCTTTATCTATAACTCTTAGAGTTGCTTCTGGAGTTACGTCACGGGGACCGATGCCGGTCCCTCCAACAGTAATTATAAGATTTACCTTAAGTTCTTCACACCCGATATTGAGACAAGACTCAATCATGTGAATATCGTCAGGAATAACTTTGTAGTCAATAACATCAAATCCCATTTCTTCTAGCTTTTCGATCACAATTTTTCCGGACTTATCCTTCTTTGTTCCGTTCGAAACTGAATCAGATATCACTATGATTGTGGCAGTTAGCTTTTTCTTAAGACCTTGTTGAAAATTTGAAATCCCGCCAGTTTTTTCGACAACCCTTATGGACTCAATAAAGAGTTCACTATCTATAGGTTTCAACATGTCGTATATGGTAAGGGCTGCGACGGACGCACCAGTAAGGGCCTCCATTTCCACACCTGTTTTCCAGACTGATTTTACTTTTACATTCACTTCAATGGACTCTTCTCTTAGCAAAACTGCTACCGATATATAGTCTATCGGTATAGGATGGCAATACGGGATCAGCTCCCAAGTTTTCTTAGCTGCGATGGTCCCGGATATCTTAGCAGCTTCTACTATGTTTCCCTTAGGGGATTTGCCCTCATTGATAAGCGTTATAGTATTCTTATCGACTCTTACTATCGCTCGGCCTATAGCCTCTCTTAAGGTATCTGGTTTTTTAGAAACGTCAAACATACTCATATCAGTCGCCTTCTAGCAAGTGACCTTGAACCCAAAAGTCACCATCATTTGTGATCTCTTTCTTCCATATAGGTACCTTTCTCTTTATTGCTTCCAGTGTATATCTACATGCTTCAAAAGCTTCTTTCCTATGTTTTGCGGAAATTGCTACAGCTACACTGATATCAGCTATTTTCAAATTTCCTATCCTATGAATAACTAATAACTTGGATACTTTCCATTTGAGTTTGACTTGCCCCTCAATTTCCTTCAGAATTTGCTTTGCCATTTTATCATACGACTCGTAATACATTCCGATAACAACTTGCCCATTGCGCCTTTCTCTAATAGTTCCTAGGAATAAAGCTATAGCGCCAGAAGACTTATCGCGCACATTTTCGATTACTTCAGAGATATCTATAGGATTCTTCGTAATAAAGAACATTACTCTTTATTTATCCCCCGCTTACAGGCGGTAGAAAGGCAACTTCATCATTTGCATTTATTTTAATAGACTTATCTGCAATTTTCTGATTCACGCTAACTATGTATGGAACAGTAGAGTGAGAAAGACTCGGGTATTTTTCAAGAATGACTGATATGATTTCGCCTAAGGATATTGTAGCAGAACTAAATCTTATTTTTATTTCCTTTTTACCTACCAGCTCATGTAGGTATCCAAAGAACTTCACCTTTAACCTTATTGAAGAGAATTGATCATTTTGTACCATTATTGACCTTACCCACCGATCGTATGCATCAAGTTCATCCCGGGTTTTAGGTTATTGTTCCTAATAATAGCAATTACCCCCTCAGATTTCTTGTAAAAGCATTCTTCAATATATTTCCTTATCTCTAGATCAGTTTTTCCGTTTCTTAGTAAGGGCTTCAGGTCGTATAGAGGCTTTTCGAACAGACAGGTTAAAAATTTACCATCAGAAGTTATCCGGACTCTATCGCAGGAGCCACAGAATGGCTTGCTCATACTTGGGATGAATCCGATGATTCCACCTCCGTTCTCGAGAGAATATATTTGAGCTGGATCGGAACTATTACTATCTGAAACCTTAAGATCACCTGTCGTGCGCTCTATTCTCATTAAAATCTCTTGCATAGGAACAACAAGAGACGGATCCCATATATGCGATCCATCCAATGGCATAAACTCTATAAAGCGGATCACAATTCCATTTGTTCTACCAAAATCAACGAATTTTTCAATTTCGTCGTCATTCCAACCTCTCATAATTACGACGTTAATTTTTGTATTTAGACCAGAATCTACTGTCGCATAAATAGAATTAAGAACTTTGGCGAAACCATCAATTCCAGTAATGGTTTTAAATCTATCCGCAACCAGAGTATCTAAGCTTATGTTAATGCTTTGAAGTCCAGCATCCTTTAAATCAATTAATTTCTCGCTGAGCAAAAGACCGTTAGTTGTCAGACTGATTTGTTTTAGATTTTGAAGGCGTGACAAGGCCCTAATTAACTTTTCAATATTAGGCCTGACCAGAGGTTCTCCGCCTGTGATTCTAATCTTTTCCACGCCAACAGTTGAAAAAATTCCAGCAAGCCTTACGATTTCTTCATAAGTTAAAAAATCATTCTCCGGATACCATGCTATCTTATCGTTTTGAGGCATGCAATACATACAACGCATGTTGCATCTGTCGGTAACGGAAATTCGTAATTTTCTTGCATGTCTACCAAAACTGTCCAACATGTGTCTATTAATATCATACGAAACGTTATCCTATATTAACCTGATTTCAATCAGTGTTAAACATTCCTGAGGATGTTAACTTGTACAAACTCGCCTTTTCTTAAGTGCTTCTTGTTGTCTACAATGACAAATCCATTGGAATCTTTTAACGATGAAAGCGACGAACCTCCTAAAGATCTTATAGGGCAAGCAAAGTAATAAAAAGTGCCGTTTGAATTTCTTTTCTCATTTAACCTCACCCTTAAAAAGGTACGCATACTCAAATGCACTTTCGTATATTCTGTCATTTTCGCTAATCCCTTATTCTCTGGGGGACCCTTCGTTCCTAGCATAAGCTGTAGTAGCGGCTTTCCAAACGTATACATCGCAAAAAATGCAGATACTGGAAAACCTGGAACTGAAATTATGGGTTTTCCATATGCCAATCCAAGGGCAGTAGGAGAACCTGGTTTCATAGCAATCCCATGAACAAGTAATCCTGGTTTATCTAGGTCTGATAATATTTCAGGCACGAAGTCCAATTCACCAACTGAGGAACCTCCTGAGATAACAACCATGTCGTACAGTAAGGATAGTCTTATTTTAGAATTAATTGCATTTTTATCATCTTTACATATCCCCAAATCAACTGCTTCTCCACCATATTCATTTACCATTGAAAATAGCATATGGGTATTGCTATCAAATAGCTGCGTATTGCTTTTAAGTTCTAAGCCAGGGGCAACTAATTCGTTACCAGTCGAGAATATAGCGACCTTCGGCCGTCTGATGACAGGAATCTTACGAATTCCGACTGATGCAGCAATCGCTATATCCTGAGGAGTAAGCCAAATTCCTTTCGTAAGTATAACCTGATTCTTTTTTATATCTGTTCCTTCTAGTAAGAGGTTATATCCATAATTTGTTTTCGAAAATATCTTTACCGTATTATTATCGTTGATAGAAGTATTCTCTACCATTACCACTGCATTAGAACCAGCTGGAATTTTTGCACCCGTTGCCACTGATATTGCTTGTCCTGATTTGATCCTGCAGGTTTCTCTATCCCCTGCAAGAGTTTTGCCAATTACTTTCAACCTCACTGGGGATTCAATTGACGCTTCCTTGGTATCTTCTGCTAAAACTGCATACCCATCCATTGAAGACTGGTTGAATCTAGGAATGTTAATAGAACTACGAAGATCCTGAGCAAGCACTCTATTCGATGCATCTGAAAGAAGAAGATGCTCTTCGACTGAAAATAGGCTTCCATAATTTTTGTACGAATCTAAGAATAGCCCCAAAGCTTCCTCCACGCGGGAATACCCCTCAAATCCTTTCTTCTTACTTTCCCTTAGTTTCCTCATTGTTCTCAATTCAGTATAATTTCTCTCTCCATCCAATAAAGATTGTTTGAATTTAGAGAAGAGCGAATAGGTCGCCATTTTCCGTAGAAGTGACAAAATAAGGTCAACGGATATTAATAACAAACAATGTTATTTGATGTTATGAGCGTCGGAGAGGCAGAACCCTTAGAATGGTCTAGCTGGGTAGATTACGGGAGATCCAACATAAACGCCGTTCCAGAATCCCCCGGAGTCTTCAAGATGCATGCTCATATGAAAATTCTTTATATCGGGAGTAGTTTGTGCCTTAGACAATCCTTGCTTGATTCTTTATCCCATCCTTGTTTGAATCAAGCCAGCAGGTTCAGCTATGCAATAATAGATTCAGCAGACAAAGTACAGGAACAGCTTCTAAATGAGTATCGCGCCACACACAATGGCAAGTCACCTTCTTGTATGTAAGGGAATATTAAGTTATTTAGAAGCAAAAGACGGATGTACATACGATGTACATACGATGTACATACGATGTACATACGATGTACATACGATCGTTCACTATAAATAATTCACAGAATTACTATTTGATTGATTAGAATTTCACTTTTACTAGAGATTCCTCATTCTACATAATGCATATCCATTATGACATGAGATCGATATAATCGATACCCGTAAGAAGAAAGCACTCTTATATGCGAATCTAATCACTTTGACAATAACAATGTCAATAACTGATGCCATCCTAGAACGATTTGTTCTCAACGCTTTGTCCCTTGACAACTCTATAAGATGGGTAGGTATAGCCTCATCTGAAGGGGAACTGCTTTTAGTAAGGCGCAGAAAAGATTTAGTTCCTCTCATGACATATGAAGAAAACCAAGAATATACTCTTAGTGCAATAAGCAGACACAAGTCAAGGTTGAAGTTTCAGGAAAAAATAGGAAAACTACTATACGCCTTAGGAAAATATGAAAGGCTAATACGCGCTATGGTTCCAATAAACGATTTTTACTATTTACTGATCACATTCGACATAGAAGAATTAAATTTTGACTCGATACTGTTAGAGAAAGTGATTCCATTAGTTACTAAGGAAGAGGGGGGCCTCAGACCAAAAAAATAATATTGTGGTATTAATTTTATGCGCATCATATTTATGAAGCCTTCTTTAATTCTTTTGCGATACTATGCGGAGGGGTGTTACTATCCAACATATCTGTTCAATATGATCAGGACTTAATATTCTACTAACTACTTGTCCAATAACAATAAATGAATAGAGAAAAGAATATTCAGAATCTACGGATATAATTTTATTGAGGCTTCTTATTATCCTTAAAATCTGAAGGCTCAAAGTTCCGATTTATTCTTGGTTACTCTTACACGAGACAAAAGGTGAAAAGTATTCATACAGGACTGGAATTCAGATATCTAGTTAATTTCAATTGATTAAAGAAGGATCTAGACTTCTGTTTACTTAGGTAATCCAGTTAGTATTTTGAGCTTTAACTATAAATACATCGTATGATATATAGTAGTGTGAAAGAGGGTCTTACTATTCCGGAAAGCATTCCATCACTGATGTCATCAATTGTTGGAGTTATAATGAATAGTGACGCAATTATTATGGAGAGTGATCGTTTTGTTGATGAAGCGATTACCATAATGAAGGAGAGAAACCAACGTAGTGTGTTGGCCTCGCACAAGGGTGAGGTAGTGGGCCTAGTAAGCAAAACAGACATTCTTTACAAGATAATTGCCGAAGGTAGGAATCCCGGAAAAGTAAGACTGAGGGAAATTATGACCAGTCCGGTAATGGCTGTTGATCCTCACACTACGGTGAAGGAGGCTTTGACTATTATGAATAAACGGAATGTAAGACAGTTAATGGTCCATGCATATTCAGCTGTTTTAGGGATTGTTTCAAGGGAAGATGTTTCCAGAATGGTCGAAAAAATTGCTCTATCTATGGAAGGGGCTGCTTTAGAGGGTACTCCCGTATGCATAATAGATCAGAAAACAATTTCTTATGTGAAAGATACAAGTAAAGCTAAATTGAGCTGTCCATATTGTGGATCTCCGTTTGATACTAAAGAAGGACTATCTAAACACATAGATCGTCTACATGGAGAATCTGGAATTCTTGAGGGAGACGTGCGACGAATGTTCGAATAGTGGAATCTGAAACTAGACATTTCATTTGGTTCATTTAATAATCTTCAAGCGTGGAATTTTATATCAGATATTGCAAATATGGACTAATTGCTTTCCAATTTTTGATGACTTTCGGTACTAATCTCTAAAATTCTTATTCATACCTTTATGCACTCATAAGTTCTGATTCATATTCTTATAGTTAAACGATGTCCCACATTCTGTGGCCATAGTATCACAGCCTACAAAATTGATGTGGACAATATATTACCTTGGCCAGAATAACGGCCGGCCTCTAAAAATATGAGCTACTGTAGTTTTGTACGGTGGTCTTGAGCTCGAACTTTGGCTTTCCTTGCAGGATCAAATCAACTATTTTTTGTGAACACTGTAAAGCTAGGTTTTCATAGGCCTTCTGAGCCAGATCAAGAAACTCGCTCCGATAGAATTCTAGATCTGCTTGAATGAATGGATTATTGAACTCCATCATAGATAATGCGTTGATTCTATACATTTTTTGCGGCTCCTGAGCTAAAGCTAGGAAAACTGCAGCTGTTGCCATTGACAAAATTTCCCGGTTGCGTCCAAGGATAGATCGAATTTCACTACCAGCTATCTCATTGATCGTCACTGGGCCAAGACTCTTGAGGTATTGAATAGAACTTTGGAGCCGGGAGCTTTCGTTGGCCAGGTACTGATTTGCTAGGCCCAGATTATAATTTTGGCCCTTCAATATGCCATTATCGTATTATAATGCATTCTGCTGGTTACGAAGGCCATATATGTTCTGAGATAAAGTCTGTATATCGAGATTTAACTGAGCCACTTTTCTGGATTTCAGATCGCATGAATACTGTAAAGAATCGAGTTGATCAATATGATTTGATATAATTAAAGCGTCTTCAGGAGTCTTGCCGCCTTCTTGCATCTTATCGTGCAAGATTAAGAAGGGTTCGATATTATCGCCCAAATTTTGATATATTTTGTACAGCTTATCATGATTCCTCAGTTTTAAGTAATCTTTGTAAATTTTAAGGACTTCATCGTAAGTCAGATGTAATTCCACTGCTACGTCAAAAATACCCTTGCCCTGTTCAAAGAGCTGTAATGCCCTGTTGTATTTGACTTGTTCCACAGAGGGCTCAATTTCTTGTTCGCCAAGTTCTTCCTTGATGACACGTCCAATATCTCCAAAGGACATTTGGACAACCTTAGCTATCTGCCTAATTGTCTTACCTTTCTTGCGTAATTCAATTATCTTTTTCCTTTTTTCATCTCGACTTAGTATAGTATTAATTGCATTAGTAGCCTCTTTAGGTTTTCGCTTCTCAAGTAGTAAATGGTCGTTTAACTGTTATTGGCTGCTATAGCACTGTTACTTGTTGTTTTTAGCTGCTATATCTGTTACGAATACCAAAATCGCGGGTCCCTAATATAGCCCCATACTTTAGACAGTGTACGATGGTTATAAACCTGAAAAAAATAACGTAATAACGTAATAACGTAATAATGTAATATTGGTAATATTATTTGCTCTTCACTATTCCACAAATTAATTATAATATCGATGGTTTGATATATCGTAAATTGGATGTTAGGGTTACGTTACCCGATTTGCAAGTCTTCATTTTCGTGATTCGGATCTTATCCATAATTCATAACAAGATAATTTAGTTCTGGCTGATTTGATTTTGATACCGCTTTCTATGATACTTTTGTCAGTGTTAGGCAAATCAATCATCATAAGCTGATAATGAACATCGCCGTCAGGGCTTGCTAAAATAGTTGTAATTTATGTCTATAGGGTCCTTCCGCGGGATTTCTGGACAGGGTAGTTTTTCACGCCATAGAGGAAAACATGGAGCCCAATTTCTATGATTAAATTAAATGAAATCTTGTGCAATCAGGGCTCAATAGTGACTTGGCAAAGATGGAGGTGGGGCTATTTAGAATCTATTGAAGTTATAGAGGACGGATTAGGGTAATTCCAATTCTTGACAATCGCTTGAAGTCTGCGACAGAGCTAACTAACACGATTCATAGTTTTAGGCATAAAAGATACCCGACTTCATATACCTAAGCAAGATGATGACGGTACGCTGAAAAATTATACTAACGCTTTATTTTACTTTGATCAATATTCTGTGACTTTCTATAGAATTGATATGCGGTATACCTCTATAGAATTGATATGCGGTATATCTGTTACGGTATCGCTATTTTACTCAAATTTGCTTAATGGTCCCTGTGACGAATTCGAGATTAACCATAGATTCTTTGTTCCAGTCCTCATGCTTCTGATGTGAAAGAGTTTCAGTTTTATAACGGATGTATATGCTTCCAAGATTCGAAGGATTTTTGCTCCCAAGAGGGCGAATGCTATTCAATTGCCTCGAATCTAAAAGACATAAATAAAAGGAAAGACCATGTCGACAGAGACATTTTGGATTACAGGATATTAAAATATTTAGGCACAATGAACGATTTGAATCATAATAATAGAAAATACGGATAATATGAAATCCTATAGTGCAGAAACATTTTACATACTCTCTTTAAGAACTGCCGGGCCATCGGGTATAGTCGCCAACTCGGCAATTATGCCATTTCAGTATTTTAAATTAAATTCGATTCGAACTGATTGTAATGCACTTAGGATTAACTTGGTTCGAGGTGCTTCTCTTTTGCTTCAATTTCTTATCTGCAGGCGTTGTTCTGAGCTGAACTCCACAGCATGGACAATATACGCCCCCATGAAATAAGTAAATCTCACATTTGCTACAATACTTTTTACCGTCGCTATAGCCAGGTCTGAATTTTTTCACATGAAATCTTTCACAAAAACTCTTGCAAACCATGGAAATTATACTCTACCAGTTGTGGATAATAAAAATTAGAGCACCGTGTAGACAGGGAGGGTAGCAGCATTCTTCACGGTAAAATTTTTCGTTCTTTGGTGATTCGCTTAGTAGAATATCGTTTTTTTCTTGTCACCATACGTATATTTTCCTACCTTCTCGGACTTGCTAATATTGGTCGGCTAACGGCTAATAAGATTAAGTGGCCAGCTTACTTTTTTGATCAGAGTCCCCATTGCCTTACGTTTCGTACCACTTGTAGATTAGGGACAATCCCGCTATCGCTACCAGCCCCGCCAGTCCATTAGTTATCAGACTTGCTTGCCATCCCTATATTGTTGCTATTGCCATTAGCCCAACGAAGATAATCATACCACCTTCAATATAGTAGGCTATTGGAGTTGTCAAGGCTTACCCAATAAGCAGCTATTAAGGCTTTATTTTCGTTTCCAATCATCGTATTTCTAGAGCAGAATGATAGACCAAGCTTTACTTTTAATAATTAAGAGGGAGCAGATATTATTGTGTAATCTTTTTATTGTTATGTGGGCACACGTTCAGATACCAAGTAATAGTTTCTGTATTGCTACCAGAATAACACGAGCCAGATACATGTATATCATGTCTACTTGGAAACAGAGGCTTTAAGAAATGCCACAAGCCATTTGAGCTTGCCCTTGTCGATTCTGATGGAAGATTAAACACGTTGTTTTCTTGGAATATCCAATCTAATACTTCAGATTGAACTCGATTGAACTCGATACTTATCTAAGTTCTATACATCTATTGTTACTTCTTTGATAAGTATATTTGCTGTGTCTTGATTTGCACGGCTGATTAGGTCAGAATCTGTTTTCAAGTTTGGCTCTTCAATTTGCATTAAATTCAAGTCGTTAACGTATAATAATTGGGCTCCTGATCCGAATACATATGGATTATGCAAAACTATGCGAAGCTGTGTTCGCTTTGCACGATGATTTGAGGTACGCGGGAGTAATTGATGACGCTGGTGGCGTGGTAGCGGGTGGGATGAGGAAGGGGATCGACTCGCTTGTAGATCAGGATAATGAAGACCTTTATCTGACACAAACAGCATTAAGGAAGTCCATGCGAGAAAAATTTGACAAAACGTTAGGAAAAGCGAGATTTGCCTATGTAGAAAGAGAAAAAATATCGATATTGACTTTTTACATGGACGAAAATACTTTGTTACTGACATTAGAGCCCAACATAAGTTCACATATTGCGATAGACATTGCGGAGGACGTGATGGATATCCTTGCAAAAAAAGAGTTTAGATGATCGAATGTTAAAGCTTTTCATGCTTTAGCATCACTTTGCAATTCTAATCTCCGATCTTAGCCTTTCCTATAGTCAGTCTACTTTTCTTATTGAGGGAATTCGTTTAGCACGGTTTAAGTTCCACATGATTTGGAAAAATCTTTTTACTTCCGAAGGGCATTTCTTGTTTAATGAATAAAAAACACGTTGACCCTTTTTCCTTTCAACAACCAAGTCCGCATCCTTTAAAATTCTAAGGTGGGCCGATATTCCCGGCAAAGTGAAATCAAAGTGTTTTGCAATTTCGGTAGGGTTCATATCCCTTTTCTTGAGCATCAACAGGATCTTCCTTCTGTGATCGTCAGAAATAGCTTTCCACGGCGATCCCAATAAAAACGAATAGTAGAGTAGATATTTTAATCTTTTATACAAATTTTTAGGTAAACGGTAAAATCCTGCCAACTTTTCATGTAAGTATGGTTATCATCTGTAGCATAAAATTTCTTGGAAAACTCTTGAAAAATAATTGTTTGCCGGGCAATTTCATCGAAGATAGAGGAAGGAAGGTTTTATTCAAACTTAATATCATGGTTCTAGGAATTTAGCTGCTTGTCTCATGCTGCAGATTATGCATGTCTGTAAGATCATTCTCAAATATCTGAAGATCGGGGGGTATGTCAATTCGTATCGGATCTTTTAAGGAGAGCGGCTTGCCAGTTTGTTTGGATATGATTTCCCTTTTTTTATTCCACACCCTTGAATTGAATTCTATGATACGCTCAGAATATTCGCACATTTCTTCATAATTGTTATCACTTTGGGGTAAGGGTTGCACATGGATGCTATTTGCAGAATAAAGTTCTTTCCATAATTTCTCAGTAATAAATGGGCAAATTGGTGACAATAGAATCAATATTGTGGAGAAGCACTTATGCAAAGTGTACAACGCAGATTCAAATCCAATCGCTTCGCTGTTATTGTACGCGCGAGATTTTATAAGCTCCAAATAGTGAGAAGCAAATAGATTCCAAGTAAATTCCCTTATAAGAGAGGCTGGTATAAAAAAATTAAGATCACGATAGCCCCTCATGCATCCTGTGATAAGCTTTCCCAATTCTCCAATGATCCATTTATCTGTTGAAACAAGCTTGTTTGGAGGCGAAGTGATAACATTGAACGACGACACAAATCGTCCAATATTCCATAATTTAGTTAAGAATTTCTGTGATTCCTCTATCTTTTGTTCCGAACATCTAAAATCTTGACCTAAATTGGCTTCTGCCGCTGACCAAAATCTGAATGCATCTGCTCCATATTTGCCAATTATTGGAAACGGATCAACTGTATTTCCTTTACTTTTACTCATTTTCTTCCCACGCTCATCAACACCGTATCCCATAATCCATGCATCAGACCACGGCATTTGGCCAGTTAGCTGATAGCATCGTAACATAGTGTAGAATAACCATGTTCTTACAATATCTTTGGCTTGCGGCCTTATCTTAGTCGGATAGGCATAGCAATGAAACTCATGATCCTTCTCATATCTGGTAACAAACAATGGCGTTATACTTGAATCCATCCAAGTATCGAAAGTTCTCTCTTCTCCAACAAAAGTTGAAGAGCGGCATTTGAAACACTGAGTGAAAGGCGGGTTCTCCATCCAAGGTTTGTAGTATTTTCCCGGTTCAGGAAGATTAGCTGTGTTACAATTCTTGCAATACCAGATTGGGATCTCTGTACCATAAAATCTTCTTCTAGAAATCGGCCAATCAATTGCAACAGCATCTAACCAATCTAATAAGATCTGCCTGTGAATCTCCGGGTGGAAATTAATCTTAGATGCAAATTCCCTTAAGGTTGGCACAAATTCAAGTTGTTTCAGATAGTAGTCTTGCATGGGAATTATCTCAACGGGTGTTTTACTGCGCTCACAAATAGGAGTTCTATGCATTATGTCTTCTACCTTTTCTAGGAACTCAGATTCCTTCAGATCCGCAATTATTTTTTCTCTCACCACATTAATTTTTAAGTTAGCATATTTGCCCGCATTCTCAGTCAATCTACCATTTTCGCTTATTACAACTATTTCCTTCAATTTAAGTTCCCGAAATATTTGAACATCGTTCTTGTCACCATAGCTACATACCATTACGGCGCCCGTTCCAAAATCCGGTTTTGCCAAGTGGTGTTTGATTATTTTTATTTCTCTATTGTAAAGGGGCAATTTCAGTATTATACCGTCCAGGTCTTATACCTAGAATCATTGGGATTTACTATTACACATCCGCATGCGCTCAAAAGTTCAGGTCGAGTGGATGCCACTATGATTTGTTCGGAAGAATCTTTGATCTTGAATTTCATATACACTAATTTGGTTCTTCTTTCTTCGTAAATTATTTCTGCATCAGCGATTGTCGTACCACAATCAGTACAATAGTTATTAGGTCTATTTGATGAATAAACAAGTCCCCGTTTCCATAAAGTTATAAATGTATTTTGGGTTAGCGCTCTGAATTCATCGGAATCAGTTCTATAGTATCCTTCAAAATCTCCGCTTAGCCCTAATGATTTCATTATAAGTATCATTTCTTTTTCTAGGTCATCTAATGCAGATCTACATAAGTTCAAATATCTGTGCATAGTGAGCAGCAGCCCCGATATGCCACGGTCTCCCTGAAGGATATGGAGGCGGCGTATCTATAACGAATGGAGATCTGCTCTCATCAACGATGAATTTGTATAATTTCTCCTCTTCCCAAATTTTGGATATGTCATGTTCGAATTTTGGATTCCACGTTTTTTCCTGAATATTTGGCATCTTGTTGCTATTCCTAGATTAAGGTTAGAGATATTAAAGTTGACCTTTAACAAAGCAATTAAATTTTGAAAGTAAGATATAACGGTTTCCTAGGCTAGTGTACATATAGCATTTACTTAATCTTTAACTATATTTGGTAGAATTTTTGTATATGGACGTTACCTCATTGAATACTAAAGGAGTTGAGAAAATATACACGCTCTTTAACAATGCAGTAGTAAATATATTTATCTAATATTTGCAAGAATATGAGCGCCCTTGTTTACCCCTTCATATACATATACGCCCAACGCTTCAACATTTGGGGGCATTTTTGTTGATAGCAATTTGATTATTATAGAAGATAAGTTTTCAACTGTGGCTTCTCCTGGAAGTAGATAGGTTGTACTTTTGGGCACTTGCAATTTAAAAAAGCCATGCGGTCCTTCGAATGAAATAAAATAATGGATATCATCCTTCCTTTCTACATATTTTTCATTTATGAAAAACTTGTGATCTAAAATGGATATGCTGTCTTTGATCAAATTTTTTGCTTCGCTGAAATCAATGACTAAATTATTGATCATCTTTCCAATTATCTCTATCATGACAGTAGATGTATGCCCGTGCAAAATTGAACATTTTTCAACTAACGGAAGGATATGAGCATAATCAAAGGACAAAGATGGGTCTTCTATAAATATCGAACCAACTTGATATCCTGTCGAATCAATAATTGTAACTGATTCCAAATCTGTCACCTTTGCTCCATACTTTGAATTCCCTATGCCAATAAGATTCAATGAAGGATTTTCACTTCTTATTCTCTCAAATTTTTGTACGTCTTCTTCAGAATCTAACACTTCAATGTATTTACTGCCTACCTTAAAATCGACAAAGACGCTTGATCCGTCTGAAAGTTTTAAAGTGAAGTTATAGTCATAAGCCTGACCCAAAAAAGTTAGTAATTTTGATACCATTAACTCAAGTCTACTCCGTATGAGATTACCCTTTTGATCGATATACCTTTCAGAGCTATCTAAAAGGATTCTTCTCATGATATGGAACTATTCACGAATAAGATACTTCGGATATATACAAGTTGTGTCATGGGGCAGGGTCAAAATTGTGACTGCATTTATTTACAACCCGCTTATGACTATAGCAAAAATGCCGAATCTAAAAATTTACATGTATGTATAAACCTATGACACAGATATGATTATGACACTATCCCCACGAATGAGGATATCTCCCATATCAATTTTGGAATTATGTTCAGCTGATCGATCTTCAGACACATCAACGGCCTCTTGGAGCAAGAGATTCATTTGCTTATCGAATGATTTCAGTTTGCCTCTCACTGTTCTTTTTCCCTTCAATTTTATTAATACCAATTTGCCGATATTTTGATACAGAACTTGATTGGCGATGCCTTCTTCAGACATTAAATAGATCTTTTCAATTTAGAAAAAATAGGCTATATTAACTCTTTTCTGGGTTTGACCCGTACCAATTAAACAATAGTGGAATCACGACAACAAATGTCGGCATTTATCCGTATTTTGGCGGGATTTTCATATTTCATTTTTATATAACTACCAAAAAGCGAAATCCATAAATTGAAATATGTCATTGTTGGTATTAGTATTAGCAATATGAGTAATTCTGGGTCCTCAAACAAATACAACGATCCGACTTTGCCAGGCTACGATCCTAGTAGGCCTGCAGGAACTGCGCAAACTGCATCTACCTCGAAACCCGTAGCTCAAAGTCCCTCCTCTTCCATTAACAAATA
>WNGA01021443.1_pt1 | contig 16242 bp, 11 predicted proteins | sample 5400061 | NCBI WGS metagenome assembly WNGA01 (sample SAMN13153366, study PRJNA577476) | soil metagenome | isolation source: 100 cm soil or saprolite under grassland replicate 2 | place: USA:California | collected 2016-06-15 | reverse complement strand
TCGACGACGGTGCAGTCCGATTTGTCCGAGCCGACCAGGAACTGCGCGACTTCCTCGATCGGCTTCTGCGTCGCCGACAGCCCCACGCGCTGCAGGCGCCGACCGCAGGCGTGGTCGAGGCGCTCGAGCGACAGCGCGAGGTGCGCCCCGCGCCGCGACTCGAGCACGGCGTGGATCTCGTCCACGATGACCACGCGCGCCGTCCTCAGCATCTCGCGCGAGCGCTCGGCCGTGAGCAAGAGATACAGCGACTCGGGCGTGGTGACGAGGATGTGGGGCGGTGAGCGCAGCATCGCGGCGCGCTCGGCTTGCGGGGTGTCCCCGCTCCTCACCGCGGCGGTGATCCCGACCGGCGCGGAGCCCATCTCCTCGGCGATTCGCCGCATCTCGCGGCGCGGCTCGGCGAGGTTCTTGTGGATGTCGGCCGAGAGCGCCTTGAGCGGCGAGACATAGACGACGCGCACCTCGTCGGGCAATCCGGCTGTCTCGATGCTCTCGCGCAGCAGCTGGTCGATCGAAGTGAGGAAGGCGGCGAGCGTCTTGCCCGAGCCTGTCGGCGCGGCGATCAGAGTGTGCTGGCCCGCGCGGATCGAGCGCCAGCCCTCGAGCTGCGCCTCGGTGGGCGGCAAAGGCTTGGCGCTGCCGGGAACGCGGAAACGCGTTTCCCACCAGCGCTGGAGGATGGGATGGAAGTCCTGGGGAAGCATGAATTCTCCGTCAAATATACCCCAAACCGGAAACCGGGCCAGCGCCTTTGCCTTTTCCGGGCGGCATCCGGTATATGGAAAGTATTCCTCAATGAGTCTACGATCCTCACCCCATGGGCGCACCTGAAGCAGCCACTTCCTCGCGGATCAGCTCCGGCATTTTTGCTGCGCCTCAGCCCTCCGACTGGGCGGCATTGGTTCGCGCGGAGCAGATCAGGGCCGTCTTTGAACCCATACCCGGAGTCTGGGTCACGACGGTGATCGGGGGAGCGCTCTTTGCTGCCGTGATGTCCAAAGAGGTCCCCGCCGGAATCCTCGCCGCCTGGCTGATCGCCATTTATGCGGCACAGAGCTACGCGCTGGTTCTCTATTGGCTATACAAGCGCGCGGCGCCATCCCCCGATCAGGCGGACAAGTGGGGGACTCGTTTCGTGATCGCTGCGTTTTTAGACGGCTCCGCCTGGGGCAGCGCCGGAGTGCTGATGTTTCAGCCGGACTTCACCGCTTATCAGGCGTTTCTGGCACTCGTCCTTTTCACGGTGAATGTTCTCACGATCGCGAGCGGCTTTGCGGCTTTCATGCCAATCGTGTATGCCCTAGTCCCTCCTAGCATCTCGCCTCTGATCATCCGGAGTGCGCTCGAGGGAGACTTCCTGCACTTGATGATCGCGGCGGGAGGTGTGGTGGTTCTAGTGCTCATCTTGTATTACGCCTCAAAAATGAGCGGCCTGATCGCAGATTCGCTCAGGCTGCGTTTCCAGAACGTCCTCGAGCGCGAGCGTGCCGAAGAGGCGAACCGCGCGAAGTCGCGTTTTCTCGCCGCCGCAAGCCACGACCTGCGCCAGCCGCTGCATACGCTGTCGCTGTACAGTGCGGCGCTGAAGCTGCACGCACCGCACGGCACCACGGGCGAGATCGCGAACCACATCAACAAGGCGATTGCGGCGCTCTCGGCGCTGGTGGACTCGTTGCTCGACATCTCCAAGCTCGACGCGGGGGCGGTTAAGCCCGAGCCGCAGTGCGTGAGCGCCACGGCGCTGATCGAGCGCATCGCGGCCGACTACCGGCCCGTGGCGCGGGAGAAGGGGTTGGAGTTCCGCGTTGCGGCCGCGAACATTTTGGTAAATACCGACCCGGTTCTGCTCGAGCGCCTGGTGCGTAATCTGGTGGACAACGCGTTCAAGTACACCGCTGCGGGCAGCGTCACCCTTGCCGCCGAGCCGGATGAACTCAAGGTGCGCATCACGGTGTGCGACACCGGCGCGAGCATCCCCGCGGCCGAGCGCGAGCGCATCTTCGAGGAGTTCTACCAGATCGGCAATCCCGAGCGAGACCGCTCACAGGGGCTGGGGCTGGGCCTGGCGATCGTGCGGCGGCTCGCGCAGCTGCTCGGGCTGGAGGTGACGCTGGAGTCCGAGCTTGGACGCGGCTCGACTTTCGCCGTGACGGTGCCGCGCGCGCTGGAACAGCCCGCAGAGCCGCCTGCTCCGCCCGCGCCCGTCGCAGAGAAATCGAGCACGCTCGACGGTGCCCAAGTACTGGTGATCGACGATGAACCCGAGGTGCGCACCGGCATGCAAACGCTGCTCGAGCATCTGGGGTGCCGGGTCGCCGTGTGCGGCGGCTATTCCGAAGCCGAGCGCCTGCTCGAGGAGCAGGGGCTCGAGGTGGACGTGATCGTCGCCGATTTCCGCTTGCGCCAGCATGAGAACGGCATCGACACGGTGCGCCGGCTGCGCGCGCGCCTGGGGGAGGAGGTGCCGGCGCTGCTGGTGAGCGGGGACACCGCGCCTGAGCGCCTGCGGGAGGCGCAGTCAAGCGGGCTGCCGCTCCTGCACAAGCCCGTATCCGCCGACAAGCTGATGGAAACCATGCTCGCGGTGCTGCGGCGCTGACCCTATTGCCTCCGTGCCTACGCGGTAAGGCGCACCGCTCAATTCCGAGAATTATTTCACGGGCCGCGATTCGTTGGCCGGTCGGCTACGTCTTTCGTCTGATTCGGTATCCGCCTTGCGGGGAATTCACCGCCCGCAACGTCGCGCTCAAAATGTCCCGCGTGGCATCGGGAGATGTTCCCGGTCCGGAACGGCGCGGCGGTGGAAAGCAGGATTCGCGGCCGCACCGCCAATATCGGCTTCAATAGAGGAGGGTAGAACATGTCCGGCTACAGTCGTTGGCTGCGTAATTCGTGCAAGGCATTACCTTGGATCAGCTTTCTTCTCGTCCTCCCGGTCTCGGCGATCGAGTTGGGTCAATGCCCGGCGTCCAATCCGAGGGGGTTTCCTTATGCAAAGGCTTTTACCGGCAACCGTATCGCTTATCGCGTCAATGCCGTTTCATTCGATGCCCTGCCGAGTATCGGCCGCAATGCTGGTGTCACCGCCGTAGCGCTGGGCGCGGATACCTGGAACGAGCAAAGCACCGCCGCGGATTTTTACCTGAGCGGCTCCACGTCCCTCGCCTCGCTGCCCGACACGATCGAAGCGTGCAATGCGCAAGGGGTGGACGCCTCGTTGGTCACGGTCAGCAACGTCTGCCTCACGGGGGGATACGCCAGGACCTTCGGCCGGTGCTGGAGGACGGGCACGGGGGACGCCCAGGGCTGGACCCGGTTCGAGATGATCATCCATACCCAATGGCGCCCCACCAGTGCCGATGTCTGCGAGCCGATCCCATGGTCGGTAGGCGCCGCCCAAGCCGATCGACTGGATCTGGCATCGGTCACGACGCACGAATTCGGGCATGCTCTCGATGTCGGTCACGCACCGGATGGGTACTGGAGCATCATGACGCCGGGCGCGTACGGCACGAACCGCGACCGCGATTTGTATCTATGGGACGTTGAGTGCGCCGGCGTGATCGCCGGCAGCCGCAAGCTCAAGGCCTACCACCGCTTCCACTTCGGCGGCGTTCTGCAAGCCGAGCAGACCTCCATGACTGGCGATGCGCACACGACCCAGGCCGCGGTCGGGGTGCTGCAGAATCCTGGCGGAACATGGAGCTGGGCCGCTGCTTCCCGTCTCTGGTGGAACAATTCGTATTATTGGGACTGGGGGCTCGGCAGCCTCGACCCGATTCATGTGCTCAGCGAGCCGAGCGGCCTGGGAATCACCATCGGCACGACTCATGAGGAACCGACTTGGGCCCGCTTGTTCTGGCCCAAGCAGGACGAGTGGCCCCGCTACCAATGGACGGCCACGCACTCCGTCAAGTACAAATTCTCGGACGACGGCTTCGCCACTTCCGGTCGCACCGGCGAGCTGGTCCACTGCCGGAACATGATCGGCTGGATGCAGTGCGCGCCGACGTGGGCCTACTACGAAATCGCCGTGGTGCAGACGGCCAAGCCGCTCGCCGTTGCCTGGGATAACTTGAATCAGCGGACCGTGTTCGCGTGGGTCCACCAAGACCGCGACTATGCGCCCTGGTCGCGCAACCGGGACGTAAAGATCGCCTTCGGCTACATCGGCCACATCCAGGGTGCCTGGATGCTGCCGCAACCCGATGACGCGGGCGTGAAATCGAGCGTCAGCCCGGGCGTGGCCTGCTCCGCCGGCCGCGCGGCAGGCTACGATTGCATTCTCGCCTACGTCGACGACACCGATCCCCTGGCGTCGGTGCGCATCAAGCGATTCAGCGGCCGGCAGGGAGCGTACCGCTACGAGCTGGTCGCCGAACCGGGCTCGCGCCAATTGATGGCGAACGTGAGAACCGCGTCGCGCATCGCGGCCTGGTACCACGACAACAATTTTTACATCGCCATCCGGCCGATCCGCACCGGCCAGCAATTGGAGGTTTTCCAATCCGTGGACGGCGCGACCTGGACGGTGGTCGTCGGTGCATGGACGGGCGCGTATACGACGACCGGCCCGAGCGCCGCCAGCACCTGGGCGATCGGGAACAACGTGCTGATGTACATGCGTTGAGCGCCCCTCATTCCTTGAGGCCGTTTCGGAATGACTGAAACGGCCCCTGCAACGGGAAACTCATGGCCGATCTCATTTTCAGGGCAAGCGAGAACCTCCGGTCCGCGGTGGCGCTCGTGAGCAGTTCCTTCGCGCGCGCCAAGTGAGATGTAACGAAGAGATAGAGTGCAATTACATTAACCGGGACCTCGTGAATCGATCGGGGAAATAGGCACGCTTCTCCCGAAAAAGCGCCTCGCGGGCGTTGCTGGAGGAGGCCGCCTCAGACGAGCCGCAGTCCCAGCTTCGCCGCTGCGTATACCGCTTCGGTGCGGTTGCGGGTACCCAGCGCGTGGAGCACCGAGGAGAGGTGCGCCTTGACCGTGCCCTCGGAAACGTCCAGCTCGCGGGCGATGATCTTGTTCGGCTTCCCCTGGATGACGCAGCGCAGGACCTCCATCTGCCGCGGCGTCAGGCCGGGCAGCGTCGTCTGATCCGCGCTCACCCGGGACGCGGCAGACGCAGCAGCTGAGGCCGGGCCGGCCGCGTCGAGCACCGCGGGAGGCAGGTACACGCCGCGCGCGAGCACCAGCCGCAGGGCTTGGATCAGTACCTCGGGCGTCGAGGACTTGGGGATGAAGCCCATGGCGCCGCGCTCGATCGCAGCGCGTACCATTCCCGGATTGTCTTCGCCGGACAGAACCACTAGAGGCGCGTCAGGAATCGCCTCGCGCAGCGCCGCGAGCGCGTCCAGGCCGGCGACGCCCGGCATCTTGAGGTCGAGCAGGACCAGGTCGTAGCTGCGCTCGGCCGCGTGCTCGAGCGCTTTGGCGCAGTCGCCCGCCTCGTCCACCTCGAGCGCGGCATCGAGACTGCGCAGCAGGAACTTCAAGCCCTCCCTGAAAAGCGCGTGATCGTCGATCAGCAGGATGTTCATGACGCAATAAGCATACGCCGGCGGCCGCGCGCCTGCATTGGCCGGACGGCTATGACTTCCGGCCAATGCGGCACCCGTCGTTCGGGGAATTTCCCGCCCGCGGCATCGCGCCCAGAATCGGCCTCATAACCGATGACAGGGAAAACGCCATGAACACAAGATTTGCGAAACTGCTTCCGCTGCTTCTCGCCGTTCTTATGCTCAGCGCCTGCGGCGGCGGCGGTGGGAGTGGTCCGGTCTCCTCGCTCGCGCTCTTCACCGGGGACATGGCAGGCGTGGGTAACGTCGATGGCGCCGGGGCCGCCGCGCGCTTTAATTTCCCGCGGGGCGTCGCCACCGACAACATCCGCAAGATCACGCCCGGGGGTGTGGTCACCACGCTCGCCGGCGCCGCCGGCTTGACCGGTAGGGCCGACGCGACCGGGGCGGCGGCGCTCTTTAATCACCCAAACGGCGTCGGCGCCGACAACTCGGGCAATGTCTATGTGGCTGATACCCAGAACAGCACCATCCGCAAGATCACGCCCGCAGGGGACGTGAGCACGCTCGCCGGCACGGCGGGAACTGTAGGTAGCGCCGACGCGACCGGGGCGACGGCGAGCTTTAATTTCCCGCGCGGCGTCGCCACCGACAGCGCAGGCAATGTCTACGTGGCCGATACGGGCAACCACACCATCCGCAAGATCACGCCCGGGGGTGTGGTCACCACGCTCGCCGGCGCCGCCGGCTTGACCGGTAGCGCCGACGCGACCGGGGCGGCGGCGAGCTTTAGTATCCCGTTCGGTGTCGCCACCGACAGCGCGGGCAATGTCTATGTGGCCGATACGGGCAACAACACCATCCGCAAGATCACGCCCGCAGGGGACGTGAGCACGCTTGCCGGCACGGCGGGGACTGTAGGCAGCACCGACGCGACTGGGGCAGCGGCGAGCTTTAATGTCTCGTTCGGTGTCGCCGCCGACAGCACTGGCAACGTCTATGTGGCCGATGAAGACAACAATACCATCCGCAAGATCACCCCCGCCGGGGAGGTGAGCACGCTCGCCGGGACGGCAGGCGCTTCCGGCAGCATCGACGCGACCGGGGCCGCCGCGCGCTTTAATTTCCCGCGGGGCGTCGCCACCGACAACGCGGGCAATATCTATGTGGCCGATGCCGGCAACCACACCATCCGCAAGATCACGCCCGCAGGGGACGTGAGCACGCTCGCCGGTACGGCAGGGGTCACCGGCAGCGCCGACGGTACCGGGGCTGCCGCGCGCTTTAATTTCCCGTTCGGTGTCGCCATCGACAGCGTTGGCAATGTCTATGTGGCCGATACCAACAACCACACCATCCGCAAGATTACGCCCGCCGGAGACGTGACCACGCTCGCCGGGTCAGCGGGCATAAGGGGCAGTACCGATGCCGCCGGTACCGCGGCGCGCTTTAGTTTTCCGCTCGGCGTCGCCACCGACAGCGCGGGCAATGTCTATGTGGCCGATGTCGGCAACGACACCATTCGCAAGATCACGCCCGCCGGCGTTGTGGGCACGCTTGCCGGGTCGCCTGGCACTACAGGCAGCGCCGACGGAATCGATGCCGCTGCGAGCTTCAATCACCCGAGCAGTGTCGCCACCGACAACGCGGGCAATGTCTACGTGGCCGATACCTTCAACCACACCATCCGCAAGATCACGCCCGCAGGGGACGTGAGCACGCTCGCCGGTACGGCAGGGGTCACCGGCAGCGCCGACGGTACCGGGGCTGCCGCGCGCTTTAATTTCCCGCGGGGCGTCGCCACCGACAGCGCGGGCAACGTCTATGTGGCCGATACCAATAACAGCACCATCCGCAAGATCACGCCCACAGGTGTAGTGACCACTGTAGTGGGAGTGGCGGGGCAGGCGATCTTTGTGCCTGGCGCGTTGCCGGGGCTGTTGGCGTTTCCGCAAGGCGTGGCTGTTAGCGGCTCTTCGCTCTACGTCACGCTCAATAACGGCGTAGCGGTGGTGCAGAACCGGCCGTAGATCAACGTCCACTCGCAAGGAGAATTGTCATGCCGATGCGCATGGGACAGAACGCGGCCGACTCGGTGCTCGATTCCAGCGGCGAAGCGAGATGGGTGAAGCGGCTGTTCGTCGCCGACAACTCGGCGCTCGCGAACGGCCTCGGCGGCCCCAACCCGACGCTCACGACCCAGGCGCTCGCCACCCGCACCGCCGAGAAGATCTTCGAGCGCTATTTCGGCGGGGACCGGTGGATAGGGAAGGAAGAGCCGGTGTCTTCGATCGAGCCCGCGATCACCCAGGCGATCGCCGAGGGAAGCCTGGAAATGCACCACGACTCAGTTCCGAGCGGCATGGGGCTGCAGGTCTTCGGGGGCGCCCGACTGATGACTAATAAGGAGCGAAGGTTCTGATTCATTTCATAGGAGGAATCATGCAATCGAATAGCGGATTACGCGCTGCCGGAAAGCGCGGCAATGGCTTGCCGGCGTTCGCGGCGAAAGCATCGCTCGTGGCTCGGGCCATCGCGTTCGTCGGCCTGTTTATTTTCGCCCCAATCGGCTGGGCCCTGCCAGCGTCGGCGGCGCTTTCGGTATTAGAGCACCCAATCACCTCGTCATCTGCGATCGAGACCACGCCGACCGTGGGCAACGACGGCACCAGCAGCTTGGTGGTGTACACGGTGCGCGCGTCCTCGGGCAGCCAGGGCGACATCTTCTACCAGCGCTTGGCCGCCGACGGCAGCGCGAGCGGCCCGGCCGTGCAGGTGACTACGTCGAGCACCGACGACCAGCTCAACGACGTCAGCGGCAATCACATCGTTTACACGGCTTTCGACAGCACCATCAGCTCCAGCGGCGACGTCATCGTCTACGAAATCTCCTCGGCGATCGCGCAGTCGATTGGCAACGCCGCGCAACTGTCCGGACCGCGCATCCACGGCAACAAGGTGGTGTGGACCGAGGGCACCAGCACCGGCACGGTGGTCAAGCTCTTCGACCTGTCGTGGATCGGCACCGCCCAGGCCGCGATCGTGATCGCTGGTCCCTTGCCCCCGGCTTCTGAAGTCCAGATTGGCGATCGGTTCGTGGTGTGGTCCGAGTTCGTCGATCGTATGGCAGTCGCGCAACGTCGGCGCCGCCAACAGCCGCATCGAGGCGCTGAACGTCGACACCGCCGAGGCGCGGCTGATCGTCAACGACGGCGCGCTGCCTCGCTTGCCCAGCATCGACGGCGACCTGATTGCCTACGAGTCGAATGTCACCGGTAACTTCGACATCTATGTCCATCGCCTATCCACCAGCGAGACGTTTGCCGTGACCAACGCGCCCGGCGATCAGCTCTTGAACAATGTGCATGGCAACCTCGTCGCGTGGATGGACGCCTCGGCCGGCAACGGCGACATCTTCGTCGCGCGCCTCGGTTTCGATCGACTCGTGACCCCGGGGTTTCAGCCGAGCGGTCTGGCCTATGACGGGACGTTCCTCTACGTCTCGGAGCTGAGCGGCCTGCGCCGGATCGACAAGCTGGATTCCCAGGCGGGCGCGCTCCGGGGGTCCTTCCTGGCCCCCAGCCCCACCGGTCTGGACGGTCGCGGGAACCCGAACGGCCTGGCCTATGACGGCGCGGGTCATCTGTTCGTCAGCGACATCGGCGCTTTCGGGGCCGGGATCGTGTATGAGATTGACACGGCGGGAACGCGAATCCTCAACTCGTTTACTGTCCCCTTCCGGGGCGGCGCCATCGCGTTCGACGGCACGAACCTGTACATCGCGGATCTCGATGGCGGAACGGTCCTGGTGAGCGACCGCTTCGGGACGCCCATTCGGACGTTCGACTCACGGCTGCGGCCCGCGGATATGGTTTTTGACCCCGCAACGGGCCACCTCTGGGTGATCAGCGAGTTCGACACCAAGATCTCGGAAATCACGACGGACGGAAGGCTGATCCGATCCTGCGAGGGGCCCCGTCAGCCTGGCATCCAGGGGCTCGGGGGCGTGACGCTGGTGGGTTCCAAGCTGTATGTGGCGGAGGTCTCGGACCCTGACCCGTTCAACCCGCCCGAGGTGCCTGGCACCATCCATATCGTTGATCCGAATGCCCTCGTGTGCCACCTCGTCGCCGACACCAGCCCGCCGGTCCTGACAGTCCCAACAGCCGTCACGGCTGACGCCACCAGCCCTCAAGGGGCCGTCGTGTTCTACCAAGCGTCCGCCACCGACAACGTTGATCCCGACCCCGTGGTCGCCTGCGCACCCCCCTCCGGCAGCACCTTCCCCATCGGGACGACGACAGTGACCTGCACCGCCACCGATGCCGCCGGAAATAGTGCGAGCGCGACATTCCAGGTGACTATCAGAGGATCGACTGATCAGCTTTCCAACCTGATTAACGAGGTCCAGAGCATCAACGCCAAGCAAGGAGTGATCAACAGCCTCGCTGCAAAGTTGCAGGCAGTTCTACGTGCCGTGAATGCAGGGAACGCGGATAACCGCGCGGATGCCTGTAACAAGATCGATGCGTTCATCAACGAGGTACAGGCCCAGTCAGGCAAGGCGATCACGGTGGATCAGGCCAACAACCTGATTGCGGACGCCAACCAGATCAAGGCAGTGCTCGGATGCGTGTGATGGAAGTGGACAGGCTCCACTGGCCGGCGGATTCCCGAAGTTGGGTATTCGGGGTTGAGGGTCGTCGTTTTCGATAAAGGAGTCGATTGCCTTGACGGACCTCACCGGAGACGGACTGTCGGCCGAAGGAACGTTCGCGAACCGCCGCCACACCTACGCCTACGAGGGGCGGCGGCACACGTCGCCGTGGATCCGAAGACCGGACAGGTGGAAGTCATCGACTATGTGACGGTGGAGGTCTCGGGCACCACTCCCGGATTGTCTTCGCCGGAGAGAACCACCAGAGGCGCGGCGGGAATCGCCTCGCGCAGCGCCGCGAGCGCGTCCAGGCCGGCGACGCCCGTCATCTTGAGGTCGAGCAGGACGAGCTCGTAGCTGCGCTCGGCCGCGTGCTCGAGCGCCTTGCCGCAGTCGCCCGCCCTCGTCCACCTCGAGCGCGGCATCGAGACTGCACAGCGGAAATTTCAGGCCCTCCCTGAACAGCGCGTGATCGTCGATCAGCAGGATGTTCATGGCGCAATAAGCATACGCCGGCGGCCGCGCCCGTGAACAGGCCGGCCGGCTATGACTTCCGGCCAATGCGGCCTCCGTCGTTCGGGGAATTTCCTGCCCGCGGCATCGCGCCCAGAATCGGCCTCATAACCGATGACAGGGGAAACGCCATGAACACAAAACGCTTGAACTTTCTTCCGCTGATTCTCGCCGTCCTGATGCTCGGCGCCTGCGGCGGCGGCGACGGGACGGCCGCGCCCCCGCTCGAGGTGCGTTACTTCTCCGCCGTCAGCGACGGTGTCAACGACTTCGAGCTTTGGAAAACCGACGGCACCGAGGCCGGCACCGTGCGGGTCAAGGACATCAATCTCGGGCCGGGCGGCAGCGATCCTTTCGGTTTCACCGTCTTCAACAATGCGCTGTACTTCGCCGCGAACGACGGCACGAGCGGGCATGAGCTTTGGAAGACCGACGGCACCGAAGCCGGCACCGTGCGCGTCAAAGAGATCAATCCCGGCGCGATCGAAAGCGCCCCCCGCGGCTTTGCCGTCTTCAACAATGCGCTCTACTTCTCCGCGTTCAACGCGACTAGTGGGTGGGAACTCTGGAAGACCGACGGCACTGAGATAGGCACGGTGCAGGTAAAGGACATCAACACGACCGCCCCGGGCTCGGGTTCGTTTCCGGTCAACTTCACCGCCTTCAACAATGCGCTTTACTTTTCCGCCAACGACGGCACGAGCGGGCATGAGCTTTGGAAGACCGACGGTACCGAGGCCGGCACCGTGCGGGTCAAGGACATCAACCCCGGGGCGGGCGGCAGTGCTCATTTCAGCTCCTTTGGCCTCACCGTCTTCAACAACGCGCTTTACTTCCTCGCCAACGACGGCACGAGCGGGATGGAGTTCTGGAAAACCGACGGCACCGAAGCTGGCACGGTGCGGGTCAAGGACATCAATCTCGGGCCGGGCGACAGCGATCCTTTCGGTTTCACCGTCTTCAACAACGCGCTCTACTTCGCCGCCAACGACGGCACGAGCGGGATCGAGCTCTGGAAGACCGACGGCACTGAGATAGGCACGGTGCAGGTAAAGGACATCAACACGGCCGCGGGCGGGGGCTCCCGTCCCATTGAATTCACCGTGTTCAACAACGCGTTGTATTTCGCGGCCCACGGCGGCGCCGCCGGCTACGAGCTGTGGAAGACCGACGGCACTGAGATAGGCACGGTGCAGGTAAAGGACATCAACACGACCGCCCCGGGCTCGGGTTCGTTTCCGGTCAACTTCACCGTCTTCAACAACGCGCTCTACTTTTCCGCCAACGACGGTACGAGCGGGGCCGAGCTTTGGAAGACCGACGGTACCGAAGCCGGCACCGTGCGGGTCAAAGACATCAACCCCGGGGTGGACTTCGGCGGCCCCTTCGACCTCATCGTCTTGAACAGCTCGCTGTCCTTCTTCGCCAACGACGGAGCGAGCGGATATGAGCTGTGGCGAAGCGACGGCACCGAGGCTGGCACCGTGCGGGTCAAAGACATCTGCCCCGGGCCATGCAGTGGCACAGATTGACGAGCGCGCGCGCCGGCGGGTGAGTCGGCAGGCCGGCGAACAGGGCAACCGTACCGATAACAGGGGAAACGCCATGAACACAAGTCTTGCGAAACCGCTTCCGCTGCTTCTCGCCGTCCTCATGCTCGCCGCCTGCGGGGGCGGCGGAGATGGAGGATACGGCGGGGGAAGCAATGGTGGACCTCCTTCCTCGGACACTACGGCGCCGACGGTGAGCTCGGTAGACCCCACCGCTAATACGGAAGGCGTCGCCGTCGATGTGGCAATTTCGGCGACATTCAGCGAGGCGATGGACTTTTACTCGATCACCACCTCCACGTTTACGGTTTCATCGGGAAGCGCTCCTGTGGCGGGCGCTGTCAGCTACAGCGGCGCGACGGCGACCTTCACGCCGTCCAGCAGTCTCGCCGCTGACACCACCTACACGGCCACGGTGACTACCGGCGCCAAGGATCTGGCGGGGAATCCCATTGCGGCGGCCTATTCCTGGAGCTTTGCCACCCGCGTATGGAACAGAATCTTCGTCACCTCGGTGACCGGCAACGGCAACTTGGCGAGCTGGGCGGACGCCGGAGGCAATACCGGACTCGCCGCGGGCGACGCCGTGTGCCAGGCCCGGGCTGCGGCCGGGGGATTGAGCGGAATTTTCAAGGCGTGGCTCGCCGATGATAATGACGACGCCTATTGCCGCGTCCATAACCTGACGGGCAAAAGATCCGCGAACTGCGGACAGGGTACCCTGCCCGTCTCCGCCGGGCCGTGGGTCAGAATGGACCGCTTCCCGTTCAGCGCGACCATCGACCAGCTCGCGCAGCTTAACGGCAAGGTTTATGCCTCGGTAAAGTACGATGAATCCGGCAACCCCGTATTAACGACAGGAATAGCCTCCGCCTACTTTACCGGCACTATCCCTACTGGGAGTTTGCATCCGGCCAACCCTTCACCCTGCTCTAATTGGACCAGCAGCACCGTGGCGTCATTCACGGCCCTCGGGAGCGCCGATGCGACCACGGGAATGTGGTCCACCTCTTCTTCTGATAGCTGTGGATCGACGCGCCCGTTGGTGTGCCTGCAGACCGGCGCCGGTCCGGCGCTGCCGGTCTTCGCCTCGCCGGGCAAGAAAGCGTTTCTCACATCGGTGAGCGGCAACGGCAATCTCGCAAGCTGGGCGAGCGCCGGCGGCAACACCGGCCTGGCCGCGGGCGACGCCGTGTGCCAGGCCCGGGCCGCGGCGGGAGGACTGAGCGGAACCTTCAGGGCTTGGCTCGCGAGCAGTACCGCCAACGCCGTGGACCGCCTCGTCAGCAACGGCCCCTGGGTGCGGATCGATGGCGTCAAGGTAGCGGACAACAAGGCGGATCTCACCGACGGGACGCTCTTTTCCGCGATCAACCAGGATGAGTTCGGCCTCTATTACGGAAACTACGGCGTATGGGCGGCGCGTTATGACGGCCTCAACACCGCCCACAACTGTAACGAGTGGGCGGACGGGACTGCCGCCTTCATGGGGGCTTTCGGAATTGCGGCCGCTACCGGAACGGGCTGGGCCAGCGGCAGCGGCTCGAGTTGTGACGTCACCGCGTTTCATTTGTATTGCCTCGAGGATTGAACGCGGACGCGGAGGGAAGCGATAGACGAATCGAGCGATTAAATCGAGGAGCTGCCATGCGACACGCAGCGTATTCGCGCGCGCGACCGAAGCGCGGTCGTGGGTTGCTGGGGAACTAATCCGCGGGCCCACGGCGCTCCTTGAGCCGCTCATGGTCCTCGCATGTGGATGGAGGTGCTCTTCGTGGTGGTAGCGTTGGATCCAAGTAAGGAGGGTTCGTCATGTTTGAGAAGTTCAACAGATGCATAAATTCCCTGTTTGTCATTCGATACCACCTACGCGCCGCCCCCCTGCGACCGATGCCAGGCGCGATTCACTCGCGCGCATTTTTTCCTCTTCTCTTCGCGTTCTCGCTGCTGCTCACCGGCTGCGCGACTATTGGGGGCAAGCCGTCGGAGCGGGTTACATTCACAAGTCGAGACACGAGTGTGAAGCTCACGCCACGGGAGCGCGTCGCTACGGTTACGCGCGAGACTCCAGAGCGCCTTGCGAATCAGGGATACGCTGAACTTGGCGACCTTACGGTGGCTTATACAAAGGAACGTTGCTTTGGGAACCACTGCGATCCAAAGTCGCACAGTAAAACGCCCACTGAACGGCTATTGCGCGAAGCTGCGAAGCATGGCAGCGACGTCGTGATTTTGCGGCAGGACAACGTGTCCAGCAGTAAAGGGGTGACGAGGCAGGGGCGCTGCCTAAGAAATGAGAGTGTCTGGACCTCCGTACCTTACTGGAAGTGCGACTACAGGAGTGTATGCGACCGTAATGGTTTCTGCCGCAGTGAGCAGACCAATTGCAGGACGGAGTATCGGTCGGGGTATGAGCTGAAGTGCGCGGCGTACAACACCGAGGTCGGCAATGAGACCGTGGTCGAAAGCGTAGGTACAGTATGGCGTTACGATCCGGACCTCGCAAAACAGGCAAAACAGATGCGGCTCGGGAAGGAGTTTTTTCTCGCCGCCTCCCGGGGTGACCTGCGAGTGGTCCAAGACGGCCTCGCCCAAGGGCTAAGTCCGAACGCTGCCAATCCGGAAGGGCGCCCCCTGTTGGTTGCCGCCGCGAGCAATGGCCAAAAGACCGTCGTCAGTCTCCTCATTGAGAGAGGGGCGGATGTCAACGGCCGAGATAAGCAGGGTGCTACCGCCTTGTATGCCGCGGCCGGGGCTGGCCATACCGAGATAGTGAAGGCGCTTTTGGCCCGCGGTGCCGACGTAAATGTGAAAAACAACTGGGGCTGGACCCCTTTGTTTACCTCGGCCTATTCTGGCCATACCGAGACAGGGAAGGCGCTTCTGATCAGCGGAGCCGATGTAAATGTGAGAAATAATGGAAGTTGGACCCCCTTGATGACAGCGGCATCGCATGGCAAAACCGAAACCGTGAAGGTCTTGTTGGCCCATGGCGCAGATGTGAATGCGAAAGACAAGGATGGCGCGACCGCCTTGATATCACCGGCATCCAGCGGCAAAACGGCCACCGTCCAAGCCTTGCTCGCCGGAGGTGCCGACATGAATGCGAAACCCAATGATGGACAGACTGCATTGATCCTTGCAGCAGAATGGGGCCATACCGCCGCGGTGCAAGCCTTACTTGCGAAGGGCGCAGACGTGAGTGCGAGAGACAAGTACGGCGGGACCGCGCTGATGTACGCGACAAAGAAGGGCCACACCGCCGTTGTCAAGCTGCTCAAGCAGGCCAGCGCGAAGGAGTAGTTAGGTCCAGGATCGAGAGGGCGTTTGGACTATCCCACGCCGGTCTTGGCGGTGGCTCACTACTACCCATTCGCCGGGCAGGATGATCAGGTGCTGGCGCGCGACGCGGGTTCTGCGGCGGTCCTATGCCGTTGACGCAGGCACCCCGAGCGCCCTCACTCGTACGCGTTCGACGAGGAAGATGAGGCTGCCCCGCTATTCGCGCCCGTGCTCGACAATCTCCGCGAGCTCGCGCCCGTCGGATTTTCATGCCCGGCGCTTTTCCCGCGGCCCAGCCGGGCCATCTCGGCGGTGGCGACGGGGCGGCCCGCGCCCGCGCTTCAGCGGGCATCGAGGGGCGGCTTTACTTTTCTTCACTCATCTCAAAACGCGTGCATGTATTGCACGCCCACGACATGAGCGGCACTCTTGTAGCTCCCGATGACATTGCCGTTGACCTCGCCGGCCGCCGGGTTGTTCTGAATGTTGTTGATGGGGGCATCCTTGACCTTCACATACATGTAGCCGAAATCGACCGTGCCGGCGGCGGATGGTCTGTACTTGGCGCCGAAAGAGAAACTGGTGCGATCGTTGTCCGGCAACCGTACGCTTCGGGCCTCCGCGCCCGGTACCGGGGACCGGTCGAGCGCCAGGCCCATCTTCAGGGTCCAAGCCTCGTTCACCTGGTAGTTCGCTCCGGCGGAGTAGCGCA